>OKVG01001220.1_pt1 | contig 11897 bp, 9 predicted proteins | sample 1606981 | NCBI WGS metagenome assembly OKVG01 (sample SAMN03281018, study PRJEB24777) | human gut metagenome | isolation source: fecal sample PR128 from 1 month old male Malay infant, vaginal delivered... | reverse complement strand
CCCAGCGCAGGCGTTATACCTGAAGCTAACGGTGTTATTGAAGGGAAGGTTAGAGCAAGAAAAGTGGCGGAGAGAGGGGGATTTGAACCCCCGGTAGAGTTGCCCCTACTCCGGTTTTCGAGACCGGACTGCTTTTATTTAAAAACAGATAGTTACCTATTTTTCTGAGAAAATACCTCAAATTTCACACACAACCTTTTCAATAAGTTAGCCATCTTCAAAACTTCATTTTCTCATGAAATTTTTGACATTAGCCCTTAATGATTGGCTGGGAATACTTTCTTCATATTACTGGATAATCATCATCATCCTTCCCTATCCGGGTAATAACGAATGTCACTATTCCTAACACAACGACATCGTCGAGAGCTTCGCCTTCCAGCGCCTCACCGTCTCTTGTAATAAATGCACGGTCCATGACTTTTGCAAAATCTGTACCGCCGGAGTACTGGATCAATACCGTGTCCTGCTGCTTTGGTTTAACGGAGAAATCAACCACGGCATAACCGGTTTCTGTTTGCACGATCCGAGTATTAGGGCCGGTACCGCAGAGTTTATCGACGGTCAGCCGTCCTTCCACATAGTCTGCTGCTGGCGATGGAAAGCCCACGATTACAGCCCTCCATTCGGGTTGTAAAGCTGGAACGTGCGATCGTCACCTTCCTGAGTTGAGACGTCGCGGAATGTTGTCACGTAGTGCTCTATCCACTGGTTAGCCTGGTGCGGTGACCAGTGCCAGTTATATCTCTCCAGTTCCTGCAGAAATCGCCTGGTGGTGAGGATGCGCTTTCCGTTAGGCAGGATATCTATTGCGTTCCGGCACGCCGTCTCGATTTCGTATAAACGCGGCATACTTCCCCCTATCAAACATACTGTATATAAATACAGTAAATGCATGTATGCAGCAGATCAATATTGGCAATGGCTATCAATGATCTGCACAGACGTAACGCATTGATGCCTCAATTCGACTGGCGGCATTGCACCGGAAAATATTTATAAATCGTCTTCATCCCCTCCTCTCACATCGACCACCGACCCCATGATTTAACTGCTCAGACCAGAAATATCTGGAAGCTTTGGGCGTCTTCTTGGAAGATAGGCGTGTGCGAAGACGCACACAGCAATGATGTTATGTAGTATTTTCCCCTTGAGTGTGCCTGCTCAAGGGGATTTTTTATCGCCGTATTGTACTGGCAAATATTTGTAAATCGTCTTCACTCCCACGCCTGTCACATCGGCCACACGCTACTGGACAGGCGCTTAGTCCGGTATGTTTCTCGCGCTACTACTGCTTACGTTAACGTCTAGTAATGATCTAGCGGCGCGACGTAAAGCGGCGTTGAAAGCAATTATAGTGACCGGCCGGCGATGGTACTTCACACGGTTAGAATGACTCTGAAATAAATAAACATCTTCTGGATAGCGTTCTCTTCTACGAGCAATCATCGCCTCCACTGGAGGGGTTGATTTAACACGTAGCTCCTTCAGGTGACCCTGTTTTCGTATCAGTATCAAGTCACCATCAATATCATCATATCGAATACTCAGCAGCCTTCCAGCGCTTAAACCCGTGTGAAAAATTAACGCCCACAAGTCAGCCCATGTATCTGAGATGGAAACAAGATTGCTGTTAATAGTTAAAAATTGCTCAAAACTTATTGTTTTCTTAGCGTTCACGAACAAACCAAACTGTTTTCAAGGCTGAATGAATTGATTAAGCCAAACGTAACATATCAGGAAAAGTAGTGAAATCTTTGTCTTCAAGTCGCCGGGAGGTACTTGTAGATTGTTTTCACGTCCACGCCGATCACGTCCGCGACCTGCTGCCGGGTGGCGCCGTTCGACAGCATTCGTCGCGCCCGTTCGACAACCTCCGGGGTCATCACTCTGCGACGGCCGCCGATACGCCCCTGCTCTCTCGCCGCGGCTAACCCGGCGCGCGTTCTCTCTACGATCAGCTCCCGTTCCATCTCAGCCCATAGACATTCCAATAGTCATGTTCTATCAACACGTTGAAATCCTAGGAGAATGGCCAAGCACGGTATAAGAAACCATGATTTGTCAGGAAAAAAAAATGTGAGCGATGATCCGAGGCTCATGGAAAGATAAATTCCCCCGACACGCATACTTGATAGAAACATGTCTACATTCTCTTAGTTAAATAATTCCTTCTTGCCTGGCGTTAGACAAATAGACTATATGATTGATACCATTTCTTTTTCTTATTCCTCTTAACTCAACTTTTAGTTTAACAAACCCTTCTGCTACAGATAATGCCCCTCCAATAATAGCCGTAGTTAGTGGCATTGGAGACTGTGACGCGCCAAGTAACGTAGCAAACCCTGCTCTTATGTTAGATATATCAAATTCAGACGATATGTCTAAGTTAAACTTTATAGGACTTTGCCAGCCTTCATTATTTATTTTATCTAAATCCTCTATTGCCTTTTTAAGTTTAGAAAAGCTCCTGGCGCGTAGCAAGTTAGGATCGGCTGAGTTCAAAATCTCTAAATATAACTCATCACAATAATAATGAAGGGCGACTAACTCAGCGTTTCTTCTAAGTTTAAACTCTAGAATATCATGCAAATGAACGCTCTCGCCTGGTACAGGTAGCATACCCAACAACTCAATCCTAATAAATTCCCTCTGAATCAATTCTATATGCTGACTTTCTCGATAAATAGCATCATTACCTATCTGATGTATTCGCCAATCCGTATCACTTTCTTTATCCCTGAGGAAATCAATAGCGTGGAATTGCGCATTTATCAACTCAGAAATATACGTTTCACTGGAAAACGCACGAGGGCTGAATATAAAACGATTTAGCACACCACAAGATTCAAGCTCATCTGTAATGTGTGGTATAAACCTCATTTGGCCATTCTCAGGAATAACCAATTTATCCCAATAAAGACAAAAATAATTTATCTCCAATCGAGAAATTATTCTTTTTAGAGTAAATCCATCTGCTTTCTTCTCAAAAACACCAGGAGGTATAACAATCCCTCTTTTCATTATAGCACCATGAAATTTATCGCCACATATTCATGCGTGTTAAACCATAAAACCTTTCCAATGTAAAGTAAAATTTATTTATATAATGTTGGTAATGGATTGATTTTTTTACAATTTACCATTTGTTTTCATGATGTTAATCCTGCCAATTTTTATTAAAAACACCCTCGCAATGCATTACCCGCGTATAGATTTACCCGCCATTATTGGCGGGTATAATCACTTGCTTTCCAGTGCTGACAACCGTTCCTCAATAGATTTCTGCTTTTCAACAGTCGCCCGCAGCATCCACATGAGCAACTCCTCCTTTCTGAACTTGTATTGATCGCCAGCCTCTCGCGGCGATTCATGCTCTCCTGTCTCTGTATTTACCCCTCCGGGCCACGCCGCCCACTGGTCATAGCAAAACGCCGAGTATTGAGTCCAGTCAAGGCCGTGTTTTTCCATAATGGTGATGGCAGCCTGAACCGTGGGACCGGGATGCAAACGCGCCGTGTCGCCTTCTGTCTGGTATTTTGTTAACCACTGCCATACCCACGGCATCTGGCAGATTTCATAAAATGCAGCAATCTCAGCATCGGATAAATCCCTGGGTTCGGTTTTTAGCCGGGCGTCTGATGTACTGATTGTGCTGTTTGTTGCGTACAGTTGTGTCCAGCGTAGTGATGCGGCTCCCAGTGCAGAGTGGTTATCAATTACGGGAGAAAATCCCGTCGCGCCCGTTGATGTTCCGCCAGCAGATACAGTTGGGGAGCCCGCATCATAGACATCAATACGGAACGAGGTCGGGTAATGACTTATCTTCAGGCCGCCGATCCCGGCGTTATCCGCGTAACCATCGGGGTGAGATGTATTTTTCCCGTGGTTATAGGCTACTACGAATGGTGCTGACTGAGATTGCGTCAGGTCATCGGTATAAAACCGCATATACGCCCCGGAGTACGGATGTTCCCAGGCCGCCATTGCACCGGCCTCGGAATCAACACGCCCGCCACGAACGTAACGTGCCACAGGACGCAATGACAGAGTGCCGCGCTTTTGTCCGCGAACCTCTGACACCTGGTCTGTGATAGTCGCTTTCAGGGTTCGGGTGACGTCAATCAGGGGTTCAAAGTTGACCTTGCTGGAGTTATAGACCAGGTTGTTAACGTTTTTACCGTAGTTACCTGCGTACAGTTCGTCAGCCTGCGCCCCGACCTGATGGTTTATCATGTAGGTCTGATGCACATCGCTGACCGCATTTCCTGCCTGGCAGTTCTGCATTACTGAGCCAATGCCAATAACGGTAAGGTCAACACCACCCGTAACCAGCCCATTCCCGACGCTCACGCATTTATCGACTAACTGCTGTCGGCCTTCTTTCGCAATCAGACCGTGCGAGCCATTGCCCTCGGTGTGACAACTGATAAACCGGTTATACCCGCCCTGACCCACTATGCCGGTTCGGCGATTGCCAATCCCCCGGCAGTTGGTCGCGGTCAGGTGCTGGTCGAGATAGGTCGTTGCACCTGAGCCGTATGCGTTCTGCACGTCAAATCCGTCATACCACTGACCTGCACCCAGGCAGTCGGTGACGTTGATATTGGTTGAGCAGATATCGGTATCAGTCCATTCACGCACGATGTACTGCCCGAATTTAACGCCCGATTCTGCGTTATCAATAAAATTACAGCCGCTGACGTAGATTCCGTCCGTGCCCGTAATGTTGAGACCCATCGCGCGCCCTTCGAACAGCGTGCAGTTGGTGACAGTATGGTTTTTCCCGCGCGCCCACTTGAAATCATTCAGATTCGTTGCACTGGTTTCATGGACATACCCAAACATGACTGTATCGCGGGTATGGTTGAGGATGTTGATAACCCCCATATTGCAACCACCGCGAATGATGCAGTCATCAAACAGCGTATTGATAAATCCGGCTGCAATGACAGAGGCATAACTCCCCCTGACACCGGTGACCGTCAATCCATCCTGTGCGGTTGTATCCGATGAACGGAATACAATCGCACAGCAGATGTCCTGATAAATATATTCGGGGGCAATGCCGGTGGCGTCCTGAAATGGCATTCGACCATAACCCAGCCGCCCCTGCTCTTTTATCGTCCAGTCGTCATTATAAATAACCGCCCACGGTATTGTTTTGCTGAGTAAGTTGCCGCCTCGCCATACCGACCCGGCCCCATCAATAATATCAACAGCCACGCCGTCACAGACGATTTTAGCCGTCCCGGCGTCAACATTGATTTTACCTGTGTACTGAATAGCACCAGGATTAATGTCGTAGGTTTTTGTTGAATCCAGAACAACCTGTGCCGCGTTCTGGTTCAGCGCCCATTGAAACGCCGCAGTATCTGCATCTGCATCACCTACACCTGTCACAAAACCGGACATTTCAGGCGTGACGTAGTTCAGGCCGCCGACCAGTTTTGCGCCGTCGCTTGAACCCAGGTTTGAGCGAAGAGCCGCATCACCGATGTTGGACCATTTCCCCGTGGGGTTAGCAGCCGACCACACACCGCCATCGTTCTCAGGAGAATCTCCGGCAATGACGTGCTCAAGCTCACCAAGGTATTTGTACCAGGAGCCATTGTAGTAGACGATTTGCTGGCGATTATCTACAGCCAGACCAACAGCCCAGTTGCCAAGCTCCTGCCAGCCGATAGCTGCAACTGCCTGCTCGCCGCGACCAGTGATGTAGTCGATAAAGCGGCTGAAGATCATCTCCATGCCGTGCCAGGTTTTGCGAAGCACACCTAACCGGTCCTCTAACTCCTCTTTTGTCCTGTCGTTAACGAACTTATCCACGTTTTCAGCGTTATCGTACAGGTCCTTTACGGCGGCGGAACCTAAAGGATTTTTCGTTTTATATGTGCTCATAGTCGCCCTATAACAAAAAAACCCGCCGAAGCGGGTTGTTGAGAGTTATTTCTGTTTTATGCAATGTCGCCGGGATAACTGGCGTTGTCGTAGTCGTAGAAGGACGCGCGGTACTCTTTGGCGGTAACCTGACACGTCCCGTCTGATTGAGGGGCAATCTCCTCAACAATGGCGTCATAGACATGACGCGTTGAGCCGCAGAACACCAGTCGGACTGGCTCAATGGCTGGTGAAGTCTGGTCAATCTTCAATGGGTCATCAAAATCACTCAGATGGGGAACGGACAACTGATAATCCCCCACTCTGCTCGCCAGCATCAGACCGGATGCAGAACCATCCTGATAGCGGATCAGCGCACGGGGGTTTTCGAAAGACCAGTCCAGCGGCTCCGTGACGGTGAACGTTGTCACGCCACCAGCCGTTGTCATCGCCTCAACCAGACAGGAAATCGTGTTGTTGCCAGGAATATCATCCGTGAGCACTATGCGATCGCCCGTGTTGTAGCACAGCGCGTCCAGTTCGGTAGTGGTCTGGAACGTCACCCGCTGCTGCAGGTATTTCATCAGGCGACGCATCCCGATTTGGTAGGCGTGATTCTGATCCAGAACCCCATCGAGTTTGTAATTCTCTATTTTCACCGGCGTGGGATTATCAGGCGTCCTGCATTTAACGGTCTCCTCTGCCCAGGTAGTCCCGTTGATGTACGTCACGTCGACACCATCAAAATCATCGTCGGACGGCACGGTAAATCCGCTCTGCAGCTCCTCCACCATCTCATGCGGCGTTATGATCCCCGTCCAGGGCTTAATCCCCTCGCGGTTGACCGTCGCAAGACCATCGCTTAACAGGAAGCGGGATTTCCCGGCACTGGCTATCATCTGCAGCATTTCCAGCGCCGAGATACTGTCGCCGGTGGCGAAATCGAAATTTTCGCCCCGTGGCGTCCAGTATGCGGACTCCAGCGCGTTGATGGTATCGACGTCCATCTCCAGCCCCAGCGAGCTCCCGACATGCAGCAGCGCCCCCGAAATGGTTCTGGCCGTTCCTGAGTCATAGGAACGCGTTGCCACAACGTTTACGCGGCGGTCCGACTGCGCCGCCAGCTTCCCGCCCGTCTCAACGGTCACCGCCATCAGCGACACATCGGGATAGGATGAAGGACGAGTTAGCAGCCGCCCACGTAGTGCCTGCCAGTACATCGAATCCCTGGCGTTGTTTGAGCCCTGCTCATTGCGCCGACGACAGCGAACTTCCACCAGACCCGGAGAGCTGAGAGTAATACGCTCAGTGAATCCCAGCCCATTGACGTTTTTCAGCGCGTACTCGCCCTGGTGACTCACCCACCCCGATCCGGAGCCGTAGACGCGATACTGAATCTCCCACTCAACGTGGCGAATCCGTTTTTTGCCCTTACTGTCAAAGCCGCAAATACCGTTCGGGAAAGAGAAATTCACCTCGAACATATCCACGGTTTCATTTTCAGGGCACACCAGGAACGGCCCCAGCCAGCTCAGCGTGTCGTTAAGACCAGTGGCCTCATAGTCGATCATCGTCCTGGCGGTGAATCCCGGCCATGACTCATCAATAGCACCGGAAACCAGGCGCGCCACTGTCGCCGTTGTGCCGTCGGACGAGACGATCTGGTATTCGTTGCCGCGGTGAGCAAGTGAAAGCCGTTGCACACCTTCAGGCATGCCCGAGAATGCGGTTCCCGTAGCGCCGATATAGGCGAGCGTCACGTTTGCCGTTACCGCCGGGCTGCCGCCGGTTGATGCCGTGCCGGAGGTGTAAACCGGGGCATCACCGAAAACGGCTGCAGGCAGCGAGGAGGATGTGATTGCCCCACCAACGAACGGACTGGCCGCCTCGGTTATCAGTACGGTACCGCCGTTTTCCCTCGCGACCAGGCCGGAGCCAGTGAGCCCCTCGGTGATAGCCGCCAGCAGTCCCGACATCGAGATGTAGTTCGCTACCAGCGACACCGTATAGGTGGTGCCCTGCCATGTGATCATGAACGTACTGGAGCTGGTCGAAAAATCGTAGGTAACAGGAGCGGCACTGGCCTGAATTTTTGCTGCACTGCCACCCTCGCCAGGCACCGCCTCCTGACCCGGGGTATAGGACGCAATGACGAGGTCATAATCGACACTGTTGAAACTCAGCGTCACCGGCATACCCGCTACGGGAGCAAGTTCGGTAAGCAACGAGCTGGCAAAGACACTGTAACCAGAAGAGGTGGAGATCAGATAATTTGTCGGCGCCTTAATTTCAACTATGGCCCCCGTTACCCAGCTGTCCGGAAGAGAATTATCGTCCTCGTCGTCATCGTCACCATCATCCGTATCAAGGCCTGTAAACGTTACGGATGCACCAGAAACCGTCATGCTGTCAGCGATAATATCGTCGGAATCAGGTGAGGTCTGGGCCATATCCAGCCCTGTTCCGCTTGATGTTCCACCGACCTCTGTCGAGTTGAACCAGTTCTCGCTGCGCTCATCGCCGGAAACATCCGCGCCGGGCGGAAAATAGGTGATGCTGAATCCCGGCAGCGTTGAAGCTGGCGTACTGCCAACCCGGATATCACCATTGGTATAAATCAGTTCACCGACACCGAGACACAGCAGCATCTGGACGCGCATTTTCGTAGGATCAGCAGCGTCGAACCGGGTCACAGGCTGGACCACATAATCAGGGTAGATACGCACCCGGCCAAACACCTCACGAATGGCATCACCGAGTTTTGCGGTGTTGGCCCGCGCCGGGTTCAGGTCGAGACTGCGCCCTGTGGATGATGTATAGCCTCCCGTATCGATACTGCTCATCATAAACAGCGAATAGGCTGCTGCGGCAACGGAGATACCGACACCAATCCACGCAATGGTGGCTGCCTCCAGCCCGAAGGGCACCGGATAAAGCCGGACATCACTTTCAGGGTGGATCACGCAAGTAGCCCACTCGCCTGGCGGAATGGACAGACCGTCAACCTCAATGGTCAGCGGCGGCACATCCCGATCCTCGTAACCTTCAACATTCACCGCCAGCCAGTTGCGAATACTGGTTACACCATGCTCATGCGTTTCGAGAGGTTCACCGGGAAGCCGGGACGGGTAAAAACGAATGGTCATTGCCAGAACTCCACTTTGACAAATCGCCGCTTAAACCGCGCTAACGGCAGAAACGTTACGTTAGAACCTGGATTGCATTCCGCCACATGCAGCAGGCCATCAATACTGACGACAATCCCCACATGGGTGACGGCTGAGCCGGAATAACAGGCCACGCCAGCCCCTTCACAGGGCTCGCAGCGTTCCAGGGTAAGCATCATTTGACGCGCCTCCCGGTCGAGGCCGCCGTCGTCTTTCGTGACCCCGGCAAAATCAGGCCAGAGAGGCAAGCCCAAATCCCGGCGTATCTCGTTCACAATGCCGAAGCAGTCGAGCTGCGGATATACGCGACCGCCCTTCAGCCAGGTGACTGAACGGTATTTATCAGGGTTAAACATGATGGATTCCTTAGCTGATATAACGTAGTCCGGGGAAGACAGGGAGCGTGTAGCGGTAACGCGGCCAGGCCATATCAAGGACATTCATATAGCCCGCGGTGATCTGAACCTCTGTTGCCGTCCAGTAACCCGACTTGATTTTCAGCGTATACGGCACCGCCGCAGGCGCGGCTAAATCCGTGGAGATAAAACTGCGGTATGTCAGCGATGCAGATAACCTGTTAGCCAGGGCATTGCGGATCGTCGTGGACACAACACCATCTACATTGCACAGGGCGAATTTCAAATCTTGCGTACCGTCGGCGTTGCGCGCCGGCAGCGCAATGTCAATCGCGCAGGCGGTAAACTTTACGGTATTGCCGCTCTCTGTCGTCGCCGTAATATCCTCATACCCCTGGCACAGGTAGTGAACATCTGAGCCAACGCTGATCTGCAGCGTTTCAATGATCACCTCCGGCCCGCTGCTGGCATAGAGCCTGTTAAGTCTTGTCATGCTTCAGGCCACTCCCTGTTAACTGCAAGATCAAGAATATCGCTGTTCACAATGAAGTCAGGAAACTCGGCCCAGCCAGGCGGAAGGATTGGACGCTCCCATAATTCCAGCGTTGCACTATATCGCCAGTATTTACCGCCCTCTGGTGTAGGTCCCTCGTATATATCGACAAACCTACAGACATAATCTTGCGCACCTAAAGGGGTTAAGAGCGGCATGTTGAACCAGTCAGCCCCATCGGTAATGATGTCTCGGTACCAGGCTTCGAAAAGCTGTGCCTGACCATCAGTAAAGATCCATGAAACTGGCGTTTGAGAAGGAACCGAAGTATAAGCTCGCCTTTGTCGCCGCCTGCCGGTAACCATCGCTGTACTTTTCAGCGGAGAAGTCGCTTTAAGACCAAAGTTCTCCTTCAATGGGCAAGGGAGATAATCCTTCGGGTAATTGAGATTAGTTGAAATTGCCATCAGCTAATTTTCCTCCCCGAGGTAGTTTTCCCCATCAGAGCTCTATGTAAATCACCCTGCCCGGTAGCAATAGACTGAACCGCTTTTTGATACCCCATCTGAGCACCATCGGATGCAGCTTTCTTCATCATGGCGATTTGAGCATCAGAGGGATCGCCGTTGACATAGAAACTCATACTCGGCGCATAGGTTGCCCCCCCTGTTGACTGGTTTGCTACTCGATCCAGAGTGGCATCAAGTTTGGCGCTGGTTTTAGCAGTCGTAACGCGCTCACCTTTCTGCAGGAGCCAGGTTCCTGTTTCGGGCACAGAGTCGATACCGTCGTGAGCCTGTCCATGAAGCGCCGATCCGATAGCAGTCATGAACACCCCAGCAGCAGCTGCCGCAGCTATTGCTTGGGTTGAAGCCACCACGGGCCCTACATAGGGAACACCAATCCAGGCAGTGAAAGCACTCAACGCTGCCATTGCTACCTGAGCAGCCGCATATTGCAGTAATGCAGCCCCAACAGATTGAATGAATGTCGCCGCAAAGTCCTGAGCATTTAATTTACCGGTTTCAGCCCAGTTAATTACCATATCAGTTAAACTACTAAACGTTTGTGCACCGACTTGCTGCATATTTGCATATAGGTTTGAATATGCAGCAGCTTGATCTGATATTCCAGAAACGAAACCTGCAACACCATCGTTTTGTAACTCATCTAACTTCTTATAGTGTTCCTCTTGAATTCTTAGCCTTTCATTCAGCGAGTTTTGAAGCGCTTCTTTCTTTTTATCGTATAGACTTTTATCAATATCTCCAGACTGAAATTGATTTAAAAGCTCTTCCTGTCGAGAAGCAAAATCTTGCTGAATATCATTATTATCCTGCATGCGTGAACGTTCACGACTACCAGAATAACGGCCAACTATCTGGTTATCAAACCCTTGGCGGACTAACTTATTCTGTCTTTCGAGATCTGAAACATATTCAGCTACTTTCGCATTTTCCTGATTAAGCCGTAACTCTTCCTTCTTGGAATCAAGGATTTTAGCGACAGTTCGAAGTTGTTCCTTCTGCCCTTCTGATATTTTTTTCAGGTTTCCGCTGGTTATATCAAAATTAATTTTCTCCAGCTCTGTTACTTCTGCAGTTTTTTTACCGGTTGTTTCAATGAGGGCGGCCTGCCTCTGTAAATCAAGAAGCCTACTTTTGAAAGCATTGTCAGTCGGATTGCTTTTTGGTTTTATTTTTGGCTGATTCTGGTTAGACTCCCCTTTCCCCAACGAAAAATCATTATCTTTAGACGTATCAATACCAAGATCAGAAAGAAGAGACGTGAGTCCTTTCGCTCCTCTATCTGCCTGCTCCGGAGTCATGCTTGACTTTATCGCGCGAAGAAATTGAAGACGTTTAGTTAAAAACTCTAATTCGTCTTTTTGTTCCTTACTTTGATTCCCTCGTTTGTTAAGGAATTCAATGCGCTGTGCAATATCACTTTCATCAGCAGCGTTATAATTACCAGATACAGCACCGATACGAGAGCGGGTAT
>OKVG01001216.1_pt1 | contig 11952 bp, 8 predicted proteins | sample 1606981 | NCBI WGS metagenome assembly OKVG01 (sample SAMN03281018, study PRJEB24777) | human gut metagenome | isolation source: fecal sample PR128 from 1 month old male Malay infant, vaginal delivered... | reverse complement strand
TGTCCCGCCCCACGCCGTTGCGGGCATTACGCAATGGGATCCGTGCAGACCGCGCAGAAGGCTGGGTGCGCTGGTATCAGAACGAACGTCGTAAGTACCAGCTCAGCGCCGCCATCAGCCATTTTTCCGACCATAACCGCCGACAGGAGTACACCCTCACCGGCAAGGAGCGGCTCTGGCAAACGCCGACCCTGACGCTGGATCTTGAACCAGGCATCTCCGCCAGCGCGAATAGCCAGCGGGATACGCTCTATTACAACCCCGAGCGGGATCTGTCCGCGACGGCTGCGTTGTCCGTCGATCATCAGCTGTACCGCTATTACGACACCCTCTGGAGCCAGCAACTGGTCGCCGGAGCCGGAGGATACTGGCAGAAAAATCAGTCTGATGGCGCCATCACCCTGCTCGGCTACGGGCAACGCGTTCAATGGAACAACGTCGTGGATACCGGCGTGATGTTGAACTGGGATAAGCGCCCTTACGACGGCAAACGAGAAAGCAATCTCGCCGTCACTTTCGATGCGACTTTACGGTTTTAAGGATGAATATGTTGACCATTCGTTTTCCTGTGGGCCTGCTCATCATCGGCTGGTTATGCCTCAGCGCGAGCGTCTGCGCCCAGGCCATTTCGTTTATTTCGCCCAACGAGAGACCTCAGCCGGAAGCCAGTAAACCCTGGCCGAAGAATCACTTTCTCGTGCTGGCCTATCACGATGTGGAAGATGACGCCGCCGATCAGCGCTATCTCTCCGTGCGGACCAGCGCCTTAAACGAGCAGATAAGCTGGCTTGTGCATAACGGGTATAACGCCATCAGCGTGCAGGATATTCTGGATGCCCACGACGGTAAAAAAACGCTGCCGCCAAAGGCCTTTCTGCTCAGTTTTGATGACGGCTACAGCAGCTTTTATACCCGCGTCTGGCCGTTGATCCAGGCCTGGAATGTGCCCGCGCTGTGGGCCCCGGTAGGCAGTTGGGTGGATACGCCAGCACATCAAAACGTGAATTTTGGCGGTTTGATGACACCCCGGGACCGTTTCGCGACGTGGGATATGGTGCGCGAGTTAAGCCAGTCCCCGCTGATTGAGATCGGCTCGCATACCTGGGCTTCGCATTACGGTATACCGGCCAATCCACAGGGAAGCCGCGAACCGGCTATTGCCAGCCGCTTTTACGATAACGCGACAGGGCGTTACGAAACTGACCAGCAGTTCAGCCAGCGCATCGGCGATGACGTGCGGAAAGTCACCGAAAAAATCGCGCAGGTGACGGGCAAAGCGCCGCGTGCCTGGGTGTGGCCCTACGGTGCAGCCAACGGCACGTCGCTCGCCATTGCCAGACAGCAGGGTTATCAGCTGGCCTTTACCCTTGAGGACGGGCTGGCAGATGTGCGTCACCTGGACAACATCCCGCGCCTGTTAATCTCCGGGAATCCCTCGCTTAAAGCCTTTGCCAGCAGCATCGCGCAGATTCAGGAGACCGACCCTGTGCGCGTGATGCATGTCGATCTGGATTACGTTTATGACCCCGACCCGGCTCAGCAGACCAAAAACCTCAACACGCTGATCCAGCGGGTCTACGACATGAAAATCAGCCATGTTTTCCTGCAGGCATTTTCCGATCCCCTCGGCAACGGTACGATTAACGCGCTCTACTTCCCCAACCGTCGGCTGCCCGTGCGTGCCGATCTCTTTAACTTTGTCGCCTGGCAACTGCAAACCCGCGCGGGCGTAAAAGTCTACGCGTGGATGCCGGTTCTCTCGTTCGATCTCTCCCCTGCACTGCCGCGCGTGCAGCGTCGGGATCGGCAAACGGGCCAGGTACGCGTCGCCACCGAGCCCTATACCCGGCTTTCGCCGTGGGATCCGCAGGTTCGACAGCAGGTGACCGAAATCTATGAAGATCTGGCCCGCTATGCCAGCTTCAATGGGATCTTGTTCCATGACGATGCGGTGCTGACGGATCAGGATGATGCCGGGCAGCAGACAACGCGCCAGAAAAGCCAGACGCTAATCGGGTTTACCCACGCCCTGAGCCTGGCGGTGAAGCATATCCGCGGTCCGCAGATAAAAACCGCGCGCAATATGTTCGCCCTGCCGATCCTCGACCCGGCGAGCGAGGCGTGGTTTGCGCAGAATCTTGATGACTTCCTGGCGGAGTATGACTGGACGGTGCCAATGGCCATGCCGCTGATGGAGTCCGTCCCGACTGACGAGAGCAACGCCTGGCTAACGCGTCTGGTTAAGACCGTCGCCGAACGCCCGGGTGCACTGAATAAAACCATTTTTGAGCTGCAGACCCGTGACTGGGCGCAGACACCGCAACGCGCCGTACCCGACAGTCGTCTGGCGGAGTGGATGCGCGTGCTCCAGCTTAACGGCAGCAAACATTACGGTTACTACCCCGACGATTTCATCCATAACCAACCTGATCTTTCCCGTATCAGGCCTGAATTCTCTTCGTACTGGTATCCTGACAATGACTGATCGCCTTATCGCCTTCTCAATTTTATGCCTGGTATTTGGGTTGCCATTAGGCGTGGCCGCCCTCTTTACTGGCGAACTGATTCTGGATTTTGTCTTCTTCTGGCCCCTGTTCATGTCCGTATTCTGGATCACCGGGGGGCTCTATTTCTGGTTTCAGCTTGAACGACACTGGTCATGGAACAGAAAAACGCCCGCCCCGACGTTAGAGGGCGATCCGTTAATCTCGATCCTCATTCCCTGTTTCAATGAGGAACGCAACGCCCGGGAGACGATCGGTGCCGCGCTGGCCCAGCGTTACCCGAATATCGAGGTCATCGCCATCAACGATGGTTCTTCGGATAACACCGCGCAGGTGCTGCAACAGCTGGCGCAGGAGCAGCCGCGTCTGCGCGTCATTCATCTGGCGGAGAATCAGGGGAAAGCCGTGGCGCTGAAAGCGGGCGCAGCGGCGGCCCGGGGAGACCTTCTGGTCTGTATTGATGGCGATGCCCTGCTCGATCGCGATACCGCCGCTTATCTGGTTGCCCCGCTGATCCACTACCCCCACGTGGGCGCCGTGACCGGGAACCCGCGTATTCGCACGCGCTCCACGTTGATTGGCCGCATTCAGGTGGGCGAATTCTCCTCCATCATAGGACTCATCAAACGCACGCAGCGGATCTATGGCCGGGTCTTTACCGTCTCTGGCGTCATCGCGGCCTTTCGCCGTCAGGCGCTGGCGGACGTGGGATACTGGAGCCCGGATATGATCACCGAAGATATCGACATCAGCTGGAAGCTTCAGCTTCGCCACTGGGATATTTTTTTCGAGCCGCGCGCGCTGTGCTGGATCCTGATGCCGGAGACGCTAAAAGGGCTGTGGAAACAGCGCCTGCGCTGGGCTCAGGGCGGCGCGGAGGTGTTTCTGGTCAATCTTCGCAAGATCGTGCGCTGGGAGCATCATCGCATGTGGCCGCTGTTTTTAGAGTACGCCCTGTCAACGCTGTGGGCGTTCGCGTATGCGGTGACGGTGCTGTTATTTATCATAAGCACCCTCACGCCGCTCCCGGCAAACCTGACCGTCACGAGCCTGTTCCCGCCGGAATTCACCGGGCTCCTGCTGGGGGTGATGTGCCTGCTGCAGTTCCTCGTCAGTTTGTATATCGAGCGACGCTATGAACGTAACGTGGCGAGTTCGCTTTTCTGGATCATCTGGTTTCCGATGGTGTACTGGATGATCGGCCTGTTCACTACCCTCGTCGCCTTCCCAAAGGTCATGCTTAAACGCCAGCGCTCACGCGCGCGCTGGATCAGTCCGGACAGAGGTAAAGGGAGTATTCAATGAACGAAAACACGTTAATCCTGACTGAACATCGGCTGGTGCCCCGGCTGTTTGATGCAGCGTTAACCCTGCTGGCCTGGGGAGGATTTCTCTTTTTCCTCTATGCCAACCTGTGGATGCAGATAACCAACGAGAGCGACTACCGCTGGGGCGTGATTATTGCCTCCTTTAAGACGGTGCTGATCTATTTACTGATCGCCGCGCTAAACGGCTGGCTGCTGATCCTGTGGTATCAATATAATCGCCGCCGCGCGCATGCAAGACGACATCGCCGCCCTGCAACGCTTAAGCACGACGAGCTGGCCCGCAGCTTTAACGTGACGCCGCAAATCATCTCAGAGATGAGCCAGTACAATTTGCTGACGGTCTATCATGACCAGATCGGTCGCATCATTGATTTGAAAATCAGTCAGCAGGACGAGGAATAAACCTCAGGCATCCGCAGGTTCTCCCTGCGGATGCTGTTTCTGCGGGTCACTCTCAGCGCTTATACGGTGGCTGCATAGCGTCACAGGCGAGCTGACGTTTGCGTTGATATTGCGCCAGTAACGCTCTCTGACTTTTATCTTTATTATCGTAAAAAAGCGCGCCGCCTTCGTTAAACACCTCGTAACACGCCAGGATCAACTGAGTAATGTACTCAATCCTTTTCAGGGTCAGTGGCGTACAGCTTTGCCCATGTAAATCATCCTCGACATCCAGAACGTGTGAGCGAAACGCCTCAATGGTGAAACCGCGTTGCAGGCTTTGATTATCACGTAGTGCCTGTTGCCAGCTGGCAATAATCGCATCCAGCCAGACGAGTACCGCCGCATCCGCGCCTTGCGACGCCAGTTTTTCTCTTTTATGGCGATAATGCTTCAGGGCCACTTTTTTCAGGGCACGATACTGCGACAGTTGCACTGCTTCAGGCTGATTTTCTTCGAGCAGCCTTCCGAAGAAAAAGCGGGTTTCAAAACGCTCGCAGGCGTGAAAGAGGGGATCCTGCAGGCCATTGCTGTTGTAGCTGTGCAGTGGCTGGAAAGGATACATATACCCGAAATCGAATAACCAGAGATGTCCGTTATCCATAAGAAGATTGCCGGGACACAGATCCCACTCCATTAGACCGGCCTCTTCGCATGCCATTAGCGTTGATAAAACCTGTTCAAAAAGATCTTCATCGACCTTTACTGGTGAGTGGCCCGGCAACCAGGGCGAGAGAATAATCCCCTGGCGAAAGTTGGCATAAATCGTCGGTACGATGTGATCGAATCGTCCCGCCCACAACGGATCGTTTTTAAGCCGGGTGAAATCAGCTCGTCTCTGCACTTCATTGAGGAACGAGGTCTGGCCATCGGTATTTCGTACCAGCGCCTCGTGTCGTTTCTGCTTGAGGGTGTAGTGTCTGCCATCAATACACAGATGCAGGACCTGAGCGGTAAGGCCGCCATCAAAGCATTCAACGACGCAGGGATCGGAAGACGAAAGCTGCATTAATTTCTCAGGGGACATCGGGCAATGGCGGCTGTCACCGACGACAATATTCTCTGCTGAGTCAATAAAAGAGAGCTGGGCTTGCTGGCGGGCATGGGTGAAAGTGTTCATACGCTGTCCATCAGGTTGAGGGTCATCATCAGCCTGGCCTGGCCGCAGCCAGAAATCTTCCTCCATGAGGCAGGATTTGAGGGAGGAACCTGAGGGTGGAGAGAGACAAAGAAAAGCCTCCGCAAGCGATCCTTGCGAAGGCTCGGTTACTGCCCGGTTACTTATCCTTGACCACAATCAGCGGTTCAATATCGCTCTCTTTTTTCACCACCAGCGTTTCATCCCCACGCAGGCAGGTTCCGCCGTAATTCCCGCCCACGGTAAAGATACAGACCTGAATGTACTTACCGTCCACTTTCGGCAGGCACCACAGCTGCTGGTAGATATTCTTGCGATCGACAAACTTGCCGCTGGATTTATCCAGCAGTTCATCCTGGGCGCTGATCAGATCGATATTACTGCCGCAACGGCCGGCAATGGGTTTGACGGCATAACCGGTCTGCTTCAGCAGCGCGTTAACCTCAAAATCGGTATCGAGCAGGTAGCGGTGGTTCGGGAACAACTGCCACAGCACCGGCAGGATCGCCTTATTGCCTGGGATCACCGTCCACAGCGGTTCAAACACCAGCACTTCCGGGCGCAGCAGGACGTCAATCAGCCGCACCTCGCCTGCCAGGTGGCCGGTGCGGATTGGCACGGCAGCGTATTCGGTTTCGCTGACCTCCCGAATCTGCTCGATTGCCGTCTCCCACGCCCAGGTTTTCCATACGCAGTTGACGTGGCGACCTTCGTCGTCGATTAACTGCCCGGCAGCATCCCAGCTCAGCGCGCCCAGACCGTGCAGAATTTTGGTCTCAAACCCGGCCTGCAGCAGCGAGCGCTGAATGAAGAGCGCGTGATAATCCTCTTCGACATCATTGTCCTGCATGATGTGCACAAACGGACGCGCATGGCTGTGTTTCCACGCGCCGGTCAACTCCTCCAGCAGACCTTCTGCCGGGTTGTGCCCATTGCCGCGATAACCGTTTTTGACCCACTCTTCCAGAATTAAGCCGCCCTCGGTGTGGCAGGAGGCGGAATCAGCGTTGTACTCGTAAACCTTAATGCCGCGCTCATCCATACAGAAATCCATACGGCCGGTGTGCATATGGTGGCGACGCCACGGCCAGGAGAGACGCAGGCGCGGCCAGAGGATTTTAGGGATGACGAAAAGCGCCAGTAAGTTATCATCTTTCAGCTCTTTGTCGGTGGCATGCAGGTACATCAGATGCAGTTCATTGGTCGCTTTAATCAGCTCCTGCTCGGCGCTTTCGGTAATCGTGAAATAGTGGCAGGGATCGTTATTAATAACGTGGCCGTTGGCGCGGATGTAGGCCTGCTGCAGGGCGTCATTTTCGTTGAGCCATTTTCCGTCGTATTGACGTTTATTCTTCAACCGCGCACCGCTGATTTTCAGCAGTTCGCCGTCAGGTTCGGGCTGGGGAATGCTATGCTCCGTGTCGTCCGTCTGGATCATCCAGCCAAGGATTTCGGTATCGCTGAAGGTGTCATGAAGCGTGTAACAGCCGTTCTGAACGGTCATGGGTAGTTCGCGGGTCCACTGCTGTCCGAGCGGAAGCGGGGAGTGAATAACATTCTGCTCGGCAATGCGGACCTTGCCATCTAAAAGCTGGGTGATTACTGCGACATGGCCGGTTTCATGGAACTCGCCGCCCTTTTGCCAGATGAGCAGCGCCCCGGCCTGCGGCGCGCGTTTCGAGCCGTTGGCAAAAGCCTGTAACGGCAGAATATTATCGTTCACCACCTGGCGCAAAAAACGCAGGGAGAAGATCTCCCACGCCATCCCGACATCGGTAAACACAAAGCCATAGTTGAGGAACAGAAAACGGCGGGCGAACTCCACACACTGCCACTTGTGGCCCATGTATTCGTTGCCGATATAGCTGCGGAAATCCGCGTCTTGCGGGTACTTACGGGGGTCCAGACTGCCGTAATTTGAAGAGTAAATCGCCACGCCACCGGGCGCATAGCCTAACAACGTCCCGAATGGCGCATCACTGCTTAACTTTCCTTTACGCATGTATCCAACCTAAAACAGGCAGGCGGCAATTTTTTGGAAGGGTTGTCGTCGTCTGCACGTTGTAATTAACCTGACAGAGGTGGGGTTATCATACACCTCCCCTGACCTTTGCGCTCAGTTCGTTAAACGGTCTATTCATCTCCTGCTACACTGCCTCAACACATCACAAAAAAGGCAGGCCAACATGTCAGACGAAAATACCTATCAGCCACCCAAAGTGTGGGAATGGAAAAAGAACGGCGGCGGGGCGTTCGCCAACATCAACCGTCCTGTTTCTGGTGCCACACATGAGAAAGATCTGCCCGTCGGTTCGCACCCGCTGCAGCTTTACTCCCTGGGCACGCCGAACGGCCAGAAAGTGACGATCATGCTCGAAGAGCTGCTGGCGCTGGGCGTAACGGGCGCGGAGTACGACGCGTGGCTGATCCGCATCGGTGAAGGCGATCAGTTCTCCAGTGGCTTTGTTGAGGTGAACCCGAACTCGAAAATACCGGCGCTTCGTGACCACTCCACCACCCCGCCAACGCGCGTATTTGAATCCGGAAACATCCTGCTCTATCTGGCAGAGAAGTTCGGGCATTTCCTGCCCAAAGATCCGGCTGGCCGCACGGAAACCCTGAACTGGCTGTTCTGGCTGCAGGGCGCGGCCCCGTTCCTCGGTGGCGGTTTCGGCCATTTCTACAACTATGCGCCGGTGAAGATCGAGTACGCGATTGACCGCTTCACGATGGAAGCCAAGCGCCTGTTCGACGTACTGGATAAACAGCTCGCCCGCGGCCGTTACGTGGCGGGTGAAGAATACACCATCGCCGATATGGCTGTCTGGCCGTGGTATGGCAACGTAGTGCTGGGCAGCGTCTACAACGCCGCCGAGTTCCTGGACGCAGAGAAGTACACCAACGTCCAGCGCTGGGCAAAAGACGTAGCGAACCGCCCTGCCGTGAAGCGCGGACGGATTGTGAATCGCACCAACGGTGAGCTTAACGAGCAACTCCACGAACGCCACGCGGCGAGCGACTTCGAGACCAAAACCGAAGACAAGCGTCAGGCGTGATGCACGGCCGGGCGGGTAACCGCCCGGCCAGGCAAATCCTTGCCCAGGGCATGATTAGCTTAAGGGTTGGGCCGGTATTACTGGCACTATGCGGACGTTTTTCTCCAGCCAGACGGCGAGAAGCGACGTTACAACCGACAGCAGTCACAAAGGATTTGTTATGAAAGCAATCAATACAGCGCTGGTGATCAGCATCCTCCTTTTTTCTACCTCAGGTATGGCGATGGATAAAACCGCCGCCGGTGCGGTAGCAGGCGCGGCGATTGGGGCGGCCACAGGTAAAGATCTGAAATCCACCGTAGGCGGCGCGGTCGTGGGTGCAGGCACGGGTGCGATGTTCAAAAACGGTGACAAAGGTAAAGCCGCACGTAAAGGCGGTGCCGTGGGCGCTGTTGTTGGTGCAGGTGCCGCTGCCGTGACGGGCAACAGCGTGCTGAAAGGTGCCGCTGTCGGTGCGGGTTCAGGCGCGCTGATTGGTGAAGCGACGCACTGATAACCGCCGTGGTTCTGCTTTTCGAGCCGGTAGGTTGAGTTTAATGACAAACCCCGCTATCAAAAAATGAACCGCCTGTTTTGCCGGGTGGCGCTACGCTGACCCGGCCTACAATCGACAACAATATCAATGAATTGGCACTGTTCGTTGTAGGCCCGTGCAAGCGTAGCGCCGCCGGGCGAGGGGCACATCTCGCACGATATCAGCAGCCTGAACCCAGCGCTTACGCTGGGTTTCTTGTTTTCTCTGGTCAGGCAACCAACCGCAACATTATGCCGTGAGACGGAACTTCTGCACCGAACGCTGAAGCTCTTCGGTCTGCCGCTCAAGTGCCGCTGCCGCGGCGGAGACCTGCTCCACCAGCGAGGCATTTTGCTGGGTTACACCGTCCATCTGCGTAATGGCAACCCCGACCTGGGAAATGCCTTTGCTTTGCTCCTCAGAGGCTGACGCAATCTGCTTCATGATGGTGGTCACTTCCGTTACATCGCGCAGAATCGCTTCCATGGTGGTCCCCGTGTCGTTCACCAGTTGAGCCCCCTGCTCGACGCGAGCGACGGAATCGGCAATCAGCCCTTCAATCTCTTTCGCCGCGTTGGCGCTGCGGCTGGCCAGATTACGCACCTCACCTGCCACCACGGCAAAGCCACGGCCTTGCTCACCCGCTCGCGCCGCTTCCACTGCTGCGTTGAGCGCCAGAATATTGGTCTGGAAGGCGATACTGTTAATCACGGTGGTGATTTCAGCAATTTTCTTCGAGCTGTCGGAAATACCGCTCATGGTGGTCACCACCTCCTCCACCAGCGAGCCACCGCGGCTGGCCGTGGTCGATGCCACATCCGCCAGCTGGCTTGCCTGACGTGCGCTTTCGGCGTTCAGCTTCACGGTGGCAGTGAGTTGCTCCATGCTGGCTGCTGTCTCTTCCAGCGCGGCAGCCTGCTCTTCGGTACGGGAGGAGAGATCGTTGTTACCGCTGGAGATCTCGGTCGCCCCGCGCCAGATATTTTCACTGCCCGCGCGGATCGTGCTGACCGCCTCGCGCAGGCTGTCCTGCATGGCACTCAGCAACGGCACCAGCTGCCCCACACAGTTACGACCAAACGGTTCAATGGGCTGGCTGAGATCGCCCTGCGCAATCTGGCGGAACTGCTGACGAATTCGGTCCAGCGGTTTCACCAGCATCGCCACCAGGTAACGGTCGCTAAAGAGCAGGATCAGCAGACCAATCACGGTGGCGGCAATAATCACCGTGCGGGTCATGCTGGTCAGGCCATCCACCACTACGCGGGTACTGTCGAGGGTCTTCGCAGCGGCGTTATTGAACTCCTCAGCGGCCGCACCAAACGCACGGCTCAGCTGTGGCGTGACGTTATTAGCCTGCTGGCGATAACCATCCAGCGCGCCCAGCTTCGCCTGCTGCATTTGTGGCGTAACGCCCTGCTCGAGCAGCGCCTGCCAGGTGCCGATCACCCGGGAGGAGACCTGTTCATCCATCGGACCCGGAGAGATCGCTTGCATCGCGGCCAGTTTTTTGCCCATGTTATCCAGCGCCTGCTGGGCGGAGGCCAGATCCGGCGTACCGCCGGCGGCTTTGACTTCCATCGCGCGGCTCAGTCGGGTAACGAAGCGGAAATACTGATCGTTGCCCTGGCTGAGTATGGTCATCTGTTTCACCAGCTGGCGATCGACTTCATTGCCATCCGAAACGCGAGAGAGGGACCAGGTGCTGTAGAGTCCAACGCCTGCCCACATTAAACAAAAGATCCCCAGGATCGTCAGCATGACGAAACGGATCGTGAAATTACGGAGCATGTTCATAAGTGTTCCTTGCCGTGAGGGTGAGTTCGCCCAGAGGCGAGTACTACTCTCGTTATCGGCAGGAACCGCGGAAATTATAACCTTTTGTAACTATTTTTCGTTAGCGTGGCTTCACAGGTACCACAGCACCGATTAACGCTTAGAGGCCTTTCCCGCCGCGACATCGCTTCACGAGCAGATTTATGGTTTGATAATCAAAGAATGAAAACGCTGTTTCGAAAATTCATCGATAAGAAAGGAGACATCATGTCCTGGCACCCTAACCCCGGCCGTTATGAAAATATGCAGTACCGCTACTGTGGCAAAAGCGGGCTGCGCCTGCCTGCGCTGTCGCTCGGCCTTTGGCACAGTTTCGGCCACGTTCAGCCGCTCGACATCCAGCGTGCGCTGCTGCGTAAAGCCTTCGACCTCGGTATAACCCATTTCGATCTTGCCAATAACTACGGCCCGCCTGCGGGGAGCGCGGAAGAGAACTTTGGTCGCCTGCTGCGGGAGGATTTTGCCGCCTGTCGCGACGAGCTGATTATCTCCACCAAAGCGGGTTACGACATGTGGCCGGGACCGTATGGCTCGGGCGGCTCGCGCAAATATCTGCTCGCCAGCCTCGACCAGAGCCTGAAGCGTATGGGTCTGGAATATGTGGATATTTTCTATTCCCATCGCGTGGATGAGAACACGCCGATGGAAGAGACCGCTGCCGCGCTGGCCCATGCGGTGCAGAGCGGTAAAGCGCTGTATGTCGGAATTTCGTCCTATTCAACGGCGCGCACGCAGAAAATGGCTGACCTGCTTCGCGAATGGAAAATTCCACTGCTCATCCATCAGCCGTCGTACAACCTGCTTAATCGCTGGGTGGATAAAACCGGCCTGCTGGAGACGCTAAAGCAAAACGGTACTGGCTGTATTGCGTTTACCCCACTGGCGCAGGGGTTGCTGACCGGAAAATACCTCAACGGTATTCCTGAAGGTTCGCGGATGCAGCGCGAGGGGAATAAAGTGCGCGGGCTGACGCAGAAGATGCTGACCGAAGCCAATCTGAACAGTCTGCGCTTGCTCAATGAGATGGCACAGGCACGTGGTCAGACAATGGCGCAGATGGCGCTAAGCTGGCTGCTGAAAGATGAGCGCGTAACGTCCGTGCTGATTGGCGCGAGCCGCCCGGAACAGCTGGAAG
>OKVG01001193.1_pt1 | contig 12118 bp, 22 predicted proteins | sample 1606981 | NCBI WGS metagenome assembly OKVG01 (sample SAMN03281018, study PRJEB24777) | human gut metagenome | isolation source: fecal sample PR128 from 1 month old male Malay infant, vaginal delivered... | reverse complement strand
AGGAAGCGCCTCAAATTGTTGAAGAGCCTCTAATTAATCAGCCTAAAACAGTAACGATCATCATCAAAGGTGATGGCGTACGCAAGTTGGATAGCATCAAGAATTACCTTGATGTGAACAATATCGAATATTCAATCATCTAGGGGATAAGAATGAATAAAAGTGAACAAATTAACGAGTTAGCAAAAGCATTAGCTGACTTTCAATCAGAGGTTAAAGACCCATCTAAAGATAAGGAAAACCCTTATTTCAAATCCAAGTATGTTGCATTGGACGGCGTTTTACAAACAGTCCGCCCAGTGTTGGCAAAACATGGGCTTTCTGTCATGCAGTTACCTACCAGTGATGATACTGCAGTAACTGTTACTACACTGTTGATGCACTCTAGTGGTCAGTTTATCGAAAGCGAACCATTCAAAGTTTTGCTGACAAAGAAAGATGCCCAGGCAGCAGGTAGTGCGTTGACATATGCACGGCGCTATTCGTTAAGCTCTGTGCTTGGCATCGCCTGGGATGACGATGATGACGGCGATAGCATTGCAGAAACAACTGTAACAAAAGAATTGTTGGCTGAAATTCAAGAGCTAGCACAAGTTAAGAATATTGAAAATAAGACTGTAAGTAATTTTATTCGTGCAACATTTAACAAAAGTAACGCCAAGCTTTTGGATATGAATCAGTTGCAACAATTAAAAGCCTGGTTGGCTGCCCAATGATTCAATTCGATACGGACAATATCACTATTGTGGATGGCATCGGACTACTGATGCCTTTCCCACGAGGCTCTAACTTTGAAGTGAAGAAAGGTGTTACTTACACCATTTCTGTAAAACAAAAGCGAGGGAAACGATCATTAAATGCCAATGGATATGCCTGGGTTCTAATGCAAAGGATTGCAGAGGAGCTAAGCAAAAACGGCTTATATATCTCACGAAATGAGGTGTATAAGAAAGCAATTGTCGATTGCCAGGCATTCCAGTATGTGGCCGTACAAACGGAGCATACAGAGGCATTTATTAAAAAATGGCAAGCTAAAGGATTAGGGTGGGTAGCTATCGACTGCGGCCCATGCAAGAACTTCGATGGCCATACCATTCAGATATTTCACGGCAGTTCTTCCTACAATTCAAAGGAAATGGCTAGGTTAATCGACTGCCTGGTTGACGAATGTCATCAGCTAGGAATTGAAACAAAACCTCAAGATGAGATAGACAGTCTTTTAGATGAGTGGTCGCCTCATGAATAAGCGGAAACGCCAAGATGACGCATTATTCAGAAAAACCAAATTACAAGCCTATGAGAGAGACCATGGACTATGCGTCCTATGCAATCGCCAAGCCGTAGAGGTGCATCACATAGTCTTTAGGTCTCAACTAGGTACAAGTGAGTTATCTAACTTAGCTTGTTTATGCCGTCCCTGCCATGATGCGGCACACGGCGTAAATGCTAAGGAGATTAGAAGAAAGTTAAAGGAGATTATCAATGGAAATTAAAGTGATCATTGAAAACAAAGTAATTAAAGCATATTTAGATAGCCGTTTAAAACTAGTTAATGCAACCATTAATGATGAAAAAGCAGAGGCGTATAAAAAGCATGAATGCGAATATCGCAAGATTGAAATCGTAGAAATGCTTGCGTTTGTTGATACTTTGATTGAGTACGAAACCAAAGGCCGAAAACAGAAAATGCTTGAACTGCAAGAGACATTTGGTTGGAATAAAAAAAATGACGATGAGGAAATGGCAAAAGAAAAACATTCTTTCATTGATTAATCTGTTGGATAGTCGGAGTTAAGAAAATGGCAGAACAAAATGGCAGAACCTAAACGGTACTTTTGGTTAAAGTTACATCGAGACTTTTTCCAAAGAAAAGACATTAAGCGGTTACGAAAGATAGCAGGTGGAGACACCTATACGATTATCTATCTAAAAATGCTCTTAAAATCGATCATGAGTGATGGGGCGTTATTCTTCGACAACCTGGAAGATGACTTTGTTTCAGAGCTAGCCCTTGATATTGATGAAGATGTTGAGAATGTAAAAATTACAGTCCAATATCTCCTAAAAGTTGGGTTATTGGAATGTGTATCTGATGCCGAATATAGCCTGCCTGATGCTCAAAATAATACAGGAGCAGAAACGGCTGCAGCTAGCAGAATGCGTAGGTCTAGAGCCAAAAATGAGGCGTTAAAGCGTAACAATGTTACACCAATGTTACAAAACGGTTACGGAGAGATAGAGAAAGAGTTAGAGATAGAGAAAGAGTTAGAGATAGATAATAAGAATTGTCGACTTTCTGACAAAAGTTCGACAGTAGTTTCTGAAATTATCGACTATCTTAACCAAAAAACAGGCAAACACTTTAGAAAAAGTATTGCCAATACTACTAGAGCTATCAATGCAAGAATCAAAGAGGGGTTCACTGTAGATGATTTTAAGGCAGTTATTGACAAGAAAGTCATCGAATGGGGCAAGGACGACAGAATGAAACAGTACTTGCGTCCACAAACCTTATTTGGAACAAAGTTTGAAAGCTACCTGAATCAAGATTTAGTGGAACACAAAACACAAACAGATAAAGCTATTGATGTGGCTAAGAATGTAATTGAGTATTACCAGGAAAGAGAGGAACAAGATGGCAAAGACGGATACGGCAAAAGCTTTGGCACTGTTACAGACCGCTTTTAGTCAACACATGGATGATAAAAAAATGAAACTCTATGTTGAAATGTTGGCTGACATTAATCCAATGACATTGGCGGTGGCAGTTAAGAATGCTATCAATACTTGCGATTACTTGCCAAGTGTTGCTACACTCCGCCGACTGGCTGGCAATGTATCTGCTTATGTTAACGACAAAGAACAAGAGAGCATATCTGACGCCTGGGGCGTTGTTCTCAAGGCAGTTGGCATGGGTGGCTATGAAAGAGGATTAGAATACTTGGACGGCATTGTCCTGGAAACCGCTAAGCCAATATGGAGAGATATTTGTTATGACGAAAATATCATGGCTAGCCGAGCTCATTTCATGAAAGCCTATGAACAAAATGTAAAACGAGCCAATGAGCGGACTTTAATCCGTGAGGCAGTCGCCAATGTTCCACTGATGCAAGAGGCGAGAGAAAGAGCCGTGATCGCAAATACAAATGAGGGCAGAAAAAAGATTGCCTTGCTATGCAATGGACTTTTGAAAGAAATACCTGAATAGGGGTGGTTAAGTGAATAGAAAATGCCATATCTGTAATACGCAATTCAATCCTGACCATAGTGAAAGCGATTTTACCTGCCAGGATTGCGTTAACAGACAAAAGAACGGAGAGCCGCCAGTGAGATATAAGCACCCATCAGAATGGGAGATGCGGAAACTGGTGGAATCCAAAAAGAAAGAGAGCAAAAAGAAACCTGTAAGAGGTGGCTATGCGGTTCACAAATGCATTGTGTGTGGTCAAGAATTTGTAGCCACACACAAACTGCAAAAGATTTGTTCTGACGAATGCCGTAAAGAACAGGAACGGCGTTATTGGAAAGAGCGATATGAAAAGGAGAAAAGCAATGATTAACGAAGACCGCTTAGCGGATATTGAACAAGCCTATCACGAAGGCTCTACTAAGCTACGCAAGCAGATAGTCACAGTTAGTTATTCAGGTGTTTATGAATATGAGTACGAGGATTGCACTTTAGAGGAAGCAATGGCGATGGCTAAGGAAGACTTTCGCCAAGAACGCAAAAACACTTATTTAGATTTGGAGATTGATGAAGTTAGAGAGGGATCAATATGAACCAGTATTTCGCACGAGTGTCAGGATACCCTGATGCGGTAATTCCTGAAAGAAAGACAAAAGGCAGTGCAGGCTATGATTTGTGCGCTTACAAAAATGGCGAAATTGAGCCTGGAGCAACTGTTTTGGTTGAGACAGGTATAAAGTGTAAGATGAGACCTGAAACTCTCTTACAGGTTCATTTAAGAAGTTCTATCGGTATCAAGAACCATGTGATGCTAGCCAATGGAACAGGAATTATTGATGCTGATTATTTTGACAACAAAAATAATGAGGGTCATATCCACATTCCGATATTCAACTACGGAGAAGAACCGTTTTACTACTCCGCAGGTGAACGGATTGCTCAAGGGATATTCCTAGAGTACGGCAAGGTAGACGGCGACATGACAGTCGCTGAACGCACTGGCGGATTCGGTAGCACAGGAAGGGAGTAGCCATGATTGAATTTGAACACTTGGATTACTGGGGATTTGCCCATGCGATGAGAGGCATGAGAAATCCACTGGAAAGTTGGCACAAGAATGATACTGTAGAGGAATATGATTGGGTCGACAAGAATCATATCCGCAAGGTTGTAAAGATTGGGCCTAACGATCTAGAGCTTGCTAAGCGACTGGCTAAAGGTGGTACAGAACACCGCAAATATGTACGGCAGATATTTGTGTCTGTTGACATTACTGCACCTATCTACTGGTGGAAAGAATACGATACCTACAAGATAGGCACTACCGCCAACTCAACCAGTACAATGCACAAGCTAATGAGCCGTCCGCTTAGGATTGATGACTTCAGCATGAATGGGACAGAGCCTACATACTTTGATGTGCTTTCTACTTTCATAAAGCGATTGAACTCTTGGATAGAGTTTTACCGCAACACAGATGATAGCTTACTGAAAGAGTCTTATTGGAGAGGAGTTATTCAGTTGTTGCCGATGAGTTACAACCAAACAAGGACAGTAACTCTTAACTACGAGGTAGTGGCTAATATGGTGTCCCAACGAAAGCACCACAAGTTAAGCGAATGGCTAACATTCTGTGATTATATGGTTGAGAATCTTCCGTACTTCAAGGAAGTTTTTGCAGATACAGAGGTACTGAATGAGGTTTGAAAAGGATTATAGCCATCTTGCCAAAAAGATGCGAGAGATACGAAAAGCCAATCATCTAACCAAGGAAGAGATGGCATGGCGGTTAGGCACAGTCGAAAAAGCCGTTGCGGTGTGGGAAAGCGGTAAGGCAAGACCTAACTCAAAGAGGTGCAGAATCATAGCTGACATGGGTGGTATAAGCATGGATGAGTTATATGGCTCAAATTATGAATACGATGAGATGATTAACCGCCCTGACAATTACACCTGGAAAAAGAAAGAATGCCGAGAAATCCAAAGGGATATGGTTGATGGGTTATCAGGTATGGCTGCTAGTAATATGGGGGATATTATCAAGTATCTATATAGAGTTGGTCATAAAGATGACATCAAGCAGGATTTGGATAAAGCTAAGCAGTTTATTGATTTCCTGTATGAAGATTTGCAAAGGGAAAACAATTAACAAATAGGAGAATATATGAAACGCACAAAGCAACTGAAACGAAAGGATAAGAAAATATGAAAGAGTATAAGGCGATTGATATATATGGTGATTGCGGCCGTCAATATGTACAGGAGCTTAACAAATATTTTGATAATGGGTGGGAATTTGTTGAGTTAATGGAAATTGGTAACGCAAGGGGTGGACTGGACGATTTGCTTATTCTTAGCCGAGATAGAAAGGATGACAAATAATGAGTAGCTTAATATTCCGAAAATATTTGGTTGATGTATTTAATTTCATTGACTATCTATTTACAATCGCACTGATTTGTTTCTTCATTTCATGGTGCTTTGGTAACGAAGTGGAAACTTACAAGTGGGGTATCTCAATCATTGGTGTTCTCTTGTGGCCATCTAAAAAGCTATGGGCAAAGTGGCTACATGTGAATACTGATGATGATGGCTTGACATTTGAATTCAAGAAAGGTGAATAGGATGCAAACAGAAATAAAACCATGTCCTTTTTGTGGGGATACAGCCGAATTTTACTATGGCGTTGATGGAAGTGCGTGGAAAATAGAGTGTAATGGTTGCTGGACTACTATGATTGACGGTTTAAACGAAGGTGAAGAAGCTCTTATAAATCACTGGAACACCAGGACATCAGAATAGGCTGACCGACATTCGTGTCGCCCTGTTATAAACAACAAGAAAAGGAGAAAGCAAATGAATACAGTACAAATTTTAGGCAATCTAACAAAAGACGCAGAAGTTAGATACACAAAGAGTGGCAAGGCAGTAGCTACATTTACAGTAGCTGCAAGCAATACATATGTAACGCCTGATGGTGAGACCAAAGAGCAAACCGCATTTGTAAATTGCGTTGCATGGGGGAAACAGGGTGAACAAGTGGGGCAACTTACAAAGGGTTCTAAGTGCTTTGTAGAGGGGCGCTTACAGACTAGATCATATGAAACCCAAGATGGTCAAAAGAAATATGTAACGGAAGTAGTGGCTAACTTTGTTGGCGCTCCTCTAGGTGGCGATACTAACGCAACTAGCAACTTTGATAACTTTACTAAGGACGAGGAAGTGCCATTCTAATGAGGTTTAGTGTAAAAGAAAAACCAGTTGGCAAACAACGCCCTAAATTTAATTACAGAACCAAGACCGCTTACACGCCAGGCGAGACAAGAAAGTATGAAAGCAAAATAGCTAAGGCTTGTGAGGCAAGAATGCTTGAACTTGGGTTAAAAACCACTGATAAGCCATGCAAGGTGCATATCGACATTATGGTGAGTGTCCCTAAGTCATATAGCAAAAAAGACCGCATAGCTTGCTTAGAGGGGCGTAAGTTGCCAGCTAAAAAACCTGATACGGACAACATACTCAAGGCGGTCAAGGATGGAATGGAACATATCTTTTATGACGATGATAAGCAAGTGGTGGAAGATCATGTCATAAAAAGATATTGGGAACATGAGGATTGTGTATATGTTGAGGTGAGTGAGGTGATATAGTGACAGATGATTATTGTGAGATTGCAAGGGATTACCTTAAGCCAATCTGTAGGTATAGAATTCGTATCAATGTCTTAAAAGAACGAATTGAGACATTGCGAGGTGACCTATATACACTAAGAGCGGTTGATTACTCTAAGGAGCGACTGAGTGGCGGTGGAACGCCATCAGGTATCGATGGTGGGATAGCCACACTAGTTGATGCAGAATCGGCTGCCCTAGCTGAAATGGCTGAATTGGTTACCAGGAAAGAGACGGCAGTATCTATTATTAACGCACTGCCTGATATGGATTGGAAGAATATACTCACTCATGCCTATGTTAATGGCTATGATAACCAAGAGATAGCGGATAGGATTTCGTTATCAGTAGATAGGGTGAAGCAGTTACGAAGGGAAGCCTTGTATGAATTTGGGATTCAATTAAAAAAACGCACAAAGACTACACTCGATTACACTCCATTACACCCAATTATCCACACCGATAAGGTATAATAGTATTGTAATAAGTGTTGGTTAGACACGAATTACACTCCTTGAAGAAACTCATAGTACACACAACGATTGCCTTAGCTGATAGCTAGGGCTTTTGTTGTATTGAGTCTCGTAAAGATCACCAAGTGAATTGTACTTAGCTGATTAATAGAAAGCTTAGACAATAAGATTCAGCACTTGGTATGGCTATTATTGGCGACAGTCAATCACTATACAATCGGTGGAGCAGATACCTTTCATCTTGAGATTAATTACAATACATTTTGTCTGCAGCTCACTCTTGCTACTTAGCTATCACGATAGTTTTATTTTTTAAAGATTACAGTATTATAAATTAAATTATTGATTAGAAACATGGAAATAGTTACATTTCTTTTGGCACGAGAGTGAGTGCCACCACATGAATCAATGGGCTAGACAATAATAGCAACGGCTAGCCGATGTCCTGGGTATGACAAAAACTGCCTGTACATGGATGGATAAGCTAAATGGTAAAGCAACCAGTATGTGACTGGCGTTCGGTTGGTTCAATTCCAACTCCATCCGCCATAATTAACTACGAGGGATATATGAAAGAGAAGCTGACATCAATAACCTGTCATGACAGTAAATGCATGAACAATAGCAAGGGTAAATGCATTGCCAATGAAATCGTGATAGGACTTAAAGGAAGATGTAAATCGTTTTCTGATACAAGGAGCATCATGTTTAATAATGGTGTTGATTTAAGTTCTCAATAAATGCCATATATCTCCGTGGATATATAACAAAAACAAGATAATATTCTCAATAAGCACTATCTAACTACAGGTGGTGCTTTTTTCGTGCATTGAAAGGGGGTGTGGAAGTAATGGGTAGACCTAAGAAAGTTAAAATTGTTAGTGGAAGACCTACAAAAATGACAAAAGAGGTGTTGGAAAAGCTGGAGTACTACTTGAGCCGTGGCGTAAGTGTTATCAGTGCTTGTGGATTCGCAGGGATTGATAACTCCACCTTCTATGATTGGAAGAATAACAATAAAGACTTTGCCAATAAAGTTGAGATATGGCAGAACGCCTTATCAACAAAGGCTCAATTGGTTATTGCTGATAGCATCGAGGAAGGGGATAAGGATACTGCTAAGTGGTTTAAAGAAAAGACTGATAAGCGGTATAACCCTAAGCATATGACTGAGGTAACTGGTGCTGATGGTGGTGCAATAAACCTTGCTTTCAAGTGGGAAGATGAGTAGCGAGACTATAACAATCCCATACAAACCACGCCCCATTTGGAAGGACGAAATTCATAAAGGGGTAGAGGCGCATCGGTTCTCGGTTATCGTGGCTCATCGTCGGTTTGGCAAAACTGTTGGCAGTGTTAATCACATTATCAAGATGGCGTTGATGTGTTCACTGCCTAGCCCTCAATATGCGTATATCGCTCCGTTCCGAGTACAGGCTAAGCAGATTGCGTGGGCGTATCTCAAATACTACACATCGGTGATTCCTAATCGGATTGTTAATGAATCGGAGCTATATGTTGAGTTACCTACATTACATAAGAATCGGCAAGGGGCAAGGATATATGTAAAGGGTGCTGATAACCCTGATAGCTTGCGTGGTGCTTACTGGGATGGAGTGATACTTGATGAATATGCACAGTTCAGACCTGAAGTGTGGAATGAAGTTATTCGTCCGTCTCTATCAGATCGTAACGGCTGGGCTATATTTATTGGCACACCGAAAGGACAAAATGCGTTTTACGAAATGTACCAAAGAGGGGTAAGCGAACCTGATTGGTATACCTGTAAGTTCACAGTATCAGAATCTAAGTTGATACCTGATGATGAAATTGCTGACATGAAAGCATCGATGAGCGAGGATGCGATACGGCAAGAGTTGTATTGTGACTTCACCGCATCAGCATTCAATGTGTTAATCCCAATTGACCTAATCAGCGATGGCAAGGCAACAATGGTAAAACCTAATGATATGTTAGAAGCTCCTGTTGTGTTGGGTGTCGATGTGGCTCGGTTTGGTAGCGATAGGTCGGTAATCGTGAGACGGCAAGGGTTATCAATGCACAAGCCGTTGGTATTCAGTGGTGTTGATAATATGCGACTAGCTGACATCATTGCTCGTGAGATAAACGAGCATAAACCTGATGCGGTATTCATAGATGCTGGTCGAGGTGAAGGCGTTATCGATAGATTAAGGCAACTCGGCTATAGAGTGTCTGAGATACCATTCGGCGGCAAGGCACTTAAGGATAGTAAGTACACAAACCGAAGAGCTGAGATGTGGGATACAATGGCTCAATGGCTAAGAGGTGGTGGCTCATTACCTGATGATGAAGAGCTATGCGCTGAACTCGCTATGCCTGAGTATGGATACGATGCTAAAGGCAGAATCCTGCTAGAAGCAAAAGACAAAATGAAAGAACGATGCGGTCGCTCCCCTGACTTGGCGGATGCGGCGGCACTTACATTCGCAACGCCTGTGCGAAAGCACATTGGTGTGAGTGCCACAAATAGGAAGCTGGTAGCCAATACGGACTATCAGCCTTTTTAGTATTTATATGGGAAAGGAGAGTGCCTAATGAGTAAAGGTTTATTCGGTGGTGCATCTGCACCTGCTGCAATTAAAGTGCCTGACCCAACACCTACGGCAGTAGCTGATAGTGGTCAAACAGGGGATAGCCTTGCTGCAGGACAAAAGAAGAAGAAACGAGGATTCGATTCCACTGTTTCTGATACAACCATCTTGGGCAATGCAGGGCAAGACACTAAGCGGACATTAGGGTAACGGATATGGCTAACACGATTTTGGGAAAGTCAAAGAAGACTGACAAAAAGGAAAAGCCTGTTGTTCGTGATTATGTTAAGTTACGGCAACGATTCAGTTCACTAATGCAAAAGCGGCAACGATACGAGAAGGTGTGGAAAGACATCAAGCAGTACGAGTTGCCACATATCGGCATATTCGATGATGAGGAAGACCTGGCTAAGAATAAGACTGGTAAAATCTATAACTCTACAACATGGGAAGCTTGCCAAATATTTGCTGCAGGTGTCATGAGTGGCTTAACCCCACCAAGTCGCCAATGGTTTAATCTGACCATGGATAATGCACAAATGGCTGCTAACAGTGATGTGGCTAAGGTGTTGGATGAACGGCAACAGATACTACAAGCAGTACTGGCCAAGTCGAACTTCTACACCACGGCATTTAGTTGCTATACGGAGTTGCCATATGGGCAAGCACCAATGGGGATTTTTACAGATCCCAAGTATGGTGTCCGCTATGTTCCATACACAATTGGTACATATGCTCTTGAGGCAGGTGCTAATGGTGAGATTAGTACATTTGCACGGCGGTTTAGAATGACCGCATCGCAATTGGTAGAGCAGTTTGGCACTGACAATTGTCCATTGAATGTACTTAACGCATTCAAGTCTAGTAGCAGCTACAATCAGACCTTCATTGTTAATTGGTTGGTTGAGCCTAACAGTGAACGGACTATTGGTGAAATTGGTCGCTCTAATATGCCTTATCGCTCAGTCTACTGGGTAGAAGGGCAAGAGACTGATAGAGCCTTGTATGATGGTGGCTTTGAAGAGTTCCCAGTTCCTGTGGCTCGATACACTGTAGTAGGACATGAGGCCTATGGCAAGGGTGCGGCATGGTTCGCATTGGATGATGCACGGATGTTACAAAAGCTTGAATATGACCATCTTATGGCCATTGAGTTAGGTGTTAAACCGCCAATGCAAGCACCAAGTGGCATTATGGGGCAGGTTAACCTCTTCCCTGGTGGCATCACTGAGAGCGACACAGGTGAAATGGTTAAGCCTTTATTCGATGTACGGCTTGATACCGCATCACTCATGAATAAGATTCGTGAGACTGAAGACCGCATCAAGCGATTCTATTCAGCTGACTTATTCATGATGATTGACCAAATCGAAGGTGGTCAAATGACTGCTAGAGAGGTCATGGAGCGGTCTCAAGAAAAGCTACAACAATTAGGACCTGTGGTCGAACGATTGTTATCTGAGTGGTTGAATCCAATCATCGAACGCACCTACAATATCTTGGATAGGGCAGGGATATTCCCTGAGCTGCCTGATGAATTGGCTCAAGAACTGGCTGATGCGGATGTCAAGATTGAATACATCAGTCCGTTGGCTCAAGCACAAAAGATGAGCTCGCTCACGAACATCGAACAGTTGCTTGGATTCGTGGCTAATGCTGCACAGTTTGACCAGTCTATCCTAGGCAAGTTAGACCTTGTACAAGCGGTTAATATCTATGCTAGTAGCTTGGGTGCGCCAGCTCCTATGCTGAAGTCTGATGAAGAGTTCCAACAAGCTTTGCAAGCTCAACAACAAGCTCAGCAACAAGCACAGGAACAACAACAGGCTATGCAAATGGCACAAGCAGCACCTCAAATGGCACAAGCTGCTAAGGTGGCTACAGAGGCGGCTAATGATGGCAACCCTGCATTACAAGAATGGTTAGGTATGTAGATGATAAAAGCGAATGTAACGGCTGAACAGAACACGAATAACGCACTCATGCGATACAAGCAACGAGAAAAGGACGAACAATCGATTAGGGCCATCATGGCCACGGAGACTGGTCGATGGTTCATTACACGGCTATTAGATGCGACAGGCATTAATGCCAAGTCCTTTACTGGTAATAGCGAAACATTCTACCGAGAAGGTAAGAGGGCTATTGGTATCCATGTATTGCGACAAATTGAAAGCTTAGGACTTGATGGCCTTAAGTTTAAGCAACAGGCTG
>OKVG01001192.1_pt1 | contig 12127 bp, 9 predicted proteins | sample 1606981 | NCBI WGS metagenome assembly OKVG01 (sample SAMN03281018, study PRJEB24777) | human gut metagenome | isolation source: fecal sample PR128 from 1 month old male Malay infant, vaginal delivered... | reverse complement strand
ATATTCATATTATACTATAAATCGATAGCTAAAGTCGTATATCTAAAATCACATATTGCATAGATATTTCTGATGATTATGATAAGTAATCATAATCAATAATTTTTTAAACCCCAAATAATATATACTATGGTATGATAATATTATAAAGAATAAGCACATTTCGTAATGCTTGTTCACTTTTAACTTATATAAAATAACTGTATATTTGCTATATAGTTATACGATACATTAAAACTATGCCTTTATATTAATGATAAACTCTAGGTGAGATGATGAATCTATTCGAATTAGTAGGCCATATCTTTATGAACTCTATGGTACCTATCCTAGTACTTATAGGGGTAGGATTTGTATTAGATAGAAAATTTAAACTCGATCTATATACGCTGAGTAAACTAAACTTTTATATACTGCTGCCTACCTTTATATTTCGAGCAATGTACGAAGCCAAACTTAACTCAGGTACCTTGGAAATTGTATTCTGTGCGCTCTGTGTACTCATACTAAACTCAATTCTTTCAGATGTAGTAGGAAAGATGCAAGGTTATGATGTGGCTAAGATTGCAACCCTGAAAAATTGCGTCATGTTTAATAATGTTGGGAACATGGGTGTCGCTCTTGCTATCTTTGTATTTACTAACATTCCCTACGTCATTGATGGTGCTACACCCTATGCTAATCTAGGTTTAGTGAGTGTTGTATCTATCATGATCATCCAAACTATTAGCAGTAATACCTACGGTTTCTACCAAGCGGGAGCAGGACGATTAACTCCTAGGGATGCACTAAAAGTCGTATTTCACATGCCCATGGTATATGCCATTCCACTGGCACTACTTTGCCACCTACTCCCTTTTGATTTACACGGCCTCTTCTTCTTTGCACCGCTCAATATATTTGCCAATGCCTTCGTTGGCGTCGCTATGATTGCATTAGGTGTTCAAATTAACAGAACACCGCTAAACTTCTTCAAGATGGATGTCATGCTTGCTACCACATTACGACTCATTGTAAGTCCACTCATAGCAGCTGGTATTACCATACTATTCATTATGTTCTACGGCCCTATGCATCCAATAGCGGCACAAACCATCATCATAACCTACAGCGTACCGACCGCTATCAATATGTCTCTTATTGCCATTGAAATGAAGAATAATCCAGAATATGCAACACAAATCGTTATGGGCACAACCATTTTATCCGCTATAACTATGCCATTATTTGTTACAATTGCTTACTATCTTTTCCCATTATATTAAATATAAAAACACATTCCCTCCTAAATAGGACGAAATGTGTTCCTGATACTAAAATGTAATTATTGATGAGCTACGTGTTCCATCCCCATGCGAACTAAACATTCAACATGATCATCGTTTAGAGAATAGTATGCTGTTTTCCCATCTTTACGATATGTAACAAGGCGTGCTTGGCGCAATACACGCAATTGATGAGAAATAGCAGATTGTCCCATCTCCATGGTTTCTGCAATGTGATTAACACACATTTCACTTTCTAATAATAGCTCTACTATTTTAAGGCGTGTAGGGTCACCCAGGATTTTAAACAGTTCTGCTAGCTTTAGCAATGATTCTTGTTTGTCGCTCATATAGTCCCCCATTTTATAAACCATTATCTATGTTTATTTATTGTTCTCATGTAACTTAATTTCGTTCTTATTTGTAAACCTAAATGGCATACATACAAATATTATATCATTTTTACGCTATAAAAAAGAGACTTTGTTACAACAAAGTCTCTTTTTGTATCATATCTGTACAGGATATGAATTATTTAATGATCAATACAGGGCAAGTGGAGTGACTAGTTACATAGCTACTTACGCTACCCATGAATAAGCCTTTCAATGGACCAAGGCCACGGCTACCCATTACGATAAGGTCAGCATTGTATTTTTTAGCTACTGCTAATAATGCAGGACCAGGGGAACCAACTTCGAATACACTTTTAACTTTTACGCCTGTAGGAATTTCTTTTACTACATCGTTAAGAATTTCTTTACCAGTTTCTTCCATATCTTCTGCAATTTGTTCAGATACGTAACCACCGGAAATTGGTGTTTGATCGAAATTGGAAATAGCAGACACGATATTTGCAACGTGAACAATAATCAATTCAGCATGGTTGCGGTCCGCTACAGCGAGAGCATGTTCCAACGCACGTTTAGCATTTTCAGAACCATCAGTAGGTACGACAATAGTTTTGTAGGTAACCATAATAACCCCTCCTATTTCTAATCCCTCAAAGGGGATATGATCAAAGATCGTTTAGCCTATAGTATTATATTCTAGACCATCAAGGAAAACTCCTCTTTTTCTAGAGGATTTCTTTTATTATAGCACAAATTATACAGATTTATACAAATAAAAGAATATTATGTGTATATTATAAAACTTGTGATGATTGGTTAGTATTCAATGTAGTAGTCAATTTGAATCCATCCAGCACATCGATGAGCTCCGGTGTGCTAAGGCTAGTTCCTGCTGGGCCAATCATACGAGCCACGGCTACATTGCCTTCATTACCTAAGATAATAGTAGCGGCAAAGGATACTGGTGCAGCTGCAGATGTATCAGCCGTATTAGGATTCTTCATATGACCTGCCAAGTAGAACATTACATTACCATCGATAATATGTGTTTCATAACGAGTAATGGTTGCCTTATTCACCTCAACCAATTGTTTAAGGTAATAATCACCTAGCATTTGTTTGCCCATCATCGTAGGCATGCCTGTGCTAACCGCTTGTACGGGGATTGTAAAGGATTCAATATCAAGGCGCACATTATGCTTAGCGAAAGCAATTTTACCCTTTTCATTTAGACGGGTAAAACCTTTTGGATAGGCAAATTTAATACCTTCAGCTACGCTGATATCACTTGTGCCAGAGATAAACTGCTTAACACCTTTGATTGTACTAGAACCAGACTTATTTAGTAATTCAAAGGATGGAATTGTATGTTCCATCAAGCCTTGTTCCATAAATTCCCCTTGAATAGGAGCATAGGTGCTCGCCAAATTGTAGCGATGCGTTGGATCCTTATCCATGATGAATTCCGCTTCAAATACAGATTGAACAGGCTCTGTAGATGTCATTTCAGCATACGATTTTGGTGTTGTCTTATCCCAACGTGCTGATATAGCCCCTTTCTTGTTAAAGAAGCCCCCAACGATATCGTTATTTTCAAAGACATTACTATGCTGACGCCAGATGCTCAAGTACTCTTCATCAGACATGCCCTTGATTGGCACACCATACCAAGTCGTATTCCATTCCTTTTGAGATACCCCATCTTGCGGTGTATTATTGCGTTTTGTGAAAGACACAGTATAGGAATCATCTTGTGTTGGACCTGCTAGGTTGAAAGAATAGCCTTGAATATGCTCACTTTCACTACGCACATCCATATCTAGCTTAACACCATCGGCTACACGCCATGGAATCGTAAAGGTATAGCCATTTTTATAGTCCTTAACTACTGTGTTCATCGTAGTCGCATACGATTTATACTGATCTGGCAAAATAGAGGCAGAGTCTTTTTGGGAATCTACGATTGCCATCGGAGTTCCAGGTGTGCCTTGCAAGCCTTCTGCCATAATAGAGGTCGTGCTCATAGCCATGACAGCTAACGTAGCAGCAATAAAACGTAACTTCATAAGACCTCCTATAACATGTTCTCCAAGAACGCTTTCGTTCTATCGTTCTGTGGATTGTTGAAAATTTGTTCTGGTGTACCTTCCTCTTGGATAACACCATCCGCCATAAAGATGACACGATCAGATACTTCACGAGCAAAGTTCATTTCATGAGTTACGATAATCATCGTCATATGATCATCAGCCAACTGTTTAATCGTCTTTAAAACCTCACCTGTTAACTCTGGATCAAGAGCTGATGTAGGTTCATCAAAGAGCATAATTTCTGGATTCATCGCCAATGCACGAGCGATGGCTACACGTTGTTGTTGGCCCCCAGATAAACGGGATGGATACATATCGCGCTTTTCCCATAGGCCAACTTTATTGAGTAATCGCTCTGCAATCGGTAAAATCTCATCATCTTTCATGCCTTTTACCATACGCGGTGCGATCATAATATTATCGAGCACTGTCATATGAGGGAATAAATTGAAAGATTGGAACACCATGCCCATCCGTAATAGCAAGTCATGTTGTGTTTCTTGGCTTGCATAGTTTACAGTGCCATTAGCATCAGTACTAGCAAGAACAGTGCCATCTACAGTAATAGAACCACCGTCGATAGTCTCTAATTGACCTAAACAGCGCAAGAATGTAGATTTACCAGACCCAGAAGGGCCGATAATAGAAACGATTTCCCCTCTATTCATTTTGAGCGATACATCGCGCAATACAGTTTGATTGTTAAAGCGTTTTTCAATACGCTCCATATTTACAAATGTCATAAGTACCTCTTAAATCGTCGCATCCTTTTATCTAAACATACTAATCATTGAGTATTAGTCCGCTATATGAACAATAATTGGATGTAAAATACGACAAGCAACTACAGAATAGATTAATCTTCGTATACAGCAAATCTTCTTTCTAAGTAGTTGAAGATATTTGTCAAAATAAAGGTAAAGATCAAGTAGAATAAAGCTGCCACCAAGAAGGCAGAGATGTCAAAGTCACGTTGTACGATAGATTTTGTAATACGCAAGATATCGTTCATAGCCAATACGTATACGAGAGAAGTATCTTTCAACAAGTTAATTGTCTCATTCGCAAGTGGCGGTAATACGCGTTTAAACATTTGTGGCAAGATGATCTTACGCATCGTTTGGGCATAAGTAAAACCAAGAACCTTTGCCCCTTCGTACTGACCACGAGAGATGGATTGAATACCACCGCGGAAAATTTCACATAAATACGCTGCGTAGTTTAATACGAATGTAAGCACCGCTGCTGTAGCATCATCCATTTGGACAGCACCATCTGTAATAATAGGTAATGCATAATAGACGAATAAAATTTGAAGCATTAGTGGTGTGCCGCGCATCAAATATACGAAAGCTTCAACAATTTTATCGAGCACTGTAAATTTAGATAAACGTACCAAAGCAAGTAGAATACCGCCAGGAATGGATAGGATCCATACAATACAGAATAGCGATACGGTTACCTTCAAACCATCAGCGATGGTTGGGATAATCTGCAATAAATAATCTAACATGGAATACTCCTTCAAAACACGACTAGAGAAGAGGCATCTGGCCTCTTCTCTAGTGTACATTTCGTTCTTTAATTATCTGTTGTACAAACTGACCATAGTACTATTAGTATATCACGAATTGTACTATTTAGCATCGCTCTTATCTAGGTCTGCGCTAGAGCCCAACCATTTTTCAACGATTTTATCAGCAGTACCATCTTTTTTCATTTCAGCTAAGATACCATTGATTTTATCACGCAATGCAGTGTCATCTTTACGGAAGCCAACAGCGAAGTTATCAACACCGTAATCAGTACCTTCTACGATTTTGTATTTACCAGGTTCTTTTGTCATGAGGTAACGAGCGATAACACCATCTGCGATAACGGCATCAACACGACCAATACCAAGATCCATGAAAGCACTTACGAAGTCAGCATAAGATTTTATTTCTTTCACAGTTTTACCGCTTGGATCATTTTGTAATGCAGATTCACCAGTACTAGCTTGTTGAACACCTACAACTTTACCTGCCAAATCAGCTTTGGATTTGATGGAATCATCATCATTACGAACAACGATGTATTGTTTATCCTTCATGTATGTATTGGAGAACAAAATATTTTTCTCACGTTCAGGAGATACTGTTAAGCCATTCCATAAAGCGTCGATTTTTTTAGATTTCAACTCAGCTTCTTTACTGGACCAGTCGATAGCTTTGAATTCTACCTCCATACCAGCGCGTTTAGCCGCTTCTTTAGCCATATCGATATCTAAACCTACGATTTCGCCTTTATCATCTTTAAAGCCCATTGGAGGGAAGCTATCATCTAAGCCGATAACGATTTTTTTAGGTAATTCTGTATTAGCGGTTTTAGTATCGCTACCACAACCCGTTACAAATACCATCATAGATACTGCTGCAAGGCCAACGGCCATCATTTTTTTCCAATTCATAACTATCCTCCAAGGTGTGTTACACCTTTAACTACTTGCTATTATATGCTGAACAGAACTCATGTCTGTACCCGATGATTGTATTATACTTTAGTTCGTTAAAGTTGTAAATAGCTAATTTGATGAATTTTTGAATTTTCGTAATTTCTTAATATTACATATCATCTGTTGTAAGGATAAAGCATTTGTATAACCTATATTTTAAAGATTTGAATGCTTATTAATAGCCTCAATCATGGCCATTTTATCTTTATACCCTACCTGCGCAAGGTCTAAGGGTATGACATAAATACCACCATGACCATTCATAGCCTGCAATTCACGCCAACCTTCGGTAAACCCAATAATATGCTCGTAATCTACAAAGACAAAATATTCATCCCCATGAAAGAGACTGTGAAAGTATTCTATAAAAGAAAAAGGCCTACGTTTCAACACGAGGCCCTTTTCACAGATAAAAGCTTGACTTTCACCTAATCTATGAAGGGTCCACAATATAAGGAGTAACAACAGATAATACAATATACGCTCAGCCCAATCGGACGGCAAATATTTCACAATTAACACGCACACCAATAGACCGACGATACGTCCAGTCCACTGGATTCCACGATGTATTTCTAAGCTCTGTTGTACGGCACCTGATGAAAAGCGTTCCATTGCCTCTTGTTTCGTCATGGCTTACCTCACAAATTGAAAGTCTACTATATGATTTTATTTACGGCACAAGCCCATAGCTTGCTCAACTTTACGATACATTTGACTTGCTTTAGCATGAGCCTTAGCAGCACCTTCATCGAGAATAACATCGAGTTCAGGGCTTGTAATCAACTCATTGTAACGTTGTTGAATTGGCTCAAGAGTTGCCACCAATAGGTCTGCGATATCGGATTTGAAGACGCCATAACCTTTACCGGCATACATTTCTTCGATAGCTTCATAGCTGTCTTTTGTGATAGCACGGTAAATGCCCATCAAGTTAGAAATGCCAGGTTTGTTTTCTTTATCATAACGCACCGCGTTATCAGAGTCAGTTTGAGCGCGTTTCAATTTTTTCACGATCAAGTCTGGTGCATCCAAAAGACGAATGGTAGCATTTTGGTTATCATCAGATTTACTCATTTTCTTAGTTGGCTCTTGTAAGCTCATAACGCGAGCACCACCTTCGCCTACCTTGATATCAGGTACTACGAAAGTTTCGCCAAATCTACGGTTAAAACGCTCTGCCAAATTACGAGTCAACTCAAGATGTTGTTTTTGGTCCTCACCTACTGGAACATAGTTAGTACCATATAACAAAATATCTGCCGCCATCAATGGTGGATACGTAAGCAACGCTGTAGGAATAGAGTCACCTTGCTTTTGAGACTTATCTTTGTACTGTGTCATACGCTCTAATTCGCCAACATAGCTGATAGATTGCATAACCCAACCGAGTTTAACGTGCTCAGGAACTTCGGATTGCACAAATAATGTTACCTTTTTAGGATCGAGGCCAACAGCGAGGTATAACGCAGCCAAATTACGAGTATTTTGGAATAACTCTTTTGGATCTTGCGGTACAGTGATCGCATGTTGGTTAACGATGCAATAATAACATTCATCAGTATCTTGATACTCTAAGAAATTACGTAAAGCCCCCAAATAGTTGCCAAGTGTTAATTCCCCACTTGGTTGGATGCCGGAAAATATAACTGCCATAATAGTCTCCCTATATTGAAATAAACCAACAGTGCCGAAGCACTGTTGGTTATATATATTATTCTACGGTTACAGATTTAGCTAAGTTACGTGGTTTATCTACATCTGCGCCGCGTGTAATCGCTGCGTAGTACGCCAATAATTGTAATGGTACAACCGCAAGGATTGGAGCGATGAATTTATTTGCACGAGGCACATAGATTGTATGGTCTACGTGTTTAGATAATTCTTCGTCACCTTTCATGCCAATACCGATTACAACAGCTTCACGAGCTTTTACTTCACGGATGTTGCTGATCATCTTATCGTACACATCTTCTTGTGTAGCCAATGCGATAACAGGTACGCCTTCTTCAATAAGAGCCAATGTACCATGTTTCAACTCACCACCAGCATATGCTTCAGCATGGATGTAAGAAATTTCTTTCAATTTCAAAGCACCTTCCATCGCTACTGCGTAGTCGATAGCACGACCTAAGAAGAACGCATCAGATTTGAAGCCATAATGTTTTGCAAAGGCTTTCATATCTTCGTCTACTTCAAAGATTTCATGAATCAATGTAGGCAAGTTTTTAACACCGCAAAGGATTTCTTCGCCTAAAGCCGGATCCATTTTACCATTTAATTGGCCAAGGTATACAGCGAACAACAAGCCTGCTACTAATTGAGTAGTATACGCTTTTGTAGACGCTACAGAGATTTCAGGACCTGCCCATGTGTACACAGTGTTATCTGCTTCACGGGAAATACTGGAACCTACTACGTTTGTAATTGCCAATGATTTAGCGCCATGACGTTTAGCCTCTTTCAAAGCAGCCAATGTATCGGATGTTTCACCAGATTGACTGATAACGATACATAATGTTTTATCATCAGTCAACGGATTGCTATAACGGTACTCAGATGCAATTTCCACACTTACAGGAATGCGCGCCAAGTTTTCAATATATTGTTTTGTTACAAGACCTGCATGGTATGCTGTACCACATGCAACGATGAGGATTTTATTGAAAGCTGCTACATCGTCAGCAGTCCAATTCAACTCATCAAAGATTGCTGTTTTACCATCTTCGGAGATATGTGTACCGAATGTATCACGTACAGCTTTAGGTTGGTCATGAATTTCTTTCAACATGAAATGTTCATAACCGCCTTTTTCTGCTGCTTCTGCATTCCAGTTAACGTGGAATACTTCTTTATCAACTGGATTACCTTCACGGTCAAATACGGATACATTATCACGAGTTACGATTGCTAATTCGTTATCGTTTAAGATGTATGTATCACGTGTGTAGTTAATGATCGCTGGGATATCGGATGCTACAAAGTTTTCACCTTTACCAAGACCGATAACCAATGGATTTTCTTTTTTAGTACAAATGATTTTGTCTGGCTCATCAGCACAGATGATTTCAAGAGCATACGCACCGTCAACACGAGCAAGCATGCGGCGTACAGTACCTATGAAATCGCCATCGTACATATCCTCTAATAAATGAGCTACTACTTCTGTATCAGTTTCAGATTTGAAATGGTATCCTTTTTCGATAAGCTCTTCTTTTAAAGGCATGTAGTTTTCGATAATACCGTTGTGAACAACAGCAAATTTACCATCTTCAGATGCATGAGGATGGGCGTTCATATCAGATGGACGACCATGTGTAGCCCAACGAGTATGACCAATACCTACAGTCCCTTCATTAGGATCTGCTTTTACAATCGCCTCAAGATTAGCTAGACGGCCAACCTTTTTTTGAATTTTGATTGCATTTTCAGCACCAATAACAGCGATGCCTGCAGAGTCATAACCACGGTATTCTAATTTCGCCATACCGTCCAATAAGAAATCAGATGCTTGATTAAAGCCAATGTATCCTACGATACCGCACATAAATATATCCTCCTATAACTGGGGGCATTCTAGCCCCAGCCAAAAAACTAAGGCTAACTAATTAATGTTCTAGATTAATGTTTCAATTATGTATTAATTATTACTTTAATACAATTCATTCAGATACACTTTGTCTCCATTGTTACCAATGGGCTTTTTAGTATCTGTTACGACATGAATGTGCCGGAAGAGCATCCGCTGATTATTCGATCACTCTTCACCTCGTCTACCCTAACGACTGCCTTCGCGGGTACTTGCGCTATTCGCCTTTACGAATTAGGATCTCCTTTCTATGATATATGGCAGAATTAGTACAAATATGAAATATGTACTGAACACTATTATACTAAAAAAATCGATAAGATGTAAACTATCTCAGATAGGTCATAATCAATAAAAAAGATTTATTCTATACTTCATGGTACTTTCATTGCAAGAAATTATACTGCTATCAATCTAAATTTTATACAATTAGATTTTGCTATTTTCTCAAAATTAAATTTATACAATTTAAGGAGAATTATTATGAATAAAACAACTATAAAAAAGAAAAATAAACCACATAAAAATAGTATTCAATACAGAAAATTGCGCCGTTGGGTTCTACCTGCAGTTTTAGGAGCAGCCCTCTCTACATTGGCCATCATTCCCACATTGGCGGCAGACACTCAATCTACAGTTAACGCGGCTACTGTAACGGCAACAGAACAAGTGACACCACCACCGGCTCAAATCAGTACACCGCCCAACGGAGCACCACATGGTAAACCACCTGCTGGGCAAGCACCAACAGCACCTCCAGCAGATATGCAAAACGGAGCACCTCCAGCAGATATGCAAAACGGAGCACCTACTGGGATGGCTCCACACGCAGAAGTAGATCCAAGTACTTTCAAGGCCACAACTGTGGTAACAGAAGATAAATCTATTGCCCATGAATTGATTACTAACACAGTAGCTGATCAAAATGCTTTCATCGGTAAAAATAAAGCAGCCATAAATATCGAAAACAGCGTTTTTGATAAAACGGGGAATACCACTAGCGATGACAATAGTAATTTCCGAGGTCAAAACGCCGTAGTATTGGGTATTGAAGGCAGCCAAATCAACATTAAGGGTAGCAATATTACATCTAATGCTAATGGTTCCAATGCGGTCTTTGCTACCGGTGAAGGCTCTGTTATCAACGTAGAGAACACTAATATTCACACAAAAAGCGATTCTTCCCGTGGTCTAGATGCTACGTACAAAGGCACAGTAAACGGCAAAAATCTAACGATTACTACTGAAGGTGCTCACTCTGCCACCCTTGCTACTGATCGTGGTGAAGGTACTATTACTGCGGAAGCCGCTAAGCTGACAACCTCTGGCGCAGGTAGCCCTGTTATCTATTCAACTGGTAATATTACCGCTAACAATGTGAATGGCATAGCTAATAACAGTGAAATTGGCGTTGTAGAAGGTAAAAACTCCATTACCCTTACGAACTCAAACGTAACTGGCTACAAAGATAATGGCTTTATGCTCTACCAAAGCTTCTCTGGTGATGCTGAAAGCGGTATTGCACGTCTTAAAGCAGAAAATAACACGCTCACCACACACGCCACAGGTTCGTTCATCTATGTAAATAACACTACCGCTGAAGTAGATTTGTCTAACAATGCTATTTCCATGCCTAATACTACTACCCTCGTAAAAGCAGCGGCTGACTCTCGTTGGGGCAAGGCTGGTAAAAACGGCGGTCACCTCACACTCCGTGCATCCAACCAAGCACTAAGCGGTAACATCCTAGCAGACTCCATCAGTACTATCGCACTAGACATGACAAATGGCTCTAGCCTCGTAGGAGCTATCAACACAGACAATACAGCTAAAGAAGTTACAGTAAAAATCAGCAAAGACTCTAGCTGGACACTTACTGGCGATAGCTATATAAAATCCTTAACTAATGAAGACACAACCGGCGGAAACATCCACTTGAATGGATATAAACTAGTTGTAGCTGATAAATAAACCCAAGAAATAAAAGAGGCAACGTCGACGTTGCCTCTTTTATTTCTATGCCGATTCAGAACCATACAAAGCTGCATAAGGTTATATCAAAATTTATCCTGAGAGTTCATGCATGAATTTGTCTATCAAGTAGCAGTCATATATGGGCCATAGTTTTAATTCAACTACAGGCTTGTAGTTTTCATATTTAATCTTATGCTCTAATATATTTAGGGTTTCTAAATCATCTTCCCAACATTGGAGATGCTCTTATCTCTCTTCTTCACTCGCAAAGTCATCATCTATTTTTACATCTTCAATACATGCTAGTATTTCTGTTCGTTGTTTGTCCACTTCTAGACAGAATTGGTCATGTTGGTTCATAG
>OKVG01001185.1_pt1 | contig 12185 bp, 13 predicted proteins | sample 1606981 | NCBI WGS metagenome assembly OKVG01 (sample SAMN03281018, study PRJEB24777) | human gut metagenome | isolation source: fecal sample PR128 from 1 month old male Malay infant, vaginal delivered... | reverse complement strand
GTCTATGACAGGAAAGGCGAATGACCATGAACGACATCCCGGAGATCCCGGCCAACTGGTGCGATCCTGACTCTGTCGGCGCTGAGCTCCCGGAGGCCGACGACGTCGAGGCCGACCCGCAATCCGTGCAGATTCCGCCGGCCGAGTCCTTCGAGGTGTTGCGCCGGGCCAGCGAAGAGGAGCTGCGAGCCCAGGAGGGTGGTGAACAGATCGACCCACTCGAGTCCGGACGAGCCGCTATCGCCATCGCCCTCACCCCGCTCTGTCAGCTCGAGGGTGCGATCATGCTCGGTGTCAGCCTGCTCGACGCCGTGGTCAAGCGGGTCGAACAGGTCGACGACGACGCCGTCGAGGTGTACCTGCCCGACTGGCTCTTCGACCACAAGGGGCTCACCTCCGACGAGGTCCCCGGCCTGCTGGTTGAGCGGGTTCGTCGTGACATGGCCGACCCGGTCGTCGTCTCCACCATGGGGGAGGAGGCCGTTGAGCAGCTGCGCAGTGGTTTGTCGGCGATCCTGGCGGCCCAGCAGCACGACGCCGCCGAGTTCTCCCGTCACGTCAACCCGGGCGTCGACCCCGAGTGGATCATCGACGGCTGTCAGGAGATTTGCGTCGCCCTGGCCGCCCACGCCGCGACCATCGGCTGGCAGCGTCCCGAGGTGGATGTCTCCAACGTCTTCGCCACCCTTGACATGGCCGACGATCCCGACCGCGTCCGCACCCTGCTGAGGAAAGCTCGCCGATGACCGGGCCGCTGGCGACCGCCGCCCGGTGTGTGGAGGACCCGCCGGCAGACCTCACTCGGTGGCGATCGCCTTGAGGATGTTCGTGCGGGCGGCTCGGCGCGCCGGCCACAGCGCGGCGAGGACCCCGACGAGCGCCGCGGCCACGAGGAAGGCCACGAGTTGCAGCCACGGGATCGAGAGCTTGTCGATGCCCTGGTCGGCGAGTAGACGTTGCAGCACCATGCCGAAGACGGTTCCCAGACCGACCCCGACCACCGCACCAAGCAGGGCGATGACGACCGACTCCAGGGTGATCATCCGGCGCACCTGCGGGCGGGTGAGGGCGATGGCACGCAACAGGCCCAGTTCCCGGGTGCGCTCGATGATGCTCAGACCCAGGGTGTTGACGATGCCGAGCACGGCGATGACGATGCTGAGCCCCAGCAGTGCGTAGAGCAGCGCCATGGTCCGGTTGACGTTGACGAGGATCTGGTCGGTGTACTGGCCAACGTCCATGACGCTCACCAACGGCATGTCGGCCAATGCCGCGTCGAGGGCCCTGTGGGCCTGCTCGTGGTCGGTGCCCGGCTTGAGGTAAATCGACAGGAAGGCGTCCTTGTCGCCCAGACCGGCCGAGGTGAGGGTGCTCGTCGAGACCCACATGGTGGCGATGGGCTGTCCCTTGCCGGTCGTGTAGATGCCGACGACGGTGAGCGTCATGGGACGCTGGGCATCCACCGACCACAACCGGTAGGACGACCCCACCTTCAGGTGGTATTTCTCTGCCGTCTTCTCGTCGACGATCATCTCGCCGTTGGTGTGGAACATGCGTCCCTTCGTCACCTTCTGGGGGAACATCTTGTCCAGCGAGGTCGCCTCCATGCCTGCGATGGCGCGCATGTGACGTCCCATGGCGTCGGTGAAGTACTCCTTGGGCGGGGTCGTGTGGCCGGCGGGGATCTCGAGCATCTGCGCCATCTTCATGGCGTGGACGTCCTTGACCTGCGGGACGGCGGCCACCTTGGTGCGGACCTGGTCGGGAAACCCCTCGAATCCCTGTCGGCCGACCATGAAGTCGCCACGGAGCGTGTCGGTGACCTGGCTGGTCACCGAGCGCGTCGAGGAGGCCCCGAAGACGGCCATGAGGGAGACCAGGGTGAGCCCGATCATGAGGGCCGATGCGGTCGCGGCGGTGCGTCGGGGCTGACGGATCGAGTTGAGTTCGGCCAATTTGCCGACCTCGCCGAAGGTCGCTCGGTACACCTTGCCGACGATCCAGATGACCGGACGGCCGAGCAGGGGCGAGGCCAGGGCGACGCCGATCATCGTCAGGGCCATGCCGGCCCCGGCCCAGGCCACTGGCTTGCCCACGACGTCGAGCACCCCCAGAACGATCCCCACGACGCCCACGGCGGCCATGACGGAGCCGATGACGGCCCGTTTGCCCAATCCGACCTCGGACTTGGTTCGGGCCGAGGTCATGGCCTGGACCGGAGAGATGCGGGTGGCCCGGGCAGCCGGCAGCAGGGCGGCGACGAGCGTGACGAGGATGCCGGTGACGAGCGAGGCCACGATGGCCTTGACGCCCAGGGTGAGGGTTGTCTGCCCGATGTCCCATCCGGTTGCGGCCATGATCTCCTTGATGGCCACGGCCAGACCGAGGCCGCCGAACAGACCCAGGACTGACCCGACGGCGCCCACGACGAGGGCCTCGACCAGAACGGTCGCCCTGATCTGACCGCGACTGGCCCCCATGGCCCGGTACAGCGCCAGCTCGGAGGAGCGTTGGGCGACGAGGATGGTGAAGGTGTTGACGATGAGGAAGCTCGCGACGAGCAGGGAGATGCCCGCGAAGACGAGCAGGAAGATGTCGACGAAGCCGAGGGCCTTGCCGATGGCGCTCATCTGCTCATCGGCGACGACCTTGCCGTCCTTGGCCTGGTATCCCTTCGGCAGGACCTTCTGGACGGCCTTGGCGACGGTCGCCCGGTCGGCGCCCGGTTCGACGACCGTGGCCACACCGGTGAACGCGTCGTGGCCCTTGAGGAAGAGCTGCTGGGCGCGGTGCGTCGTGAAGAACACATAGCTGGCCCCGGCGGACCCACTCTGACCGACGGTGGCGGTGCCCACGAGCTTTGCCTGAACGGTGCCAGCTCGGCTCGTGATGACTTTGACCCTGTCGCCGACATGATGGCCGGATTTGTCGAGGGTTTGCGGATCGACGACCACCTCGTCGTCGGTACGCGGTTCGTGGCCCGACACGACGTGGACGCCCTGCTGGCCGCCGAGGGCCGGGGTCGTCTGCCAGCTGAAGCCCAGTTGGGGCGGCCCGAAACTGGTGATGGCCTTGCCGTCGCGGTCGATGAGGACGGTTCCCGTCTCGGTGACGGTGCCCTGGGCGTCCTTGACACCGTCGATCGTGCGAATCCTGTCGACGACGGCCGGTGTCAACGGGTACGGTTTCGTCGCGTCGCCCTGCACCGCGTCCTCGGTGTTCTTGGACACCTCGACGTCCGAGACGGACCCCGAGACGATGGAGTTGAAGGTGGACCGGAGCATGTCGCCGAAGACGAACGATCCCGAGACGAAGGCGACGCCCAGGACGATGGCCAAGGTGGACATGAACAGCCGCAGCTTGCGGCTCCACAGGGAGGTGAAGGTGGCCTTCCACATGGTGGTTCAGGGCCTTTCGACACGGCGGGCGGCCGGCACGTGCTCGCCATCGGTTGTCTTCGCCCGGCGCGGGTCCAGGCGGCTCATCGTCGTGAGCACGGCGTCATGGGTGGGGTGGCAGATGTCGTCGACGATGCGCCCGTCGGCAAGGAACAGCGCCCGGTCGGCATACGAGGCCGAGACGGGGTCGTGGGTGACCATGACGATGGTCTGGCCGAACTCGTCGACCGACCGGCGCAGGAAGCCGAGCACCTCGGTGGCACTCATGGAGTCCAGATTGCCGGTGGGCTCGTCGGCGAAGATGATCTCGGGCCGGCCCACGAAGGCGCGCGCACAGGCGACGCGCTGCTGCTGCCCACCTGACAGCTCGGAGGGCTTGTGGTCGAGCCGGTCGGCCAGGCCGACGACGTCGATGACGGTGTCCCACCACTGCGGGTCGGGCTTGCGTCCGGCGATGGCCAGGGGCAGAAGGATGTTCTCGCGGGCCGTGAGGGTTGGCACGAGGTTGAACTGCTGGAAGATGAATCCGACCCGTTCACGTCGCAGCAGCGTCAGCTTCCTGTCGGTGAGGGTGGCGACATCGGTCTGGCCGATGAAGGCGCGGCCTGAGGTGGGGCGGTCGAGCCCGGCCATGCAGTGCATGAGCGTCGATTTGCCCGATCCCGACGGACCCATGACTGCGGTGAGGGCACCGGCCTCGACGGTGACGCTCACCCCGTCGAGGGCCTTGACGACGGCATCTCCGGTTCCGTAAGTCTTGACGAGTTCATCGGCGGCAGCGGCGGTCGGCGCCATGACGGTCTCCTGTGACTGGATGAATACTGGATGAATGACGCGGAGTGACGTCAGATCACAGTGTATACGTGTGCCACGATGAGCCCGCACATCTCCGTGTTCACGCTCCCATCAACGCTGTCACTATCGGCGAGAGCGGGGAGTGCACTAGGTCGATTCCCGCAACCGGGTGAGTGACACCATTCTGGGTCTGCTCGTCATCACCGAGGATGCCACTGCGCTCGTCCAGTGGCTACTGGGGCACCGCGGGCGCCTATGGCCTCAAGAAGGAGAAGTACGAGATCGCCAAGGCGGGTCGGGCATCCGGTTGAGCTGGTGCGCTACGCGCTGGAACTGTCGGACAACCTGAAGCTCTGAGGACCTGTCCAGAGCACGTGCTGGGCACTTGACTTGGCTGGGGATCCATAGCTGAATACTACGGAGAATCATTCTCAATAAGAAAGGATGTCTGTCCATCCGTAAGTTCCTCCCCGTCGTCGGTGCCCTCTCGCTGCCCCTGGGTGGTGGGGTGGCCCAGGCGGCGACCGGCGGTGAGTCCACTACCAACCCGGGCATCGTCGCGTTGAGTGCGCTCGATGGTGAGCACCGCTGCAGCGCGGTCCTGGTTGCCCCGAATGGGCGCTGACCTGGTTCGACACTGCTCGGTGCGGGAAGAGCACCGAGGTCGTCGACGGATCCGGTCATCGGACCGCGATCACCGAGCGCCACTACTTCACCCCCAATGATCCGTCCAAGAGCCAGGCCATGTTGATTCACTTGGCCACCCCGGTCAAGGACACTCCGGTGGCGAAGCTCAGCCCACAGGCCCCGCGCGAGGGTGAGAAGCTCAGCGTCGTCGCCTTCAATGGCCCGCGTGGTGCGGGCCACTTGGCATCAGTGGGCCGTGCCGAGGCCACCGTCGAGGGCCATGGTCACTGGATCAGTTGGTTCTCCGCGCCCCAGGGCATGGAGTTGCAGAAGTCCGACGCCGGTGCCCCGCTCATGCGTGGTGACGAGGTCGTCGGCTTCCTCGGCATCGCCGGTGCAGACGGGGGCGATGCCGAGGACATCGCCAACGTCCACCAGTGGGTGAAGCAGCTCACCCAGCAGGGCTGAGGCGCCAGGAGGGCGAGAGCCGCGTGCCGCCAGGTGCGCGGCTCTCGTGGTGCCGTCGGCCCTGGCTGCGTCCTCTGTCAGGACTCGGTCTCCAAGAGCTCCACCACAATGCTGGCGGCGCGCTCACTCGCACCCTCGACGCGTTCAGGGTGCTCCTCGTTGGCAGCCGGCCCGCACAGGTCGGAGATGCCGCGGATCGATGCGAAGCCGACATCAAGGGAGCGGCAGACCTGAGCGATCGCCGTCGATTCCATGTCAACGGCGACCGCATCGGGGCAATCGGTCAGCATGGCATGAGTCGGTCGCCCTGCATGAAGACGTCACCCGAGGCGAAGGGCCCCACGTCCACGCCGCGTAGGCGGGGAAGCCCCGATTCTGAAAGATGCACCTAGCGCGACGAAAGGCTCATCCCCGCGTAGGCGGGGAAGACGTGCCCGCAAGGATTGGGCGAGGGAAACCGAGGAAGCCCCGCGGCCCTATGCCGCCAGGATTTGAATGAGTACTTACGGCGATCTGAAGAAAGCGTGGGCTCGCCTCCGCCGCGAGTACCTGGACGGCAAAGTGCTCGACGCGGTGGTTATACCTTCCGGCACTGGCGTGCGGTGGGAATGCCCCGTGTGCGGCGCCGTCGGCACCGACGTGACCAGCAGCCGACTCGCTACGACAGCCGGACGCAACCACGCACAGACCCACATCAGCGCCGACGACCGCGCCGCCCTGGACGCCCTCAAAGTCACCCATATGCCCGAAACACTGCTAACGCCCTACCAACGCGCCCTCCGTGACCAGCTCCAGACTCGACCCGATCAAACCACCGCGTAGGCGATGAGGTCAGGCCTGAGCCACACCCTCAACCTCAAGCCTGCACTCACAGAAACCCCTCCTGAACTGGACTTGCTCAGGAGGGGTTTTGTCTTGCTCTGCGCCTAGACCAAGGCTGTGAGTCACTTCAGTTTTTTAGCTGCTGCCTTCACGCCAGGCGACGTGCAGACGTTCGTAGGTTTGTTACCGGTCCTGGAGCAAATCTCGGCAGTGAAGAGATTCGCCCCTCCTACGATCGCTTGCGCTTCTTTTGAATTTGGATTAGAAAGAGCTTTTACCACGTTTTTCGGATCTTCCCTCGCCATCCAAGGCGTGTAGCTGGGATTCGATGTGGTGATGTCGCCCCAGTAGGCGAAGGGGATGCCTCCTTCTGGGTTATACTTGCTAAAGATATCTTTCTTAGATTCCGGCAAGCTCGCTATTTGTCGACCTTCTCTATCGGCTAACTCATAGGCATCCAAGTCAACATACTTGCTGCTGTACTTGTAGTTCCTAAAAGTAATCGTAGGAATGTTGAAAAGCTCCTTTTCTGCCGGGCTTGACAGGGTGTCTTCTAGCCCGCTGAAGGTTCCGAATCGAGACAAAGCTGCCGCGAGAGGGAGTCTTTCCATCGCGCAGAAGGGACAGAATTCTGACCCTACATAGAAGAGCTTTACCTTGCCGTCTCTGTCAGGTTTATTCCCAGTCTTGGTGATCTGAAGCTCCGAAGAACCGGGGCCAACCTTGTCATAAACGCTTTTAGGGATGGAGACAATCGCCTTGGAGATCGTACCCTGGGAAGTCTCTATAGCGGGACCCTGGCGGGACTTATTAATAGCAAGTACCGTGCCAACGATAATAAGGGAGAGGGCCAGTACACCCACGGCGACATAGGTGATCTTACGGCGCTTCATCTTGAGTGATTCGCGCTCTTGTTCCCTACGAAGAACGTCTCGTTTGCTCATAGATTTATCAGTCCACAACGACTCCAAGCGTCTCCGCATCGTGAATCCTTAGCCGGCGTTGAGGGTCTGGGTGACCTCGCGGGTGAGCGCTTGACGGGTCCACGCGGATACGGTCATGCCCTGCCGAGACGCATCCCGTTCGATCAGCCTCCACACGCTGGCACTGACCCGGATCGTGCGAGGTTCCAGGGGCTCAGTCTCCACGTCCTCCCAAGCTCGGCCCTCGAACGGCTCGACCTGCAACCCCTCAAAACCCGACTCGGCTTCACTTGCCCACTGGCGAACCATCTCGTCGGTCACTCGAACACCATTGTCGGCAACAAACTCACTCATTTCGCCCTCCTCATCTGAGTGAGAAACCCCGGCTCAACCCCGCGTAGACGGGGAAGACGATATCAGCTCCGACCTGTCAAGCATCCGAAACGGCTCACCTCCGCGTAGGCGGGGAAGACGGCGAGGGTGGCCTGTGGTACGGTCAGAACTGGCCGGGGAGCCTTGGGAGTCCAAGGAGTTTCCCCGGCTTTTTACGTGCCCGAAGCGGGATCTGATGGAGGACTCCCCGGCTGTGAACCCACAGCTCATCCAGCGGCAGATGTCTTGGACCAAGGTTGTAGGAGCCCAGAAGGGCACCGAGTTCGCCGGTGAACTCCCGGTTTCCGAGGTCCACGATCTCACGCCATGATTCCTCCACGCCTTGGCTTGGTCCTTGCTGATCATGCTGACAATGCCACCGCCGGGCTTGTCTGGCTTCGGTGATTTGAGCTCGAAGGCGTGCCCACGCCACCAGACATCGCTGGATGGGAGCGTGACGCCGCCAGGGCGACGCTCGCCTTTGGGGAGGTACCTCAGACGGTGACGCCGATGCGGCTCATGCGCTCCAGAAACACGGCTTCGGCTCTAGTAGGCGCATCTCCGCTGAGGTTGTATCAGGTCGCTTCGAGTCTGGTGTGCCATGTCTGGGTGTCGGCGAGCTTGTTCCACTCGTCGAGGCGCGGTGGCCTGTCGTGTACCCAGTGGGAGGGCGTGCGCTGTGACTCGGGGAGGATAGGCCCGACGTGGAAGCTGTCGCGACAGTCTTGGCGTAGTCGGCTCACCCCCGTAGGCGGGGAAGACAGACCGATCCCACATGAGGGATGGTGCGGTAGGGTTCGTCGATAAACGCCACGAGTCCGGGACGGTTCTCACAGAGGGCGGCCGCCTCGTAGTCTTCCAGACTCCATGACAGTGGTTGGTTCATTGACTTCTTCCTGTTTCCGGTAAGGTGAGGCACAGGTCCTGTCTACCCGGGGATCTTATGTGAGTCTCGTCGGTCGCTTGACAATGGCGTACCTGGGTAGCTATATCGATGTGTAGGAACAACGGAGTGGGAGTCTGCGGATTGCCCACACGGCCCCCGGTGGGATGTCCAGCGTGATGCGGACCGAAGCCGGGGGATCCTTATTATATCGGGCCTCTCCGAGAGTGGAGGGGTCCTTTTTGTGTGTGTGCTGGTGTGTCACAGGTGCCGGGCGAGGCGGTGTGTGGGCGCGGGTTGGCGGTTGTGTTGTCCTGCGTTGATCGCGGCTGCGATGGCGTCTGTGCGTCGTTGGTCGACTGTCTGGGCTGCGTGGGCGGCTTTTTTGAGGTCGGACAGGTCGGCCGGATGTCGCGTTCGGTGCGGGCGATGGCGAGGGCTTGTCGGTTGTGCGCCAGAACAGCAGGTGAGAGTTCGGCTCACCCCCGCGTAGGCGGGGAAGACGGGTGGGCCGTCCTCGGCCGAGGAATGCGCGGCTGGCGCGCGCGGCGTCCTCGCCCCGGAACACGGGGCTGGTCTGCGGGGTGTGGGTCGCCTCGTCACTCTCAGCCCACTCGGCCAGAGCGTCGAAGTCGAACCCGGCAGGGGTGGTGCTCATGCTCGCTCTCCATTCAGCTTGGCGATGGGGCTCACCCCCGCGTAGGCGGGGAAGGCATTCTTCAAGAATCCGATCCCGATAGACCGTGAGGCTCGCCCCCGCGTAGGCGGGGAAGACCAACTACCCAAACAGGGTCCACCACAACGCTCACCTTCCCCGTAGCATCACTTCTAAGATTAATTATGGCGGGGAGGAAAAGGAGAAATCATGTCTGGTACGCAACTAGCGTTGCTGGTTATTGGCGGGATCGTCGCCCTCATGTTTATTTTGATCTCCCCAGTGCTGGTGGTGAGGCTGGTGATGTCGGCGATCAGGCGGGTTGGGTCGTTGCTGCTGTCCATCGGTGCTTCTTTTGTGGCCGTGGTGCGCGGCAGTATGACGATACGTCAATGCCTTGTAGAGCTGACGTATGCCGTATCTGCGCTCGTGGCTGCGGGGTGTCTTGGGTGGGCGTCGATTCAGACAGTGATCTTGTCGAAGAATCACTGGGCCGAGTGGCGTCATGGCGGCAAATATGACGTCTTCATGTGGGCCGGTGGTGGCGTGGTCGCCGCCATCGTCTCGTGGGCGTGTTGGGTGTCGTCGACCCGTGCTCTCGACAGGAGAGATGCCCAGTGGGCTGAGGACGAGGAAGTCGAGCGCCAGGTGAGGATTCATCAACGGCTCAAGGAGCGCGGGGTGCTATGACCTGCCGGACGGCTCACCCCCGCGTAGGCGGGGAAGACGGTGTCGGCTACACCCCCGAGGAGGTGCTGGACGGCTCACCCCCGCGTAGGCGGGGAAGACCTTGCCCGGAAGAAAGCGGTGGCCACCTGGAGGGGCTCACCCCCGCGTAGGCGGGGAAGACCTGACAAAGCGCCAGCAGAACGCGCTCACGGAGGGCTCACCCCCGCGTAGGCGGGGAAGACATAGCCGGCACCCTGACGCGATTCCAGTACAGGGGCTCACCCCCGCGTAGGCGGGGAAGACCTCGCATAGATGGAGCCTAGGTAGTCGGTGACGGGCTCACCCCCGCGTAGGCGGGGAAGACTGACGCCGGACTGTGGATGCAGGCGGAGGGTGGGGCTCACCCCCGCGTAGGCGGGGAAGACTCAATAGTGCAGGGGCCGTTTATATGGAGGTTGGGCTCACCCCCGCGTAGGCGGGGAAGACACAACCGGAGCGCCGTCCCGAACCCAGCAATTGGGCTCACCCCCGCGTAGGCGGGGAAGACTGGCTGGCGGTATGATTCTTGTCACATTTATAGGGCTCACCCCCGCGTAGGCGGGGAAGACTACCACCCACAAAACGGGGCCGCAATCACAGCGGGCTCACCCCCGCGTAGGCGGGGAAGACGAGATTATGCCACGCAAACCGATTCAGCGCCAAGGCTCACCCCCGCGTAGGCGGGGAAGACAGGACACTCTTTTTGTGGCCGAATTGTTCACAGGGCTCACCCCCGCGTAGGCGGGGAAGACTTGACAGTGTGCATAGTTCTGTGCACACTGGTGGGCTCACCCCCGCGTAGGCGGGGAAGACCCGATGTTCAATCAGCATTAACTGCACTTATTGGGCTCACCCCCGCGTAGGCGGGGAAGACGGTCGGTCATGGACGGTCCTTTCGGGAAAGCGGGGCTCACCCCCGCGTAGGCGGGGAAGACCTGTCAGTGGCTACCTCGTTGGGCGCCGTCGAGGGCTCACCCCCGCGTAGGCGGGGAAGACAAGTTCTGGCGCAAACAGAACCGCTACCCGAAGGGCTCACCCCCGCGTAGGCGGGGAAGACCGACTCCTCGCCAAGCGGGTCTATGATGGCTCGGGCTCACCCCCGCGTAGGCGGGGAAGACCTGAACGTCCTTGACGGGAACGGTCGAGTGGAGGGCTCACCCCCGCGTAGGCGGGGAAGACTTGTGTCAGAGGTACACCACACAAGCATATCGGGCTCACCCCCGCGTAGGCGGGGAAGACCCAGTACCGTTTCCGGACGTTTTCCAGTACCAGGGCTCACCCCCGCGTAGGCGGGGAAGACACCAGCCGACTACGGCTGATGCAGGAGCTTTGCCTAGATACAAGTGTACTCGATCTAGCGCTTGGCCGTCCTACGTCGCCGCGCGGCTGAGCTCCATCCTGGCCGCAGTGTCGAGGTGTGTGCCCTATTGTTTGGCCTCTGCATGAGTTTCAGCCCGTCGAAGTCGACGACGTCCCAGTCATGTCGATGCACGCGGAACTCGAAGTGCTGCTCGCCGCGCACCGAATACACGAGGATCGCCCGCCCGTCGTGGCACATTTCAACGACTCGGCTCCAGAGGGCATCCCTGATCCGTGCAGGAACATGCCCGACGAACACGCCGGGACTGATCTCGAGCAGCCACCGCGTGAGATGACCGCGCAGCCCTGCAGGGCAGGCAGTGAGGACGAGCACGACCACGGCTATGCCCACGATCTCCCTGAGGCGACCGTACCCACGCGGTCGTCCCACAGGTCGACGACGTCCCACCCGTATCCGTCATCGGGATCTCCCGGAGCGTCGAGAAGGGTATGGATGTCTTCCACGCACCTGCTCAGGAGCTTCGACTCGTGAATGGCGTCGCGCATGGCTCGTCGCGTCGCGCCAGGGATGTCGTCAACGTCCCCGTTCGCTGCACATTCGAACGCGACTGGTACCGCCAGCGACGTCTTGTACAGATCGGCGACGTCATAGACGAGCGACCGATCATGGCCCGTGTGCACAAACCCGAGCCCGGGGGACAGCCCCAGCGCCGCGATAACGGAATGGACGACTCCGTAGAGGCAGGTCGTCGCTGCGGTGAGAGCCTGGTTCGCCGGGTCGGACGACTCGAAATCCTCCACCTTGTAGCTGCGTTTGTCCCAGTCGACGTCGAATCGGATGGCCGCATCCCGGTAGGCCTGCCGAACTCGGGCCCCTTCATGTCCGCGCAGTTGTTGCAGGGTCAGGCCCGTCGCCACGTCGTCGGGAAACCGCATCTCGTACATGCGCCGAGCGACCGCAAGCCGCTTCGTGCGGTCGGTGACGGCTTCGGCCTGCAGGTCGAGTAGTCGGGTCGTCCGGGCCAGTGGTCGGCCATGGGCGTAATACCGGACTCCGTGTTCGCCGACCCACAGCGTCGTCGCGCCAGACTCGGCCAGCAGCACCATCGCCTGGTGGGTGACGTTCGTTCCCGGGCCCAACAACAGCGCTCCGATCATGGACGCCGGAACATGCACGGTGCCCTGCTGATTCGACGCCGTGATGGCATTCGAGT
>OKVG01001184.1_pt1 | contig 12198 bp, 8 predicted proteins | sample 1606981 | NCBI WGS metagenome assembly OKVG01 (sample SAMN03281018, study PRJEB24777) | human gut metagenome | isolation source: fecal sample PR128 from 1 month old male Malay infant, vaginal delivered... | reverse complement strand
GTCATCTCCGCTCGCCACTTTGATAAGTGGTGGAAGCAGGCCAGCCGCGAAACGCCAGACTTGCTCAATTTTGAAAAGAGCATGCTGATTAAAGAGGGGGCGGAGCAGGTCAGTAAACTGGACTACCCGAACTTCTGGCATCAGGGCAACCTCAAGCTGCGGCTTAGCTACCAGTTTGAACCTGGCGCCGACGCCGATGGCGTGACGGTGCATATTCCGCTGCCGCTGCTCAACCAGGTAGAGGAGGCCGGATTTGAATGGCAGATCCCTGGTCTGCGTCGCGAGCTCATTATCGCGCTGATAAAATCGCTGCCGAAGCCGGTACGGCGCAATTTCGTCCCGGCTCCCAACTATGCGGAAGCGTTTCTTGGCCGGGCGACGCCGCTTGAGCTGCCGCTGCTCGATTCGCTGGAGCGCGAGCTGCGTAAGATGACCGGCGTGACCATCGACCGCGAAGCCTGGCAGTGGGATCAGGTGCCCGATCACCTGAAAATCACTTTCCGGGTGGTGGATGATAAAAACAAGAAGCTGCAGGAAGGGCGCTCGCTGCAGGCGTTGAAAGACGCCCTGAAGGGCAAAGTGCAGGAGACGCTGTCGGCGGTCGCTGATGACGGTATTGAGCAGAGCGGGCTGCATATCTGGAGCTTTGGCACCCTGGCGGAAAGTTACGAACAGAAGCGCGGTAACTATAAGGTGAAAGCCTGGCCGGCGCTGGTGGACGAGCGCGACAGCGTGGCCATCAAGCTGTTTGATAATCCACAGGAACAGCAGCAGGCCATGTGGCGCGGTCTGCGTCGCCTGCTGCTGCTCAACATCCCGTCGCCGATTAAGTATCTGCACGAGAAATTACCGAATAAAGCCAAGCTTGGGCTCTACTTTAACCCGTACGGCAAAGTGCTGGATCTGATTGACGATTGCATCTCCTGCGGCGTTGATAAGCTTATCGACGAGGCGGGCGGTCCGGTGTGGACGGAAGAGGGCTTTAGTCAGCTGCACGATAAAGTGCGAGCCGAGCTCAACGACACGGTGGTGGAGATCGCTAAACAGGTCGAGCAGATCCTCACCGCGGTGTTCAATATCAACAAACGGCTGAAAGGCCGGGTGGATATGACCATGGCGCTGGGGCTGTCGGATATCAAAGCGCAGATGGCGGGGCTGGTGTATCGCGGCTTTGTCACCGGCAACGGTTTCCGCCGTCTTGGCGATACGCTGCGCTATCTGCAGGCGATTGAAAAGCGTCTGGAGAAGATGGCTATCGATCCGCACCGCGATCGGGCGCAGATGCTTAAGGTGGAGAGCGTGCAGCAGGCGTGGCAGCAGTGGCTGAATAAGCTACCGCCGAACCGCCGTGAGGACGACGATGTCCGCGAGATCCGCTGGATGATCGAGGAGCTGCGGGTCAGCTTCTTCGCCCAGCAGCTGGGCACCCCGTATCCTATCTCGGACAAGCGAGTGTTGCAGGCGATGGAGCAAATTACCCCATAGCCTGGCTGGTTGTCCCCGGTGGCGCTGCGCTTACCGGGGCTACTGGTCAGGCGTCCACGCTTAAGCGTTTACCCACGCCAGAGTAAAGCCGTCCCAGCCTTTAGTGCCCACGGTTTGCAGCGCCGTTGCCGTCAACCGCGGCTCGGCGCCCATCATCTCAATGAACTGACGCACGCCCTGAACGCGCTCGTCGGCGCTCTGTGGGTTGACCACTTCGCCGTCGCGTACCACGTTATCGCCAATAATTAAGGTTCCTGGGCGGGAATAACGTAGCGCCCAGCGCAGATAATGGGGGTTATTCGGCTTATCGGCATCGATGAAGATCAGATCGAAAGCGGGACATTCGCCAAGCGCCTCCAGGGACTGTAGCGCGGGTCCCTCCCGTAGCGTGACCCGCTGGTCAACGCCCGCCAGCTGCAGATTCTCCCGCGCCACCTGGGCATGATGCGCGTCGGCCTCCAGGGTGAGGAGTTGGCCGTCTGCAGGAAGCTCGCGCGCCATCCAGATGGTGCTATAGCCGCCGAGGGTGCCGATCTCCAGTATCCGCTTAGCCTGGGTTAGCCGTACCAGCAGGGCGAGAAACTGACCCTGATTGGCGGCGACATCGTGTGCCGGGAGCCCGGCACGATGGTTGTTTTCCAGTACCCGATCGAGCACAGGATCGCCGGGAATTAAGGCCTTAATCAAATAATTGTCTACTGCCGACCACTGTTGTTGCATATGACGCTTCCCCATTTAGCTCCCTGATGAGTCAGACCAGCCGCCTCCCAGCGCCCGGTACAGATCGATCTGCGCCAGCAGCAGGTTGTTCTTCACCTGCACCACGCTAAGCTGGGTGGAGAACAGCGTTCGCTGGGCATCAAGCACATCCAGATAAGAAGAGTAGCCGTTACGGTAGCGGTTTTGTGCAATACGTAAGGTTTCCTGGGCAACGGTCTCTTGTTCCTGAAGCTCGGTTAACTGTTCGCCATAGCGACTGATGGCGTCCAGGCTGTCATTGACCTCTTTGAACGCGCTGCGCACCGTTTTCTCATAGCTATAGAGCGCCTGGTTGCGCTGGGCCATGGAGACGTCCACCTGGGCATTTAACGCCTGGCGGTTTAGCAGCGGCGCCAGAATACTGCCGCCAAGACTCCACAGCCGCAGCGGGTTGTCCAGCAGATCCGGCAGCGTCCGGTCCTGCAGGCTGCCGGTAGCGGTCAGGTTAATAGAGGGCAGCAGCTGCGCCTGCGACGAGGCCAGCGTGGCGTCGGCAGCCACCAGCTGGCGCTCGGCCTGAGCGATGTCCGGACGGCGGTTGAGCAAGGTGGACGGCAGCTGCGACGGCAGACGCAGCGGGGTAAGCTGGGCGAATTCGCCGCGTTTTACCGCGCCAGGGTTATCGCCGAGCAGCACGCTGAGCGCATTTTCCTGCTGCGCAATCTGGTGCTGTAGCGGCGGGATCTGCGCCCGCGTTGACCGCAGCTCCGAATCCGCCTGCATCAGCTCAAGGCGTGAAGTATACCCGGTTTCAAACTGACGTTTGGCCAGGCGCCACGCGTCTTCCCTTGATGTTAGCGTCTGCTGGGTCACCCGCAGCTGCTCATCCAGCGACAGCAGCGTGACGTAGCCAACGGCCACCGAGCTGGCGACGCTCAAATTGGCGGCGGCGGCGGCGGCTTTCTGCGCCTCAAGGCTGGCCCCGGCGGCGTTGGCCGCGCTGCGGTTCGCTCCCCAGATATCGACATCATAGCTGGCGGTCAGGCCGCCCTTATACAGTGTGCTGTGGATCGGCAGGCCGGTGGCGGCGGACTGCGTCCGGGCGCGGGTGCCGGTGAGGCTGGCGTCCAGTGACGGAAACAGGCTGCTGTCGGCGGCGTAAGCGCGCGCCTGATACTCATTCACCCGCTCGCGGGCGATCAGCACATCGCTGTTATAGCGCAGCGCCTGGTCGACATACTGATTGAGGGTACTGTCATGAAAATTGCGCCACCATACGCCCTCCACCGGGCTGGCCGGGCCAACGTCGGCCCGCCAGGCGGCAGGAATGGTCAGGGTCGGCTGCGCGCGCTGCACATCGGCGGATTGACAGCCGACCAGCGCCAGAACGATAGCAAGGGCGACCGGGCGGATCATGGTTGTTTCTCCGCACGGGTATCAATAGTCACCTGCACCGACATCCCCGGCCGCAGGCGTTCGCTGTTGTTTTGCCCGTCGTTGACCGTAATACGCACCGGGATGCGCTGGGCGATCTTGACGAAATTGCCGGTGGCGTTGTCCGGAGAGATGGCGCTGAACTCCACCCCGGTCGCCGGGGAGATACTCTGCACCTTGCCGTGGAAGGTCTCGCCGTTGAGCGCGTCTACGGTGAAGGTGACCGGCTGGCCAACGCGTACTTCGGCCAACTGGGTCTCTTTGAGGTTGGCAATCACCCAGTGCCGCGGCGGAACCAGCGAGGTCAGATGGGTTCCGGCGCTGACATAGGCGCCAAGACGCACCGAGATCTGCCCCAGCTGGCCGCCGGTGGGGGCGATAATCTGGGTATTCTGCAGGTCGATCTGCGCCAGCTCAAGCGCCGCTTTGGCGCTGGCCACGTCGGCCTCCAGCGAATCGCGATTGACGATGGTCGATTCACGGTCCTGGCGCGACATCTCCAGCGCCGCTTTCGCCTGCTCAATATCCGCCGCCCCTTGCGCCGCGCTGGCCCGCGCCGAATCACGTTCGCGGATCGACAGCGAACCGTCGGCGGTTAACTGCTGGATGCGTTTTAAATCGGCCTGGATTTTCAGATTCTGCGCGCGGGCGTTTTGCAGCGCGGCTTCATTCTTGGCGATCGTCGCCTCGGCGCTTTTGCGCTGTTGCAGGTTATTGCGCAGCGCGGCCTCTTTCATCGCCAGGGTAGCCTGGGCCTGATGAACCCGCTGTTTATAGATGCGATCGTCTATCTGGAACAGCACCTCGCCCGGCTGGACAATCGCGAAATCTTTGACGTTGACGGCGGTGATATAGCCGTTGACCTGCGGGCTAATAAAGGTGGTCTGCCCGCGCACATAGGCGTTGTCGGTAAACTGGCTATGGCGAGTGAACGGCGGCAGTTGCCAGGCGTAGAGGATCACCAGCACGCCGACGAGGCCTATCGCCGCGGCGGTAAAAATGGAAACCACGCGAATATTATTCCGGGTGTTGGCCTGTTGTTTGGCCGCATCCTGCTGACTCATAACGACTCCAGAGATGAAATGATGATAATTATTTGCTGCCGGTAGCGCGTTGCAACGCGATACGGGCAGTCAGTCGTAAGCGAATTAAGCGCCAGAAAACCCACACTAGTGTCCCGGCGGAGATCGCCGCCGTCAGCAGATAGGTATCATTCCAGGCGAGAATATTGGCCTGCAGCGTCGCGGCGTTTTGCAGCAGGGTGGTGGCCTGAACGTTGAGTAGCGTACTGTCGCCAATCTGGCTCTGATACATCTGGCTGTACTGCTGCAGCCGCTCGACGATCAGCGGGTTCAGGGTGGTTATCTGGTCCGCCAGCTGGCTGGAGTGGAATTTCTCACGCCAGGTCTGGAAGGTGCCGAGGATCGCCGAGCCGAGCAGCCCGCCAATGTTCTGGCTCATGCCGAACAGCACCGAGAAGCTGACCAGGTTGCGCGGGTCGGCAAACACGCCGCCAATCCCGGCGAGCATCGCCGGGGCCAGAAAGAAGGCGCTGCCGAAGCCGAGTAAAAACTGGCTGAACATTAATTGTTCCGGACGGGTGAGGGCGTTGGACTGGCTGTCGAGCAGCGAGGCTATCATGATCAGCGCCAGCGCGGTGGCGGTCGGCCAGTAGAGCTTCTGCGGGTTGAGCGTCAGACAGCTGGCAATGATCCCGCACAGAATACCGGCGAAAATCGACCACGCGAGGTTAGTCATCTGTTCGTTTTGCAGGCCAACGTACTGCAGCCAGCCGATGACCCCGGTGTTCTGCTCCGCCAACACGATGCGGATCAACAGCATAATCAGGCCCAGACGCACGATGCTGCCGCTGGAGAGCCATTTGGTATTGAGCAGGGGGTTGCTGCGGTTATGCTCGAAGGTAATCGCAGCGACGATCAGTATTACCGCCGCCGCCAGCGCCCAGCCGATCCACGGCGCTTCAAACCACCACTCGAGCCGCCCCAGCGACAGCACGGCGCACACCAGCGCCATGCCGGGCGCCAGCAGAAAGAAGGTAATGAAATCCTTTTTTTCGAACACTTTTTTACGATCGCTTGGCGGCAGTTTTAGCGCGATGACGCAGGCCAGCGACACCAGCGCCAGGCCCAGTTCAAAGAAGTAGAGACCGCGCCATTCATCGGTCTGCAGCAGTTCGGTGGAAAAGAGGCGCGCCAGGGGAATGGCTAGCGACGAGCCGGTGATGCCGATAGTTAGCCCTTTCAGGCGATGGCGCGCAGGCCAGGCCTGTACCTGGTAGTAAATCCCCAGCGAGCTGAGCGCCGCGGCCACCATGCCGTGGGCGGCGCGAACCATCATCGCTGAGCTGAGATCGTTGACGAAGAGGTGGAAAAAGGTGACCAGCACATAGAGCACCAAAAAGCCTTCGGTGAAAGCGCGCAGGCCAAACTGCTGGCGGAATTTCACCAGCAGCAGGTTGATGGAGACGTTGGTCATCACGTATACCGCCGGCAGCCAGGCGATTTCTGTCGACCAGGCGGCGAAGGTACCCTGCAGCAGCTGTAGGTTGGCGGTGACCACTGCGTTGCCCAGCGCGCCGGTGAGACATACCAGCAGACCGACCACGCCGTAGGCAAGGCGTTTCGCCGGACTGTGCAGCGGCGTCGACGGCGAACCGAGCAGAGCCGGTTTTTCATGCGGCGCCCAGTCATGCGGGGCGTAGGGGTTATCCTGGCGACGGGGCATTATTTCTTCTCCACTTCGCGCAACAGCTTTTCCAGCACCCGCTGGGTTTGCTCCAGCTCCTGTGGGGTAATCGCCGTCAGGATCTCTTCGCGCAGATCGTCAGCCACCGTTTTGACCTGTTCATAGAGGGCCTTCCCTTTGTCGGTGACCACCAGCAGTCGCTTACGTTTGTCGCTGGCGGTGGTGATGCGCTCCACCAGTCCGAGGGCGACCAGACGATGGATCAACGGCACAATGGTCGGGCTCTCCACCCCCAGCTCCTGCGCCAGTTCGCTTTGCGACAGCGGCTGCTGGTGGCGGGCGATGGACGCTACCGCCACCCAGCTGGCCTGGCTGAGACCGAGATTTTTCAGCCGACGATTGACCGCCAGCCGCCAGTGGTGCGCGGTGAGGTATAAAAGATGGGAGAAGGTAAGCTGTCGATTGTCCATAGGTCGTCTGTCAATATCGTTAGAGCTCTAACGATTTTATGCCGGATAACCGCCGGAGTTCAAGATGAAAGATAGAAATTGGTTAACGGTATGTACGTTAATTGTAGTTAATCTTCCGGCCGCGATCCGTGTCGTGCGGTCTGCTGACCGAGGATATTTTTATTCTGCGCCATCACCCAGGCGATAAAGGCCCGCAGGGGGGCGGGAATATGTTTCCGGCTTGGGTAGTAGACGCAAAAATGGTCGGCAGGATAGCGGTAGTCGGGTAACAAATGGACCAGGCTGCCCGCGCTCAGCTGCTGCGTCACCAGCGACTGATAGACAAAGGCGATGCCTAATCCGCTCTCCGCGGCCTGGATCATTGCGCTATCGGCATCGACGACCAGATCGCCTTTAACCGCGACCTCGCTAAGCTCGCCGCTGGGGCCAATAAACTCCCAGCGGTACTTCTCACCACCAGGAAAACAGCGGTTAATGCAGCGGAAATTAACTAATGACTGCGGGGTGTCGGGCTCTCCGGCTTCGCGTATATAGTCCGGGCTGGCCACCGGGATCAGCGATAGTTTCTCGCCAAAGGGGATGGCAATCATCTCTTTGGGCACATCCTGCGAATAGCGAATGCCGGCGTCAAAACCGGACTCGATAATATTGACTTTCCGATCGGTGGCATACAGTTCGAGCGTCACATTGGGACAGGCGTTTTTAAAGGCGATAAAATAGTCTTGAAAAAACAGGTCAATAACAATGCGCGGTAAATTAACTTTCATCACGCCTTCCGGAGTCAGACGGTGATAATTCAGACTGTCCACCACCCGGCGATAATCATTGACCACCGGCGTTATATTATTAAGAAATTCCTCACCCACTGCGGTTAATGACAAACTGCGTGTTGAGCGATTTAGCAGGCGCACGCCTAACTTTTCTTCCAGATGATTAATAGCGACGGTAAGGGCCGGTGGGGAAAGGTTTAACGCTTTAGCGGCCTGACGAAAACTGCCATGTTTCACTATGAGTATTAATATTTCTATTTGTTGCAGATCGGGCAAGGTTTTCATTGTTAATTTCCAGCTAACACCGCGTTCGGAATAGATTAATTGTTATCAATATGAAAGGGAAGTATATATTTAATGCCATTCAGCAATTAAGGAAAATAAGATGAAAACACGTTATCTTGGAAAAGAGAAATTTCAGGTTTCCGCATTAGGTCTCGGATGTATGGGGATGAGTTTTGCCTATGGCGGCGCTGAAACGTCGCAGGCGATAAATACGATCCATGCCGCCATGGACATGGGCGTGACCTTCCTGGATACCGCCGAAGTATATGGTCCTTTCGATAATGAAGTTCTGGTCGGAAAAGCGATTAAAGGTTTTCGCGATAAGGTGCAGATTGCCACCAAATTTGGATTTCGTATTTTGCCGACCGGCCAGGGTCTGGAGCGGATGGCCGGCGTTGACAGCCGTCCGGCACATATTCGCGAATCAGTGGAAGGGTCGCTGAAGCGACTGAATGTCGAGACCATCGATCTGCTCTATCAGCACCGCGTCGATCCCGCGGTACCGGTGGAAGAGGTGGTGGGCACTATGGCCGATCTGGTTAAAGAGGGTAAAATTCGCCATATCGGTCTGTCGGAAGTATCTGCTCAGACGCTGCGCCGGGCCTGCAAGGTACATCCGATCGCTGCCGTGCAGACGGAATATTCGCTATGGAGCCGCGAGCCGGAGGCCGGTATTCTCCACACCTGCCGCGAGCTGGGGGTCGGCTTTGTGCCATACAGCCCGCTTGGCCGCGGCTTCCTGACGGGGACAATTACCGATCCCGGCGTTTTGGCAGCGGATGATTTCCGCCGCCATCTGCCGCGCTTCCAGGCCGAAACCATGCGCAAAAACCAGCTGCTGCTTGAGCGCCTGCAGCAGGTGGCCACCCGCTATGACGCGACCCTTGCGCAGATTGCCCTTGCCTGGGTGATGAGCAAAGGCGAGGATATCGTGCCTATCCCGGGGGCGAGGAAAATTGCTCACCTGCGCGACAATGCCGGCGCCGCGAATATTACCCTCGCGGCGGAGGACATCCTCACCATCGAACATATTTTCACTGCCGACAACATCACTGGCTTACGCTATACCCAGGGCGACTTTGATTTAATCGAAAAATAATCCCCTACGGGCAGCGGATGGTTATTACTTGCGTGACGTTGTCACCTTTGCCGAACAACTCCTCGTCAGATAGCGCACATCCTCGGCGGTTAACGGCGCAGCAAAGAAAAAAAGGGGCGGCGCAAGGCCACCCCTGATGCGGTTGCTGATGGGGATCAGCCCGGGTAGATGCCGCGGTCTTTACGCGCCATCAGGATGCGCTCGCAGGCCACGATATAGGCGGCGGTGCGCAGCGTACACTCTTTCTCGGCGGCTTTATCCCAGACGTGCACGATAGCGTCGGTCATAATGCGGTCCATCTTGGCGTTGATCTCCTCTTCGCTCCAGAAGAAGCTGGCCATGTCCTGTACCCACTCAAAGTAGCTGACGGTCACCCCGCCGGCGTTGCAGATAACGTCCGGCACCACGATCACGCCGCGCTCGGCCAGCACGTCGTCCGCTTCCGGATAGGTTGGGCCGTTGGCCCCTTCCAGCACCAGTTTGCAGGTCAGCTTCTCAGCGCGCTCGCGGGTGATTTGCCCTTCCAGCGCCGCCGGGATCAGGATGTCCATCGGAGTGGTCCAGAAGGCGTCTTTATCGATCTCCTGGGCGCCCGGGAAACCGGCAATCTGCTTTTTCTCCGCCTGCCAGGCGGTGAGGGCGGCCATATCGATTCCGCCTTCGTTATACAGGGTCGCGGTATGATCCTGAATAACCACGATACGAGCGCCGACGCCGGCGAACAGGCGGGCCGCTTCGCTACCGACGTTACCAAAGCCCTGCAGCGCCACTTTGGCGCCTTCAATTTCGATACCGGCGCGACGGGCAACTTCCCGGCCGGTGACAAACACGCCGCGTCCGGTGGCTTTTTCACGACCGAGGGAGCCGCCGAGGTGGATCGGTTTGCCGGTGACCACGCCGGTGATGGTGGTGCCATGGTTCATGGAGTAAGTGTCCATCATCCATGCCATCACTTTGCCATTGGTGCCGACGTCCGGCGCCGGAATATCTTTCTGCGGCCCGATAATAATGCCGATTTCGCTGGTGTAACGGCGGGTCAGACGCTCCAGTTCACCTTCCGACAAGGAGAAGGGGTCGACGCGGATGCCGCCTTTGGCCCCGCCGTAAGGAATATTGACCGCGGCGCACTTAATGGTCATCCAGGCAGAAAGTGCCATGACTTCGTTAAGATCGACATCCGGATGGTAGCGAACACCACCTTTACCCGGTCCGCGCGACAGATTGTGCTGAACGCGATAGCCCTCGAAGTGGCGGATGGTGCCGTCGTCCATTTGCACAGGAATGTCGACGATCAGCGCGCGCTTCGGATGGCGCAGGGTTTCCACCCAGTAGGCAAGATCGCCGAGATAAGGCGCGACGCGGTCGATCTGGCGCAGGTAGGTGGTCCATGGAGATGTACTACTTTCAGATGCGTAAGATAACTTTTCCATAAGAGTCCTGTTTCTCAGTGTTATTTATGTCGTGTAAAACCGTGGAATAGCTACAGCAGTAAACTCTGTGCAATGAATGGTATCACCAATTTTATAAAGCGGTATTTGACGGCAATTCCGATTTTTAAATTTTTGTTAGATTTTTTATTTTTTAAGTGAATAACTACGCACGTCAACCACCCGCAAGCTGTGCATTTTAATTCACTTTTTATTCACTTAAGTGCATAAGAAAATATTTTTTCTATGTTTTTCATTATCTTGATGATCTTCAAAAAGTGAATAAATTGCTTTTGTCCGTATTGACAATCTTGTTGTTCACAGGCCAGCATTAGCCCACACAACAACATGGCATTAACCATGAATTAACAATTACCCGTAAAAAGAATAGGGCTTTATTTTTCTGTGGTGAATATTTTTACCATCGCAGCGGGCGCGCTCGTGCCCAAAATAAGCCGAGGGGCAGGGTTAATGTCGATTGTCCAACGCGACGGGAGCGTTTTCCGTCGTCTTACGTTCCGGAGATAAATTATGTCAGGCAGTATGACTCGCGAAGATTTTGACGCTTACCTGGTTCCCTGTTTTGCCCCCGCGCCGTTTATTCCGGTCAGAGCGGCGGGCTCCCGCGTCTGGGACCAGCAGGGGAAAGAGTATATCGATATGGCGGGCGGCATCGCAGTGAACGCCCTGGGCCATGCTCACCCGGCGCTGGCTCAGGCCCTGCAGGATCAACTGGCGAAACTGTGGCATATCGGCAATGGCTATACCAACGAGCCGGTGCTGCAGCTGGCGAAAACCCTCGTGCAGTCGACCTTTGCCGACAAGGTGTTTTTCTGCAACTCCGGCGCCGAAGCCAACGAGGCGGCCCTTAAGCTGGCGCGGAAATATGCCCACGATAAGTTTGGCGGTGAAAAAAGCGAAATCATCGCCTTCAACCACGCCTTCCATGGCCGCACGCTGTTCACCGTCTCCGTTGGCGGCCAGCCGAAATATTCCAGCGATTATGCTCCGCTGCCGCAGGGCATTACCCATCTGCCCTATAACGATATCGAGGCGGTCACCGCGGCGATCTCCTCGTGCACCTGCGCGGTGATCGTCGAGCCGATTATCGGCGAAGGCGGGGTGATCCCGGCGGACCCGGCGTTCCTGCAGGCGCTGCGTACCCTCTGCGATCGCCATCATGCCACCCTGATATTCGATGAGGTGCAGACCGGCGCCGGGCGTACCGGCCATCTCTACGCCTACCAGCATTACAACGTCGTCCCGGACATCCTCACCAGCGCCAAAGGGCTGGGGGGCGGCTTCCCGATCGGCGCGATGCTGGCGAAAGAGGCCTGGGCGCAGGTCTTCCAGCCAGGCACCCATGGCACCACCTTCGGCGGCAACCCGCTGGCGGCAACCGTCGCTAACGCCGTGCTGGCCCATCTCGATGCGCCGCTGCTGGCGGGCGTTGGCGAGCGCCATGCGCTGATCGTTGACCAGTTGAATGCGATCTCTGCCCGTTACGATGCGTTCAGCGCCGTGCGCGGCACCGGTCTGCTGATCGGCGCTGAGCTGGCGGGGCCGCTGCGCGGCAAGGCCAAAACGTTGACCAACCTGGCGGCGGAAGAGGGGCTGATCGCCCTGATTGCCGGCCCGGACGTGCTGCGCTTCGCGCCGGCGCTCAATATCCCGCTGGCGGATATTGCGGAAGCCTTCGTGCGCCTTGATCGCGCCGTTGCCCGCTTAACCCGCTAACCGGGAGGACGGCCTGTGATGCTATTTCGTCCCGTACGGGAAAACGATCTCGACGACATCGTCCGCCTCGCCGCGCGGGCGGGGGT
>OKVG01001180.1_pt1 | contig 12213 bp, 10 predicted proteins | sample 1606981 | NCBI WGS metagenome assembly OKVG01 (sample SAMN03281018, study PRJEB24777) | human gut metagenome | isolation source: fecal sample PR128 from 1 month old male Malay infant, vaginal delivered... | reverse complement strand
TCGCATTGATATTTGCCCAACGGGATCGCTCTCCCTCTTCTCATACAATAATGGGCCGCGCCCAACCGTATGGCAGAGCCGGTCTGTTCCGGTTCCGTTACGGTTGGGCGCGACCCAAAATATCGAGTCTAGGCCCAATATCCCTTATCGGCGAATACGCAGCGTGGCGAGCTGGAATGGCGCCAACGAAACGACCGCACCGTCGGCAGGCATCGGCTCGTCGCCGGCGAGCGCGCGCGGCAATTCGGTGTCCAGTTCCGGCTCCTCCATGAGATTCACCTCCTGCACGCTGGCCTTGGCATCGGCGAGAGCGGCGTCAAGGCGTAGTGCGGCCGCGGCATTGCCACCGGCGGCCTCGTACAGGCGCACAATCAGATCGTCGGAACCGTCATCGGCGAGCTTGACCCAGTCCAATACGATGGTGCCGGTGACGTCGGCGAGCGAGACCAGCGGGGCCAAGTCAGGCAACTCCCCTATTACAGGGCTGTTGAGTCGCGCCGCCTCGTCCAGCACTGCGTTCATATCGGCGTCAGCGACCAGAGACCATGCGAAGGAGTGCGTGCCTTGGTCGGTGCGTGGATCGGGGTACAGCGGTGCGGACAGCAGCGAGAGCCGCACCATGGTGCCGCGGCCGGCGCCACGTGCCGCGTCGGCGTGGGTGGGGCTGACGTCGGAGCCGTAGGTGGAGGCGTTGACCACAGCGGCGGCATAGTCGGCATCGGCGATACGTACGAAGCGGTGTGTGCAGCTTTCGAATTTGGCATCATCGCTGCGCGTGTTCTTATTAATCGGACGTTCGACCAACCCGTACTGGCATTCGTACTGCGCGTTCACCGCCTGCACCGTGACCGGCATATCCACTTTGAGGAACTGTTCGACGGCACGCCAGTCCACATCGGCGGTGAAGTCCAGTGTAGCGGAGCCCGGCCTTAAGGCAATGCCCGTACGAATTTCAACGCCCTTCGCGCGAGTGACAGCATGCACGACGGCCCCACCGTTGGCGGTTTCATCCACGCTTGTAATCGATGCCTCGCTGAGCGCGTTGGCGGTGAGGAACGCATCGCGTTGAATATCCCATGCGTCCCAGTGGAAGGGTTCGTCTTTGAGCATTTCGTAGCGGCCCAGTCGGGTGCCGGCTGGCACCAGTTCACGATTGGTTCGCTGATCGAGGACCGACGATACGGTGCCGTCGGCTTCAATGCGCACGTGCAGTTGGCCGTTGTCGAGCACAATCGTATCGCCGTCATGGGTAACGGAGACCCGAGCCATGGATGAGGTTCCCGCTTCGGCTCGGCTCGAAGCCGGGCGTACCACCCACGCCTCACAGGCTTGGCGGGAATATGGGACAATTACGGCGTCGGTTATAGTTGCGTCATCAGGTTCCACGGCTGCGATCGCGTGCCCGGCTTCAAGGGCGATCTCGTTCAGCCGAGCGATGTCACGCGCGTATTCGGCCCGCGCCTGACGGTGCACCCATGCGATGGCCGAACCGGGCAAAATGTCGTGGAACTGGTTCAGGAGCAGCGTTTTCCAAATACGGTCCAGCTCTTCGCGCGGATAGACATAGTCCGGGTTCTTGATGCGGGCCGCGGCGCACAGGTATTCGGTGACGCGCAGCATCGACTCCTCCTGGCAGCAGCCGCGCTTCATGTCCTGCTGGGCGGTGAGGGTAGCGCGGTGCAGTTCAAGGTACAGTTCGCCCTTGAACACCGGGGTCTCCCCTTGCGCATCGTCGACGATATCCTTACGCACACGGTCGAACAGTTGGTCGGGAGTACCGAATTCGATCTTCGGCGCGCCGGCGAGATCATGGTCGCGGCGGATGCGCGCGGTCATCTCACGGGTGGGGCCGCCACCGCCATCGCCGAAGCCGTACAGCAGAATCGCGTTACGGGAGAGGTCCTTGTCCAGGAAATTGCGCTGCGAATACATGAGTTCGCGCATGCTCATCGACGAGCAGTAGGTGTCAGAGGGCGGGAAATGCGTGAGGATACGGGTACCGTCGATGCCCTCCCACATGAAGGAGTGGTGCGGGAACTTGGTGGTGTCGTTCCACGAGATCTTCTGCGTGAGGAACCAGTCAAAGCCGGCTCGCCGCGCGATCTGCGGCCAGGAGCCGGTGTAGCCGAAACTGTCCGGTAGCCAGATGCCGCGCGGCGTGACGCCGAGATGCTCCTTGAAATATCGGCGGCCGAACGTGATCTGCCGCACCAATGATTCGCCGGAAGGAATCATGTTGTCGGATTCCACCCACATGCCGCCGACCGGGATGAAGCGGCCCTCTTCGATGCGCCGCTTCATTCGTGCGAACAGGTCGGGATGTTCTTCTTCCAGCCATGCGTACTGTTGGGCGGAACTCATCGCATATGTGAAGTCCGGGTCTTCGTCCATCAAAGCCAGCACGTTGGATACGGTACGGGCCACTTTGCGGCGGGTCTCGCGCACCGGCCACAGCCATGCGGAGTCGATATGCGCGTGGCCGATGGCGATGTGTTTGATTGCGCTGGAGGCGGCCGGTTCGGCGAGTACGCCGGCGAGCGCCGCACGGGCTGCCGGCACGGTTTCCAAGTCGCGTTCATCGTAGATGTTCAGGGAGCGTTGCAGTGCTTTGGCGAGCTGCCAGTAGCGTGGGTCGTCGTCCTTGAGCTCACGAATCAGCGAGGAGACGGTTTCCAGATCCATGTAGTAGGCGAACACGTCTTCGTTGAAGATGGTGACGTCCATACGACTCAGTGTGTATGGAAAATCACAGGTGCCGGTGGCCTCTTCGCCGAGTTCGGTGGGTGAGAACGGGGTGGGGCCTTCGACGAATGGGTTGGCGGCGGCTTCGATATAGACGGTAAAGTCGCCATGTTCATCGAGTTCTACGGTGCTGCTGCCGTCCGCGTAGACGAGTGGAATCCAGTGGTTGCGTGGGTTCGCGGACTTGATGGCGGTGCCGTCGGCACGATAGACAAGTCCCTCGGATTGGAATCCGGGGCCGCGGTGATCGAGCCAGCCGAGGTCTACCATGAGTTCGACTTTTCGGCCTTTGACCGCCGCCATGTCGATGTGGCCGTTCACCTCGAACCATGTGGTGCCCCATGTGGTGCCCCAGACTCCGGGAACGCGGAAAGGTTCGAAGGGCACTTGGCCGTTGCGCACTTTGGCTAGAAATTCGCTGGAGGGCACCGGTTCGCCGGGATTGTGGAACGAACGCAAGGTGCATGCGGCGAGTGTGGTGTGGATATGCGGTTTGACGCGCTGCTGCATGACGCGGTCGCAGCGCTCCAACTGCTGATTGGGCAGAAGAAACATGAAGAATTCTCCTTTGCTGTGTCTGATGGGAATGATGGAAATGATGGGTGTGGTGGCAATTGGGAAAACCGTAATACGACATGCTTCTGCCTCCTCATGGTTCGAGGAGGCAGAAGCGTCAGACGGGAATTCAGCGCGTGATGCGCAGGGTGGCGAGCTGGAACGGGCCAAAGTGCAACGTGGCACCTTCGGCGTTCTGCCTACCGTCTTGCAGCGCGACTGGAAGATCGGCGGCCAGATCGTCGCCTTCCAGCACATTGGTCTCATGCACCGAAGCGCCTGCGAGCGCCGGGCAGACATGCAGCGTGGCATCGGCCCTGCCGCCGGCCGCCTCATAGGCGCGCACAATCAGGTCTCCGGAGCCATCGTCGGCCAGCTTTATCCAGTCCAACACCACGGTGCCGTTTGCTGACTCGACCGAGGCGAGCGGCGCCAAGTCGGGCATGTCAGGAAGCGTCGGTGCGTTGAGTGCGCAAGCGGCGTCAAGCGCACTGCCCACCGTGGCGTTGGCCACCACGGACCAGTCGAACTCATGCGCACCGATATCGGTGCGCGGGTCGGGGAAGGTCGGCGCGGAGAGCAATGACAGTCGGAACATAGTGCCCGAGTCACGACCTTCGGCGGCGTTCCCGGAGATCGGTGAGGCATCGGACCCGTATACCGATCCGTTGATGACGGCCACGGCGTAACCGGCATCACCGATAATGGCGAAACGGTTCGTGCTGCTCTCATACTTGGCTTCGTCGGATGCGGTGTTTTTGACGATTGGGCGGCGGACCAGACCATACTGGCAGTCGTAGGTCGCCTGATCGGCCACAATGCCCAGAGGCAGATCGACCTTGAGGAAGCGTTCACGTTCGTGCCAGTCAATGTCGGCGTGGAAATCGAGCGTGTGCGAGCCGGGGCGCAGCGTGATGGTGGTGGTGATGACGGTGTCATCGTCGGCGGTACGCACGCGGACTCGTGCCGCACCGTTTTCGGTATCGACCGATTCGATTGATCCGGTCACGGCATTCGCCGTGAGCAGGGATTCGCGTTCGATCTCCCACGCATCCCAAACGGCGGGCTCGTCCTTCAACAGCTCGTATCGGCCCAGTCGGGTGCCGGCCGGGACCAGTTCACGGTTATGCTCCTCATCAAACAGCGAAGAAATCGTACCGTCGGCCTCAATGGTGACGGACAGTACGCCGTTGGCCAGAAGTACACGGCCGTTGTCCAGCGTCTGAGTCAGCACGGAAAGCGCGCCGGTCGGTTCGTTGATGCGGTTGGCACGCCAAGACGAGCCGTCATTGCGGAACTGACTGATGCGGGCCTCGGCGAGCAAGTCGGCCTGCGGGTTGGCCTTGCGCAGCACGGCGCACATGTCTTGGGCGATTTCAGCGAGACGCTTCAGGTCGCGGCGATAGTCCTCGCGGGCTTCGCGGTGCACCCATGCGATGGCCGAGCCGGGCAGGATGTCGTGGAACTGGTTCAGCAGCAGCGTCTTCCATATGCGGTCCAGCTCCTCGCGCGGGTAGACGTACTCCGGATCGGACAACACGGCGGCTGCGCCCAGGTATTCGACCGTGCGCAACAGCGATTCCTCTTGGCGGCAGCCGCGTTTCATGTCCTGTTGCGAGGTCAAGGTGCCGCGGTGCAGTTCGAGATACAGCTCGCCCTTCCAGACGGGCATTTCCGGGCCGGCGTTCTCTGCAAGCTGCTGATGCGCCTTGTCGAAGAAGTCGTTCGGCTCTTCGATGCTCACCTTGGAGACGCCTTCGAGGTTCTCGTAGCGGTGCAGGTGCTCCATCATGTTGCGCGTGGGGCCGCCACCGCCATCACCGAAACCGAAGAGCAGAAGCGAGCGGTCGGCGAGATCCTTGTCCTGGAAGTTCTTCTCGGCGTAGTCGAGTTCCTGAACCTTGCACCAAGCAGCATAAGTATCCGCCGGCGGGAAGTGGGTGAAGATGCGCGAGCCGTCGATGCCTTCCCACATGAACGAGTGGTGCGGGAACTTGGTGGTATCGTTCCACGAGATCTTCTGCGTGAGGAACCATTCGTACCCGGCCCGGCGGGCGATCTGCGGCCATGCGCCGGTGTAGCCGAAGCTGTCCGGCAGCCATACGCCCTTGGGCTCCACACCGAGATGTTCCTTGAAGTATTTGCGGCCATATGCAATCTGGCGAATCAGCGATTCGCCGGCGGGCAGCATGCCATCGGCTTCCACCCACATGCCGCCGACCGGGATGAACCGACCTTCTTCGATGCGCTGTTTCATGCGATTGAAGATGTCCGGATGATCCTCTTCCAGCCAGGCGTACTGCTGGGCGGAGCTCATCGCGTATTTGAAGTCGGGGTCGGCGTCCATCAGAGCCAATGCGTTGGATACGGTGCGGGCCACCTTGCGGCGCGTCTCGCGCACCGGCCACAGCCATGCGGAGTCGATATGTGCGTGGCCGATAGCGCTGACGTTCATGGCCGAGGCGTTGGCCGGCTTGGCCAGTACGTCGGCGAGTGCTGCGCGCGCGGCTTCCACGGATTCGGGGTTGCGCTCGTCGTAGGCGTTGAGCGAACGCTGCAACGCCTTCGCGAGCTGCCAGTAGCGCGGCGACTGCTTGTCGGCGAGTTCCATCAGGGAGCTGACCACGTCGAGGTCCACGGAGTAGTGCTCGTAGCGTTCATCGAATTCGGTCAGATCGGCGGACTTGAATACGTACGGCTCATCCGGCTTGCCGGTGGCATGGTCGCCCAGTTCAGTCTCAACGAACGGAGGTACACCGAGCAGGAGCGGGTTGCTGGCGGCTTCGAGGTACAGGGTGAAGCTGCCGTCTTCGGCGACCGACACTTGCGCGTTGCCTTCAGCATCCATGAACGGCACCCAATAGTTGAGCGGGTGTACGGCTTTGATGGCGGTGCCGTCGGCACGGTAGACGAGGCCCTCGATATGGCCGCCGCAGGAGTGCGGGTACCAGCCGAGGTCGAGGATGAGCTCCAGCGGTTTGCCTTTCGGGTAGCTGGCCGGCACAGTACCGGTCAGGCGGAACCAGACTGTGCCCCATGTGGTGCCCCATTCGCTGCCGAGCGTAAACGGCTTGAAGTCGATGTCACCTCGATTGAGCTTCGCGAAGAACTCGTCAGTGGGCATTGGCTCTCCGGGAATGCCAAAGGACTCCACCGCAAGCTGTGCGATCGATGGGTGGATATGAGGGTCCACGCGCTGGCGCACTATGCGCTTGCACCGCTCCAGTTGCTGTTCAGGTTTCAGGAACATCTGCTGTTCACTCCCCTTATCTCTGCCGCTTGTGCGGCCACATCATTGTGCTGCCCGTTCATGGGAAACATATCTACATGCGCCATCGCCCGCAGAAGACTAAAGCGCTTTAGTAACATATTGGAGGGAACGGGAAATGATGTCAAATTACTATCGCAATTCAGCGTGTTCCGTCAGGCATGTCATGCTCGGTATCGATGACGATGGTCACCGGCCCGTCATTGACCAGTCCGACCCGCATATGCGCACCGAAACGACCTTCCTTCACCGGCACTCCCCCGGAGCGCAACGCCTCGTCGAACTTGATCCACATGAGATCAGCATGCTCGGGCTTGCCGGCCTTGATGAAGCTCGGGCGATTGCCCTTGTGCACGTCGGCGAACAGCGTGAACTGCGAGATGGAGAGAATCTCGCCGCCGATGTCCTGGATCGAACGGTTCATCTTGCCCTGCGCATCCTCGAACACCCTGAGATTCAGGATCTTATGGGCCAGCCAGGCGATCTGCTTGTCGCCGTCCTCATCGGTGACGCCCACCAGAATCATGAATCCCGGGCCAATCTGCTGCGGCTCGAACGTGGGATCCAGCGTGCCCAATTCATTGACCACGTCCACGGACGCTTCGGATACTCGTTGCAATACGACTTTCATGGTTCCCTACAGTACAACGTGTACAGTCACCAGCCGATAACGTACGCAACCGACTGGTGACTGGCAATATCTGCACTGCAGTTCATCGTTTACTACTTCATTCGACGACGAGACCGATAGTCATCACGAACACCACCAAGAAAGTCCGGCGCGTTGAGGTCATCAAGGTCAGCACCTCCGCGCACGGCGGTCGCGGCACAGGCAACGGCCTCAAACGAGGCTTTGATTCCCTGTCCATCGGCATGAAAATCAGTGGCGCATCGCGGTGAGATACCAAAATCACCAGCCGTCTGTTCGGCGTCGATGTTCGCGCCCAGAAACACAAACTCCCAATGATAGCGTTCACGCTCATGGGTAATCATCTGCTTGATCTGATGCAACGAATATCGACGACTCGCGTTCTCATACCCGTCAGCAATGATGACAAACAGCACATGTTGAGCACGGTACGCTGCCGCAGTATGTCGTTGCGTCACGATCATGCGGTCAATGGCCAGCCCAATCGCATCCAACAACGCAGTGCTACCGCGCACCCAGTAATCCCGGCTCGTCAAATCGTTCACTTCGCGGATGTTGAGGTGATTATGCAAGGTTTCGATTCGATGATCGAACAGTAGGGTCGTTACCCTGCACTCGCCGGCAATTGTTCGCTGCTTGGACAGCATGCTGTTGACGCCACCGATGGTGTCTGATTCCAGACCTCCCATCGATCCGCTTCTGTCGACGACGAACACCAGTTCCGTACGGCCGTTATTGCCCATGATGGATCCTTTCGCTCATTCGCCAGCCGGATTGCCGGCGATATCAATGAGCTTCGCATCATGGGACCAGTACTAGGTCGCTTGACAAGCGACAATATACCACGTATCGGCAGCAAGTCAGGAGACAAGCGTACCGCTCCGCATCATTGCCCAAGCAGCGGCTGCTCGTATCGGAACAACATCTCGTTAATAGTGAATACATCAAACATCTCGTGGACGATGAAGAATTCCACGATCACATCGAATTTCACGCTGTGTGACAGCGCATACCCGGCGCACGCCAATATATCTTGCGTCTCGTCAGTATTCAGCCGTAAGGCAATGGCCAGCGCCAGAACCGTTTTCTTGCTGGGCATATAGCCATCGCCACAGCGAATTTTAGAGAACAGTTTACGATTGATATTCGCTCATTTATATACGTCCACGTCGGAATATCCTTTGGCGTCGATAAGCCTCAAGAGAATGATGCTAAAAAGGTTCATCCAGATCGGAGAGCACCGCATCATCCACATGCCCGGCGGATTTCGGCGATGGAGCTGCCGACGGTGCCGAGTAGACAGGCGTTTCATCCATATCGCCCCAGGAAATCCGGCATGTCCAAGATGAATTGGCAACGGTGTGTTGGACGGTTTCTTAGAGGATGAGTCCCTGTTCGGTGAATTCCTTCGGACTCCGGTATCCGAGGGTGGAACGGATCCGCCGGTTGTCGGACCACCACACGTAGTCGGCAGGGTCGTGCCTCAGCTGCCCGATCGCGGCGTAGTGGTTCCGGCACACGAGCTCCTTCCTCAGCAGCCTGTCCGTCGCCGTGAACAGCTACCAACGCATCGTCAGGGAGCACCACCGGGACACCGCGGAACTGCTCGCCTACCGTTACCTGCCAACGGACGACCCGACGGCAATCCGCACCCTCATCGCCCGAAAGGAACGCCAGATCGGCAAGCTCCGCGACGAGGTGGACCGGCTCAAGCTGATCCTGCCCGAACATGATACCGGAAAACCGGAAAACCGACACACCGGAATGACGGAACACAGGAATACCGGAACCGATGGAGACCGTTATACCAAAAACCGGAACACCAAGAAACCGAGACCGGCATGACGGAACGGGGCAAACGAAACAGCCTTGCATACCCCACATCTAAGTGTTGCGGCACCCATCGCCGCAACACTTAGATGTGGGGTATGCCGACCCCTGACACATAGCCAGCCACGTCGAAAATCAGGTCGACAACCCATTTTTTCGTATAGACAACACCATGGTGCGCAGACGCCATAATCCTCCCGAAATCAGATAGTCCCCATTGTTGCCTGGCGGAAAACTACTATCGAGGTTTTCTCACTGGCGGCGCGTATCAACACGAACCGTGGAATGACGCCACATATACGCCACCAGTGCGCCGCACCTTGAGCGCAACTCACAATGGGCAGATCAGAACAGGTCTCCTTGGACAATTCCATCTGGCACAGGCATCGGCTTACGGAATTCCGAAGGTTCCGGAGTGTATGCCTGCTGTTCTTTCCATTCGCGGACGAGCTTTTGCCGCCAGCCTTTCGACGGAGGCCACGGCACGCCCCATTGGGCCAGTTGGACTTTGGTCCAGCCGCCGGCGGGAGTGCGCCGCGCTTCGATTTCCGTCGGCGAGGGAATGCGCGTTTCAGACATGGAGCTCCTTCCTTAAACCAGTCCTCACAAGGTCGGACGACACTCATGCGTCTCTGATACGGCATGGACATCACGCGCGCTATTCTGGGCAAGCCTTGCCCGCAGCGATTCACCGAATCTATCAGCCAGGTCGGCCTTGTTATGGATGGAATGGTCGGGGTCCTGGCCCCGGCGCAGCCCCTCGACCAGTTCGATGAACGACTGTTCCTCCTGCTCCACGCAGTCGAGGAAAAACGGAACAGAACGCCGCGGAATCGCCATCCACCTGCCAGGACTCCAGACCGCGGGCATAGTCACGCTTGGCGTCATACTTAATCGCCACGGGACGATAACCGTGCTTCAGCAGCATGAAGTTGAGCAACTGGCGGCCGGTCCGCCCGTTGCCGTCCATGAACGGATGGATGTTCTCGAGCATCGCATGGAATCCGGCCGCCTTGAGCAGCGGATGCGCGCCGCTCCCGTTCAGCACGTCGATCAGGACTTGCAGGTCGTCACGAATCTCCAGCGGGTCCGCGGTCTTGACTCGGGTGGCGGTGATCCGCGCCAAATAGCCATAGGGACGGAACGTGCCGCGGGCGAACGGCTGGAGATCCAATGCGGTCACCTCGTGTAGACGACGGATCAGCTCCTCGTTCAGCTTCCTCCCCTCCTTGGCATATTCGCGCACGTAGGCCATGCCGTCAGCGACCCCTCGCGCTGCGAACACGTATCTGGCCGGCGAGTCCGGTGGGACGAACTCGCCCTCCAGCACCAGCGACGTGTCCTCCAGGGTCAGCGTGGACCCCTCGATGGCGTTCGAATTGTAGGTGTAGCGCACCAGCCAGTCGCGGTCGTAATCCGCAAACGCCATGTCCTCGACACCGTCCAACGGCTCCAGCGAGCGGGCCCGGTCCTTCAGCGCGTCGATCCTCCGCAGGCGTTCGGAAATCTCCCGTCCCTCCTTCAAGGGCGTTCAGCTCGTCGGGAAGGGCCTGGATGTGCCGCGACAGCTCGGGATTGGCCATCATGCTCCTCTTTTCGTGTTCCGGTTGCAAAGTCCATTATTCCAGTAGTGATTCGTTGCGCTAGCGGTTCAGATGACGGTTCAACGCATCCGGTCCGGTTCCGACGCTTCTGGCATCCCCGTCCCGTTGTCCAAGGTTCTTCCGCAACGTCTCGCCGAACCTGCCCATCAAATCCGTTTTATTGCGAATCGGGCCAGAAACACGAAGGACCTCACCCTCCCTGATCCTGCGGAGCATCCCAATACGCTTTACCAACTGTACCCGGATGGCATCGAGGCGTTCGGGCGCGAACATGCGCATGCGCGACAACTCGTGCGCCACCTCGTCGGGCCAGTCCGACAGAGCATCCAGATCGAACCGGCCCCAATCCTCCACCAGTCTGAGCTGCCGCAAAGCCGAGGGCTTGCCGGTCGCGGTGCAGAACGGCTTGGCGAACCAGTCGCGGTCGTCCACATCGAGCTCGCCACTCCACAGGCTCGCGCCGATGTCGTAGATCGGGGCCAGACGGACCGCAAGGGTCTCGATGTTCCGGATCAGACCGAAGTTGTTGTAATGCCTATCTGTATTGCGCATGAGGTAGTCGACCACGAGCCAATCGTCCGTGACGTCACGAACCGCCCGTTCGCCTGCGCCGAAGCCGACGACGGCGCGGATCCACTGGTCATACGAGTTGAGGCCGCTGACGGCCTTGACGGATTGGAACACCTGCCAGGCGGGGACCAGCTCCTCATGATCGGAGAGCATGTCCGCGCATGTGGACACCAGACGGTTGCCGTTGCGCGCCAGGGAATACCGGACGGTCGGAACGCCCAATCGCATGCAGAGCCTCGAGGCAATGACCTCGTTCATGGGCTCCTGGCCAGTACGGCCCGACTTGACGAGCAGCCTCCTGCCGGTGGCCCTGTCGATCGTCCAGCGTTTGGGAAGATCGCCGCCAGTGGACACGTCGGGGACGTTGAGGCTGATGTCATGGGACGACGAGTACGAGGTGAGCAGGATCTCGCCCAGCGCCTCGTCGAAGGGATTGTCGAAGAAGTTGACGTCCTTCCATTCGGCCGGGTCATCCTCGCGTCTGACCCAGTACTGGTCCGCCAGGCTCAAACCGTAGGTCCGGTCGAGCAGCTCCCCGGTCGATGCCACGCCAAGCGATTCGAGCACGCGGCGGATGCCGTCGCGGGTGGAGGGGATGGCGGGACCTCCACCATTCGTCGATCCTCTTGGCATACAGCGCGCTCTTGCCGTGCGTGGTGAACTCCAGGGGCAGACGATCATGGTCAAGGACCTCGCCAGAGGAGCACGCGCGACCGGACTCGGGATCGTATTCGAACGCAAGGACCGGATGGTCCCCGCACATGATCAACTTGCGTGGCATGATTCCGCTCCCTCCAAACTTGGTCTTTAAAGATTCTACAGGCACGAATTACGCGCGAGACGGCGTCCCGTTTCATGACGCGATGCATGGATATGGGCCACTTCCGCAAATCGCAAGCCTCGGCGATGACGCCGACAACTGATACGGTAGTCATATTGGTTTCCCAAAGGTAAAGAGGCATGACCATGGGATTGTTCGACTTCGCTAAGAACTC
>OKVG01001179.1_pt1 | contig 12217 bp, 8 predicted proteins | sample 1606981 | NCBI WGS metagenome assembly OKVG01 (sample SAMN03281018, study PRJEB24777) | human gut metagenome | isolation source: fecal sample PR128 from 1 month old male Malay infant, vaginal delivered... | reverse complement strand
GTAAGCTCTCGACTCATGTCTTCAGAGCCACGTTCAGATACACCATGTCTAACAAGAACCAAAGTCTTTACCATGTTTACCTCCGCTGGTCATCTGCAGAAAACTGCTTCTTATAGCGTAATAGGACGCCCGCGCAATTTTGCACGAACGTCCTATTTTTACTGCCAACGGGCAAATATATCGGTATATGGCGAGAAAAACTTTTTATCTCGCATCTCTGCTATGCAGTTTTTGCATAACGGCTATGCATAATCTGCACGCAAAAATCCAACTTGAAAGACTTGGCAACTGTGGCGGTTAAGTTAGCACACCAATCGCGCTCCGCCACACCGCCTGTGACCGGCAATCTTAGAAGTCAGCGTTGCCAACGGTACGAGGGTGAGGAATAACGTCGCGGATGTTATCCACACCGGTGAGGTACATAACAAGGCGCTCAAAGCCAAGACCAAAGCCAGAGTGTGTGCAAGAGCCGTAACGGCGAAGATCCAAGTAATACTTGTAATCGTCGGGGTTCATGCCAAGCTCAACAATGCGCTTCTCCAGAAGTTCAAGACGATCTTCTCGCTGTGAGCCACCAATAATCTCGCCGATGCCTGGAACAAGGCAGTCAGCTGCGGCAACAGTCTTGCCGTCATCGTTAAGGCGCATATAGAAGGCCTTGATTTCTGCTGGATAATCAGTAACAAAGATTGGCTTTCCAAAGTGCTGCTCGGTGAGGTAGCGCTCGTGCTCGGTCTGAAGGTCAATACCCCACTCAACAGGGTACTCAAACTTCTGACCAGCCTTTACTGCCTCTTGCAGAATCTCAATAGCCTCGGTGTAAGAAACGCGGGAGAACTGGGAAGTTGCAACATGGTTCAGGCGCTCAAGCAGGCCCTTATCCACAAACTTGTTGAGCATCTCAAGCTCATCTGGGCAGTGCTCAAGAACGTATGCAATAACGTAGCGCAGCATCTCTTCTGCAACGTCCATGTCCTGTGCAAGGTCACAGAAAGCCATCTCTGGCTCAATCATCCAGAACTCTGCAGCGTGGCGACGCGTGTTTGAGTTCTCTGCGCGGAACGTTGGACCAAAGGTGTACACATCGCCAAAAGCCATAGCAAAGTTCTCTGCCTGAAGCTGGCCAGAAACGGTGAGGTGAGAAGACTGACCAAAGAAGTCCTTTGAGTAGTCAACATCGCCCTTCTCGGTACGTGGAACATTGTTCAAATCAAGCGTGGTCACACGGAACATCTCGCCCGCACCCTCAGCATCAGATGCAGTGATGATTGGGGTGTTCACGTAGACAAAGCCGCGATTCTGGAAGAACTGGTGGATAGCAAAAGCAGCCACAGAACGAATGCGGAAGACAGCACGGAACATGTTGGTGCGAGGACGAAGGTGTTGCTGCGTACGAAGGTACTCAAGAGACTGGCGCTTCTTCTGCATTGGATAGTCAGGGCTGGATGGTCCCTCAATCACAATGGTCTGAGCCTGCAGCTCAATAGGCTGTGGGCGATCAGGAGTAAGCTCAAGGACGCCCTCAATAATCAGAGCAGCGCCAACGCCACAGGAAGCAACCTCCTCGTAATTGCCAAGGTTCTCACGATTCATAACAACCTGTAGGTCTTTGAAGCAGCTACCGTCATTAAGTGTGACGAAGCCAAAATTCTTCATATCCCTTACTGAACGTACCCAGCCGGCCACGGTAACTTTTTGGCCACCAAGTTGCTCTGCATCTGCGTACAATGCAGAAATCGTGATGCGCTCCACGGGCATACCCTCCTTGTAACTCACTCTGCAGGCTTATCCTGCACTCTGCAGGTCTATCCTGCGAGACGAACAAATATCTATTTAGAATACCGCATAACCACATGGCAGGCGCTCACTTTTAAATATCTGGCGGTAATTACGCTAATCTCACACAGCCAAGCCGGCACGTCATAAAACGGCGCGCCATAAACACCGCGCCCTAAAACACATAGATGCAATTCGGCTAAACTAGTGCAGTAGAACATATCTACAAAGTGCCGACGCGTTAAAAGGCCTGCTAAAGGAGAAACCATGGAAGACTACAAGCGCGAATTTATTGAGTTTATGGTCCAGAGCAACGTACTTAAATTTGGTGATTTTACGCTTAAGAGTGGTCGCAAATCTCCTTTCTTCATGAACGCAGGAGCCTATGTCACTGGCGAGCAGCTCCACAAGCTGGGTCTTTATTATGCTCGCGCTATTCACGACAACTTCGGCCTGGATTTTGACGTAGTCTTTGGCCCTGCTTACAAAGGCATTCCCCTTTCTGTTATCACTGCAATGGGCATCAATGAACTCTATGGCAAGCAGGTTCAGTACTGCTCCAACAGAAAAGAAGCAAAAGATCACGGCGCCGACGCCGGCATGCTTTTAGGTGCAGAGCTCAAAGACGGCCAGAGAGTAGTCATGGTTGAAGACGTCACCACTTCTGGCAAGTCTATTGAAGAGACCTATCCTCTGATTACCTCTATTGCAAACATCGAGGTAGTTGGCCTGATTGTCTCGCTCAACCGCATGGAGGTTGGCAAGGGCGGAAAAGTTGCCGCACTTCAGGAAGTCTCTGAGCGCTGGGGCATGCCAACTGCAGCCATTGTCTCCATGGATGAGGTTACCGAGGCTCTTTACAACAACGAGGTAGACGGCAAGATTATTATCGCCGATACCCTGAAGGCCGCTATTGACGCCTACTACCAGCAGTACGGCGTTAAATAAGGCGAGAAAAACCTCTGCGTAGAAACCTGACTTATGACTCTGACTCAACTTAAATACGTTCTTGCTATTGCTAAGGCAGGCACTATTAACGCCGCGGCTAAACAGCTCTTTATCTCTCAGCCTACCCTGAGTAGCGCAGTTAAAGAGCTTGAAGCCGAGCTGGGAATCTCCCTCTTTAACAGAACCAGCAAGGGTGTTGAGCCTACCGCAGATGGCGAGGAGTTTTTGAGTTACGCCAGGCAGGTTGTCATGCAGACTGACCTTATTGAAGAGCGCTATCTGGGCACCGCTCCCGCCAAACAGCGCTTCTGCGTTTCTTGCCAGCACTATTCCTTTGCCGTTGAGGCCTTTGTCAACCTGATTAAAGAGCACGGCGGCTCAAAGTACGACTTCCGTATCAGAGAGACGCAAACCTACGAGATTATTGAAGATGTCTCAAAGCTAAGAAGTGAGGTAGGCGTTCTCTACCTCAACTCATTCAACGAACGTGTTATTAGAAAAACATTGCAGGACCAGGGCTTGGTTTTCTCGCCATTGTTTAAATGCAAGCCAAGCGTATTTGTAGGAAAAGACAATCCGCTGGCAAAACGTCCATCGGTAACGCTCAACGATCTTGCCCCCTACCCTCGCCTTTCTTACGAGCAGGGCGAGCACAACGCGTTCTATTTCTCCGAGGAGCTTCTGGCAACGCTTGATCGCGATAAGGACATCATGGTCCGAGACCGCGCTACCATCTTCAACCTGATTATTGGTCTGAACGGCTACACCATCAGCACCGGTCTTATTAACGAGGAGCTCAACGGACCAAATATTGTTGCAGTTCCTCTGGCTGTTGATGACTACATGGAAGTTGGTTACGTTACCCACGACGAGAAGAGCCTCTCGCCCTTTGGCGAGCTCTACATTGACGCGCTCAAGCGCTGCTGCCAAGCAGTTACGTGGGTGTAAGGGATTTACACCTCCCAGTTTGCGCTAAAATAATACCTTACGGTTTTGAAGCGCAAAGGGAGGCATCATGGGTCTTAAGTATGAAACCGCACGATATGAGGCATCATACGGGGCAATTTCACAACTTCCTTCTCCAGAGACCCCAGAGGTGGCTTTTGTGGGCCGCTCAAACGTGGGCAAGTCTTCCCTCTTAAATAAACTTATTGGCAGAAAACAGCTTGCGCGAGTTTCAAGCGTCCCAGGTAAAACTGCAAATATCAACTTTTTTGACGTTGATGGCGTTAAATTTGTAGACTTGCCTGGATACGGATTTGCACGAGTTTCTCGCCAAGAAAAACAGCGCTGGGCAGACCTCATTGGCGGCTACTTTGAGCAAGAACGCAGCTTCAACCTGGTCATTAGCCTTGTTGACATCAGGCACGAAGCTCAAAAGCTCGACCTGCAGATGATCAACTTTCTTCAAGAGGCTAAGCTACCCTTTGTAGTTGCGTTTACCAAGGCAGACAAGATTGCGCGCGGCAAGCAAAACCAATCCGCAGCCGCCCTGCGCAAGGCATTCCACATTACCCCTGAACAGACCATTATTACCTCGTCCGAGACCGGTCTGGGCATTGACGAGTTGCGCCGCCGCATCGAAGACGCAACTATCTAGGAGCATCATGGATCCAATCCACCAGCAAGAGCAAGAGCACCTCTCCCACGTATATCAAAAACTTGTTGAGATTCGTGAGGATTTAGACACAACGCTCAACACCACGCAAAAAGATGCAGCTAGAGACCTTCGTCAGATGAGTGAAGAAATCCGCCCAGACTTTGGCGGCGCGGACGAAACCATCGAGACCCTTGCAGCCATCGAGACGCTCAACAGTGTTATTGATACGTACAACCAGTACCACGATTTTACTGTCGAGAAACTCGGTCGCGTCGAAATTCTCTTGAGGCAGCCTTACTTTGCCAAGGTCACGCTCAAGATGCGACCCGGACGTCCTTCTCGCGATGTGTACATTGGCGCAGCAGGCATCACCGATAAAGACCGCACGCCGCTCATTGTTGACTGGCGCAGCCCCGTTGCCGAGACGTATTACAACCAAGAGATGGGTACTACGTCGTACCAGGTAGACGGCAAGAAAAGAACGGTTGAGCTGGAGCTTCGGCGACAGTTTGACATCACGCGCGACAAGCTGAACCTTTACTTTGACACAACGGTTGCCATCGAAGACTCTCTGCTGCTTGCAGCCCTAAAGCGTCAGCACACCGAGAAGCTGCAGGCCATCACCGCAACTATCCAGCGCGAACAAAATGTTGTGGTCAGGCACGAGGACGTGCCGGTTCTGCTGGTTAACGGCATTGCAGGCTCGGGTAAGACGTCCGTTTTGCTGCAGCGCATCGCGTACCTGCTGTACCAGCAACGCACTACGCTGACTGCGGATCAGGTGTACCTGTTTACACCCAATGAGATGTTTTCTCGCTACATCAATACCGTTTTGCCTAGCATGGGCGAGCACAATCCGCAGGTATTTACCTGGGATTCTTTCCTCAAGGCTTTGGGTCTGGCCGACCACGCATCGGGCGCCCACAACAACCCCGATTCTCTCAAGAAGCTTGAGGAGCAACTTGCCTCGCTTGAGCTCTACGAAGACGACTTCAAGGCCATCTCTGTTGAGGGCACTACGCTCATTAAGCCAGCTCAGGTGGCTAGTTCTGTAGCAAAATTCTCGCAATTTCCTGTGGGTCCACGCCTCATTGCGCTTGCCAAAGACGAGCTCCACACCCGCCTTGAGCGCAGACTTGGCCAGATGGCTCACAACGACGAAATCCAAGAAGAGATGCTCTCCCTTGACGTTGAGCAGCAGCTTGAGATCTTTGGCCGCACCATCAGCCCTTCCGACGAGGAAGAAGTCCTGGCGCGCACCCGCGAGTTCCTCAACTGGCGCTTTGCTTCCGCGCACGAGGTCATCGAATCCGCTTCCTGGCTCCGCATCGACCGCATTGGCATGCGCATGCTCAACACCTCCGCACTAAGCGGCGCCGAATGCGTTTACCTGCGTCTTCTTATCACAGGAGCTGGCGAGAAAAACGTCAAGTTTGTCATGATCGATGAGGTTCAGGACTATACCGAGACGCAGCTTATGGTGCTTGGAAAGTACTTCTCGCGTGCGCACTTCTTGCTTTTGGGTGACTCCAACCAGGCAATTTGGGAAGATACCGCAACATTTGAGCAGATTGAGAAGATCTTTACCGCAACACACGGCGAGGACGCAGTTTCTACCTGCAAACTTTTGACCAGCTATCGTTCTTCTCCCGAGATTACCGCACTGTTTACCTCGCTTTTGAGCGAAGAAGAGCGTGGCCAGACAAGCTCCGTTCAACGCGGCGGCAAAAAACCTGAGTTCTTTGAGGTGGTCGCTGAAGACAAAGATACTGAGCGCGCCGAGTACCTGCAGACTATGAAGTCCCTTGTTGAGCAGGCACAAGAGTTCGACGGACTGACCGCCATTGTGTGTACCGAGAAGTCTCGTGTTCGCTGGCTTGCCAAGCAGATGGAGGGACTTTTTGCGGCGGACGACGGTGCGGGCTCCGATGCAGCTGGCGGCGATGCATCGCAAACCGAGCCGTGCGGCGGCGTCAAGGTGCTCACCAGCCACGATTCTCTCCCCGCGAAGGGCGTTGTTCTTCTCGACCTTGCACTAGCAAAGGGCCTTGAGTTTGATCAGGTCATCGTTGCCGATGCGCAAGAGGAAGTGTATAAAGCAGACGGAATTTCTCGCCGTAGGCTCTATACCGCCCTGTCGCGCGCGATGCATCACGTGATTGTGGTCTCTCAGGGAAAGATGACTCCGCTGCTCAGCAAATTGCTTTAAAAAAAGCAATTTCTACCTGCGATTTTTTTGAAATTTACTGATTGAAGACGGCTGGTTCGGGTAAATGCTAGTCATCGATAACATTTACCGTTGGAGGTTAGTATGTCCGAAGAATTGATTCCTGGTGTCATGAAGAACATCGACGCAAAGACTGTAGTAACCCTTAAAGACCAGGTTGCATGCCTTCCTGGCCAGGTCATCAGCAAGACCCTTGCACAAAACGATGCTGTCAGTGTCACCCTCTTTGGTTTTGGCGCGGGCGAAGAGATTGCAAGCCATCGCGCAGGTGGCGACGCATTTGTCACCATTCTTGAGGGTCGCGCAAACATCACCATCGATGACGACGTCTACAACCTTGAAGCTGGCCAGTCTATTGTGATGCCACTTGGTCATCCACATGCACTTGAGGCTCCAGAAGAATTCAAGATGCTGCTGGTTGTTGTGTATCCTCAGAAATAATTTATATATTTACCTAATAATTTCGCAGGTATTTTCTATTTGGCCAGGTGGACAGTGCGTCTGCCTGGTCAAATACTATCTCTTCCTGGTCTAATACTATGTGTAATTACGATACACACCTCATAACAGAATGGGTATACTAGTTATGTCTGTGCAATCAGCAAAATGTTAAACCTAAAGAAAGGTGAGCTATGAGCCAGATTTTTGATGTTCACGCACGTGAGGTCCTCGATTCCCGTGGCAATCCAACCGTTGAGGTTGAGGTTGTTCTTGATGACGGCTCCTTTGGTCGTGCAATCGTTCCTTCCGGCGCTTCTACCGGTGAGTTCGAGGCAGTAGAGCTTCGCGACGGCGACAAGAGCCGTTACCTAGGCAAGGGCGTTCTGAAGGCAGTCGAGCACGTCAACACTGAGATCCGCGACCTCGTTATTGGTTGGGACGCAGAGGATCAGCGCGGCCTCGACCTCGCTATGATCAAGCTTGACGGCACTCCAAACAAGGGTCGCCTCGGCGCAAACGCCATTCTCGGCGTTTCTCTTGCTGTTGCTCACGCTGCAGCTGCTTCTGCTGAGCTTCCACTTTACGCTTACCTCGGTGGCGCAAACGCTCACACTCTTCCTGTTCCTATGATGAACGTCCTCAACGGTGGCGTCCACGCTGACAACAACGTTGACTTCCAGGAGTTCATGATTATGCCTGTTGGTGCTCCTGACTTCACCACCGCTCTTCGTTGGTGCGCACAGGTTTACCACACCCTCAAGGACACTCTGAAGTCCCAGGGTCTCAACACCGGTGTTGGTGACGAGGGCGGCTTTGCTCCAGATCTTAAGTCCAACGAGGAGCCACTTGAGCTTCTTTCCGAGGCTGTTAAGGCTGCTGGCTTTGAGCTTGGCAAGGACTTCCGCTTTGCTATGGACCCAGCTTCTTCTGAGTTCTATAACAAGGAGACCGGCAAGTATGACCTCAAGGGCGAGGGTCGCTCCCTTACCTCCGAGGAAATGGTTGCTTACTACGAGGAAATGGTTGAGAAGTTCCCAATCGTCTCCATCGAGGACGGCCTTGCAGAGGAGGACTGGGACGGTTGGAAGATCCTTACCCAGCGTCTGGGCAAGAAGATCCAGCTCGTCGGCGACGACCTCTTTGTTACCAACACTCAGCGCCTGAAGAAGGGCATTGAGGTTCACGCTGGTAACTCCATCCTCATCAAGGTCAACCAGATTGGTACCCTGACCGAGTCCCTCGAGGCTATCGAGATGGCTAAGCGCGCAGGTTACACCGCAGTTGTCTCCCACCGTTCCGGCGAGACCGAGGACACCACTATTGCTGACCTTGTTGTTGCAACCAACGCTGGTCAGATTAAGACTGGTGCACCTGCTCGTACCGAGCGCGTTGCTAAATACAACCAGCTTCTCCGCATCGAGGATGACCTCGCTGACGGCGCTGAGTACCTGGGCATGGATGCTTTCTACAACCTTCGCTAAACCCGCAGGTTGCACGCTAGACGGTGAGCGGCCGGTGACGGTAACGTAGCAAGTTCATTCGAGTTGCAACACCGTTTGGGCTGCTAGAAGCTACGAAGCCGCATCTCATTTGAGGTGCGGCTTTTTTGTGCGCGCGAGGTGAGCGACGAGCGCGACGCGACGGGTGCGAGCGTCGGGTGCGTGCGCGACATGGGTCTGAGAACGGCTGCGAGACCTGCGGGTTTCTCGCCACGCGCGATGTTCTTTGCGGGCACACGGGTTCCGTAGGTGCATCCGCGTCTAGCTTCGAAACGCTCGAACACACCTAAGTCAGATAATCTGCTGAAAATGCCTATACATTCCGCCTAAAACGCTCATCTCATGCAGAATATCTTCATTTGATGTGTTTTTCACCTTTGATTTTGCAGATTATCTGACTTAGGTGTGTTTGCTTAACCCTGAAATTTAGGGTAATTAAATCTTTGATATATCTTCATTCATAATTATGTATATAAGACAGCACTTATGCATAACTATGAATTGAGCAAACACAGATGAGTTCAAATCACATTGCCTAAGCCATTTCACAATGCATTCGAGCCAGCAAGCTTCACTTTATCTGCAGATTCTTGCCAATCCCTCGTCAGCCGATATTACAGCACCGCAGCTCTTGCGATTTATTGAGGAAAATCGCTTTTTCCTCACAGCGTCTCACTAACGCCGTAGCCTCCTGCCGCGGGTATACTTGATACGTCAACTCTCGAGAATCCGAGGTACCCATGAACACCACATCAGAGCACGCAATTCGCACAATCCTTGTCGGACAGTCGGGTGGACCAACCGCTGCCATCAACGCATCACTTGCAGGCGTTGTTCGCGCAGCTCATACCCAGGGTCTTCGCGTGCTCGGGATGCGCAACGGAATCCAGGGATTTCTTGAAGGCAAGGTTGTTGACCTGACGGAGGTGCTTGAACTCACCGCATCTGAACCAGAAGCGCCCAAGCAAGCTGCCACAAATCCTGGCGAGAAAAACCTCCAGCTCCTAAGAAAAACGCCTTCGAGCTGGCTGGGCAGCTGCCGTTTTAAGCTGCCAGAACTTGCTGCCAGCTCAGAACCCGCGGCAACCTCCCCTATTTACCAGCAGATCGATGCGCAGCTCAAGAAATACCAGGTAGACGCCGTGCTATACATCGGCGGCAACGATTCCATGGACACCACAGACAAGCTGTCTCGCTACTTTGATCAGGTAGAAAGTCCCGTTCGTGTTGTTGGCGTGCCAAAAACTATCGACAACGACCTCGAAGGCACTGATCACACCCCTGGCTTTGGCAGCGCGGCGCGATTCGTCGCATCCGTAACCGCCGAGCTCACCCGCGACGGAGGCGTTTACAACAGCAAAAATGTAACGTTCATCGAGGCAATGGGCCGCGACGCCGGCTGGCTCACGGCCGCTGGTGCGCTCGCGCAAGATATTTGCGGAACTGCTCCGGATTTTGTGCTCCTGCCAGAGATTCCTCTTGATGAGCATGCACTACTTTCTGTTATTGAACAGCGACTTCGCGAGAAAAACAACGTGATTGTAGTCGTCAGCGAGGGTGTCCATCATGCAGATGGTAGTTTCCTTTTTGATGCAAAGTCTGTCGCAATCGACACGTTTGGTCACCTTGCAGCGCAGTCTGGAACAGCGGCATACTTATCGCAGCTGGCTAAGGATCAGCTGGGCGTAAAGTCTCGCGGCATTGAGCTCAATACGCTGCAGCGCTGTGCTTCGCACGCTGCTAGTAAAGTTGACTTGGACGAGGCAGAGGCGCTCGGCGCCGCGGGAGTTGAGGCTGTTCTCCAAGGTAAAACGGGCGTTATGGTTGGCGTTCACCGAATTTCGGATGACCCATACGTTACGGAGATTCACACTACCCCTGTCTCCGATGTTGCAAACAAGGTAAAGCTTGTACCTCGAGAAATGATTTCCGAGGACGGCTTAAACGTTACCGATGCTGCTCTGGCATATCTGCGTCCTCTTGTCGCGGGCATGGAGGAGCCAATTTCCGCCGACGGACTCCCTCGTTTTCTTGCGGAGTTGTCATAGTACAGCTGTAGCGTCACATCAGTGCCACGACGCATGCCACGAGCACCGCATGCGACTCATGCGTACTACGCATCAAAAATGTAATAACTTGCCACTTTAAATAGCAATTTTCTACCGCTCGCACGACGAAATTTTTTGCGAGCGGTATGGCTACGTACTCATAAAAGTCCAGTTAAAACGCCTGTGATTCCTTCTTTGTATAGTTTTTAACGTATGTCTTTTTGCGCAACTTGCAATCTTGGAGACGATTGCGACATACAAACGCAAACGTCCTCTGTCTTATCCATCAAAGAATCACAGGGAGTTACATGCGTAAGATTAGGAAAATACTTATCAGTCAATCGGGCGGTCCAACAGTAGCAATCAATTCTTCCCTTGCAGGAATTATCACGCGTGCGCACGAAGAAGGCGTCGAAATTTACGGCATGCAAAATGGAATTGAAGGCTTTCTTAATGGTCGCTATACCAACCTGACCAACTTGTTCTTTCCACAGAAAATCCAACAGGAACGCGCTGCAGACGAGAAGTGCGGCGTTGACCAGCGTAGCGCAATCCAGCACCAGCACGGTGCAGACCACCACGGCGTTGACCAGTGCGGCGCAGACCACCACGACGCTGACCAGCAAAAACACACCGTGGAACTTCTCGCCAAAACGCCTTCGAGCTTTCTGGGAAGCTGTCGATACAAACTTCCGGAAGTCACCGAAGAAACGCCCATCTACCAGGACATTGAATGCCGCCTGACTTCCCTTGGAATCGACGGCGTTCTCTACATTGGCGGCAACGATTCCATGGACACCGTCAACAAGCTCGCGGCTTACTTTGCCCAGCGTAACAGCGACGTTTCCGTTATCGGCATCCCCAAAACCATCGACAACGACCTCGAAGGCACCGACCATGCGCCGGGTTTTGGCAGCTCAGCACGGTACATCGCCACCATCGTCCGCGAGCTGGCCCGCGACTCCGAGGTGTATGGCAAGCCAAACATCACTATTGTCGAGACCATGGGCCGCGATGCGGGCTGGCTGGGCGCGGCTTCAGCCCTTGCTCGCGAGAAAAACGAAGAAGCTCCAGACTTTATCCTGCTCCCCGAAGTCGCATACGACGAAGAACGACTCCTGCGCAAGACAGCAGAACTGTTTAAGCACAAGAACAGCGTGGTGATTGTCATCAGCGAAGGTGTGAGAAGGCCTGATGGTTTAACGCTTTTGGACAAGAGTCATATGAAAATGGACGCCTTCGGCCACCTGGCAGATCAGTCCGGCAACGCCCTCTATCTGGCGGAACTTTTCCAGAAGCACTTTGACGCCAAAATCAGAGGCATCAACCTCAACTCGCTGCAGCGCTGCGCCATGCACGCGTCCAGCAAAACGGACCTGGACGAGGCGTTTGAGCTGGGAAAGGCCGGAGTTGACGCTCTCCTTGCTCACAAAACGGGCTGCATGATTGGTCTGCAAAGACTCAGCGATGTGCCGTACCAGGCTGAGATTCGTTGCATTCCTATCTCGGAAATTGCCAACCGCGTGAAGTCTGTACCTGCGGAAATGATTTCTGACGACGGTCTTTGGGTTACCGAGAAGGCCCTTGCGTATCTGCGCCCTCTTGTCTCAAATGAGGAACTGGCTTTTGATGCAGCTACCAGGAGATTTGTCAGCAGCAATATCTCGCCCGACAACAA
>OKVG01001176.1_pt1 | contig 12280 bp, 8 predicted proteins | sample 1606981 | NCBI WGS metagenome assembly OKVG01 (sample SAMN03281018, study PRJEB24777) | human gut metagenome | isolation source: fecal sample PR128 from 1 month old male Malay infant, vaginal delivered... | reverse complement strand
CTTTTGATGCCAACCTTTACTTAATAGCCTGTTGAGTACTGTTGTCGGCTTCTGCCGTTCCGACAAGTGTGCCGATAGCTTCTGATGTGTCTTGTTTGGGTCGTGTGCGTTTTTTTTCAAGCAGAAGACGGCATACGAGATTCCTCTACGTCTCGTGGGCTCGGAGATGTGTATAAGAGGCATGTATAGGTTGTATTTTAATTATCATATTCGCTGCATTTCTTGCTGTTAATGATGTCATATCTTATGATTTTATTATTTTATGTATAACTTTCCTTGTTTTTGTATTTAGTATATTTTTCTCAAATGATATAACTAGAAGAAAAACACAGGTTATAATTTTTACTTTATCGTTGTTGATTGCTACATTGGTTTGGACGCTATTTAGCTATATGTTTTACTATAATGGCGGTAAGTCAGCAGTATATCAAAATCAGGTCGTTTTATTTCATTCTGTTAAAGCTGTTTTAACTAGCGATTTACCGGAAGATGTTAAGTTAAATGCAATACAAGATATTGCTAAATCTACTGGTGGAGAGTTTTCTATTAGGAAAGATGGAAAAGAAATTATCAAAAAGAGAAGTAGTAGACCTACTAATATATATGTATTAGAACCCATTCACTCTAAATTTGATAGTAAGGATTACCGAGATTTTATGTATGATGGATCACGGTATCAGTTGGAATTTAAATATGCTAACAGACCTTACTATAGTTGGGGAATTATACGTGCTGTTACATTTTCAATCTTTCCTGATATGTTATATGGATACTCCTTAAAGGCAGAAAATTATTTAAAGAACCAAAATTATACAAGAAGTACGTATTTTTGGGGTGTATTTTGGGTATTTTACTTAATGGGCTTGATGTGGCAATACTACCGTGATAGACAGAATCGACAAACAAAAGAGTTGTTGAAATTGAGCATGGAAAGAAAGGTCGCACTTGATAATCTTCAAATCGCATATAGTGCATATGATCATATGCATGATGAGTTTGATAAAATCGCACTAAGAGATACACGGCAGCAATTACAAGAACTCAATCTTTCATGGAGTGAAATTATTGAAAATGTTTTGGCAGATAGTCGACATACATTAAAGAATAAGCTTCAAGATCAACCTTTGATGACAAATGAAGAGATAGACCGATTAGATGGTTCTATGCGTTTGTTTGAACATGAAATCGAGCAAGGAATCAATCAACGGTTGAATAATTTTAGAGATATAATTTTGACTCATCAAAAAGAACTGTTTAAAACACTAGATTATAAGTTAAGAAAACAATCTATTAAAACTATAGTAAATCATATTAATGATAATATCCCTTGTAATTATTTTGATGAAAATCGCAGTGGATTTAGTTTTAATATTCAGAATAATATTCCTATCTCTAATAGTACATTAATATGTGAAGTAAATTTAAATAGGCTATTTAGTATTGTAGAAAACCTATTGAAGAATGCTAATAATGCATTGGCTCACAAGATTCTTTCTGATGAAAGTTTTGATAATCCGGCCCTGCTTCTTATTTATGATATTAAAAATAGTAATGAGGAAATGGCTTTATCTATTGTTGTTCAGGATAATGCAGGAGGATTTCCAGAAGAGTTGATTGATAAGATATATAAAGTGCCAGTAAAGAGTTCTGATACAACTCAATCCCGTATGGGAAAGGGTTCTCAATATGTTAAGTTTTTTGCTAATCGTATGAATGCTACTATCCAAGTAAAAAATATTATTAATGAATATAGCGAAAAATGTGCACAAGTTGAAGTGTTGATACCAGTTGTAAGCGAGGAGGGAGAATCAATATGAGTTTATTCACTATTTATATTGTTGATGATGAAGAACTTATACATAATAGCTTGAGAGCTTATATAAGACGTAATTTCCCCGATGTAGAGATTGTACCGTTTTTTTCAGCAGTTATGTTTATACGCTATTTAAAGAAACATACTGTAGAGAACAGTTTGGTTATTTTAGATCATCATTTTGATATAGGCATTTCAGGATCTGAAGCGGTTGGAGAAATTCGTAGGGTAAGTAAGACCTTACCGATTATATTTCTAACAGGTGTTACTGATGATTCTGATATAACCTATACTAGTGATGTAAATATTCATTTTAAAGCTAAACCGATATCTGAAATGGAATTGCGTCGTACAATTAAGGAATGTATTGAGGTAACCGAGACTGTTTCTGGATTGCATGATAAAGTTAGTTCATTAGAATTAGAAGTACAATCTTTAGCTGAACAGGTGCAGCAAACAAAACAATGGGCATATGATGCATTGCAAAGCCTTGGTGTTGAGAAACAAGGCGATATTGAGGATCCCAAAGAGTGGGTTGAATTTCAGAATAATACACTTAAGTATATTGAGGCAATAGAGCATAAAGAAACTTCTAATAGTAGAGATAAAGCAAATATTTTTAAGGATATTTTTGATATCTTCCGTAAGCGATATAAACGATTTGATGAGAAGTCAATCAAATTCCTTGCTACAGGGGAATTTCTTTTTGAAGAACATAAGGAAGATTATCATATTGACTTTTCACCTATGTTAATTGCGTATTCTAAATGTTTTGAGAATGTATTGACTGTCTTTTTGAAAACAAAAGGATTAATTTTAGATGGTGAAAGTACTACATTAGGCACTTGTGTATATATAATCAAGAATAATTTGACTTCTTTAGGTTTAAAGCCAGCAGATTTTTCAAAATGGTATAGAAGAATGCATTCGTTTTTACAGCTTCGAAATAAGGCTGCTCATCCAAGTGGTGTATCTAAATCTGATTTTGAGAAAGCAAAAGCATTTCTTTTTAATATGACCGAAACAAATAAAAGTGAGTACTTATTAGACTTTTTACAATGCGCATTATAATTTTGAATGGTTATCTTGGTAACATAACAATAATTGGCTCCTAGTTTTTTTGATTATCTTATTATGTAAAAGCCACATATAATGAAATCACAAGTTAAGCCTACGAGTTAGAGCATCATGTAGCATGGTCGTTACCTCCGCGACCCGTATCGTTACAGCGTAACGGTATACAATACACAGACCCTTTGATCGGAACCGCCCTTGCGGCGGATGCCATGGTGCTTTAGCTGGTGGGCTTAATCTATTTTATATGGAATATGTACATTGTACTACTTACCAAATATTTGTAGACTTTGCGGTAGCACTTGTTGCCTGTGCATTGTTAGATGATTAATTGTGTAAATAAAGTTAGGAGGTACTTTGATGCTTCCATCTATAGGTTTTGGTTTAGTGCATGTATGTGTTGAGGTGTAATTTAAAAGTGAATAAAGAATTAGATAACGGTTAGACCTATTCGTATGATGCGAGTAGGTCTTTTTGGCGTGTAAACTATATGTGAAACAGATTTTCTTGACCTATAAAATCTGTTAAAATAGCGATAAACCTAGTTAATATCAGCATCTTGTAAAGATTATGCTATTTAGAAAATCTCCTTACATATTGACGTAAAACTCGAAAACCCTTATAATTACTGTAATCTTAGAAAAATCATTTTCTACCAGTATTTACCTAGGTTTGTAGGTATTATGAACCGAATGGGAGCCTGTTTTGACCGTTTACGGTGTGAGGTTTTCTAAAACCTAATTTTAAGCCCCATGAATACTGGCTTTCTAGGACCCGCTGTTGCAACAGTACTTACCGTTTACGGTATTGAAACTCTGTTACAGAAGAAATATTATTGGTAAGCATAAAACGAGAGTTGCAACAGTACTTACCGTTTACGGTATTGAAACCCATATTCATATGCATACACTGTTGTCTTCTCAGAGTTGCAACAGTACTTACCGTTTACGGTATTGAAACCCAGTAATAGTCCAGTTGCCTTTATCATTCTTACATTCCGTTGCAACAGTACTTACCGTTTACGGTATTGAAACGCAATAATTCATCATCGTAATCGTCATTGCCGTTAAAATAGGTTGCAACAGTACTTACCGTTTACGGTATTGAAACCACAACTCCTTTGCTGATAGATAAACGAATATATACTAGTTGCAACAGTACTTACCGTTTACGGTATTGAAACAGTTAATTTGACATCCTACAACACAATACCCATTTAGTTGCAACAGTACTTACCGTTTACGGTATTGAAACAAAGAGTTTGGTTTTGAAGATAAGATTATTAATCTCGTTGCAACAGTACTTACCGTTTACGGTATTGAAACATTACGATTCTTCATGAATTCTTTTTTAGCATCTAAAATAGGTTGCAACAGTACTTACCGTTTACGGTATTGAAACTCTTATCCAAACCATCTTCAGACGCAGGTAAACCTAATGGAGTTGCAACAGTACTTACCGTTTACGGTATTGAAACTTACCCGTCTTTACTTAATAGTGATTATGCAGTAGCTTCTGTTGCAACAGTACTTACCGTTTACGGTATTGAAACAGACCAACGAAATCAGTTGGGTATCCCATTTGCTGTAGTTGCAACAGTACTTACCGTTTACGGTATTGAAACTTAACTAAGTTTGCCTTTACGTTGTATTCTTTTTTTGTATGTTGCAACAGTACTTACCGTTTACGGTATTGAAACCCAACTACAGATAATGCTGATTTGATTGCTGGTAAGATTGGGTTGCAACAGTACTTACCGTTTACGGTATTGAGACATATGGTCTTTATGGTACTTTTTACCCTCTTCTAGTGTGTTGCAACAGTGCTTACCGTTTACGGTATTGAAACTTTCCCAGTTCCAAAAATCGATTCCGGTAATGTATATTAGGTTGCAACAGTGCCTACCGCTTGCGGTATTGAAACCCTGTACCAGAGATATAGCCTTCAATCATTTCTGTCGTTGCAACAGTACTTACTGCTTGCGGCATGCGACGAAGGGAGCGAGGCAGCAGAGGAGCAAAGCGACGATGAGGTCCGCACATCTCTAGTCCCTGACCAGAGGGAAGGGAAAACAGAGGTGATAAAGCAATAGTGCTTACCGCTTGCGGTATTGGAACACAGAACCACTCATGATGATGGTATGCCATACCATCAGTTGCAACAGTACTTACCGTTTACGGTATTGAAACTCACAACTTTATCTTTGGTTTCTACTTTAGCTTGAGGTTGTTGCAACAGTACTTACCGTTTATGGTATTGGAACGATTCTATTATCGCGATTGCTAGTTGGATAAGTGCTGTGTTGCAAGAGTATTTACCGTTCACGGCATATGACAAAAAACTCAATAATTTGATAGGAATACCCTACTAACACAAAAAACTCTACCCTAGATCTCCTAAGGTAGAGTTTTCATCTATAAATCTCTATAATACGATGCTTATTGTATCGTATATTTGTTTGGTATATAATTAACATAAGATAGTTGGACGAGGTTGGGCCTCTCTTCGTTATTGAAGGGAGGGGTAAGCCTATGAGTGATTATGAAATCATTATGCTCCTATTACAGGTGATGACTGTGGTTATCGCCTTTGGGGCGTTAATAGCGCTTATTTGTCTAGGAAAAGACAAATAGCCCTTCATTTCCACTAACCTGGGGATTAGTAAAAACGAAAAGGCCATTTCTACATTACTATATAATTCAGAGATGAGCCTGACGTCACTACTCGTCTGACTATCTTCTTATATTATAACGATGGTTGCGTTCATCGTCAAATATAGATGATCACAGTTGTTGCTGTTGGAATATTAATAGAGTTTTTTGTCTAGAAACAGATAAATACCTTTTCGTTATCCTCGATAATGAAATAAACCCCAAAAATTTAGTGTAATTTTTGGGGCTTATTTGATAATTTGATAACTGAAAGGCCATTTCTACATGTATATGTAATTTAGAGATGAGCCTGACGTGTCTACTCGTCTGACTATCTTTTATATTATAACGATGGTTGCGTTCATCGTCAAATATAGATGATCACAGTCGTTGTTGCTAGGATATTAATAGAGTTTTTTGTCTAGAAAAAGAGAAATAGCCTTTCGTTATCTGAAAAATCAATAACAGAAAGGCCATTTCCTAATATTTTATGTTTTCCGAGATGAGCCTGACGTATCCACTCGTCTAGCCATCTTCTTATATTATAACGACGGTTTCATTCATCGTCAAACACAGATGAACAAGCACGGTTTCATCTAATGAGTATGCCCTGCTATTAATTATGTAGGACATGAATTCTGAGCTGTTTTAAACGGCTCTTTTTTTGTTCCTAGTTTTTTTGATTATCTCCCTATAGGGAATCTCCGTATAATAAACTCACAAGTTAAGCCCATTGGTTGTAACATCAAGTATCATGATTTACCTCCTTTGAATAAATATATAAATAACCCCTTTTGAAAAGCCGCGTTAAGCAGCGAACAAAGTGGTGTTCTTCCAGTGGGTTTAGCCTAGTATGTTGTTTATATTACTTGAGTTATATGAGTTGTTATACACGGAGGTCCTTTATGGAACGATTTACTATTCAGAAAAATGATTTTTTATCCCATGATTGCACCGCTTACTTTCACATATATTATGTAGGGTACGGGCAACCAGGCAATCCGGATTATTTGAACACATTGAAAAATATATTTGTTTCTACACATCCAGATACGTTGCGAGCCGCCTCTAGGCAAGCAGCGTCGTTAATGATACAGGATATTCCGCAGGTTATGGATGCTGAAGATTTGGATACGGCCATTCTCATGGCGGTGCCGCGATCCAAGTCGGGTATGTGCAATTGGCAGCTCGGGTTTAAGGCCGCTGTGCGGAATACTGTGAAAGCCCTACAGGCCGATAATTTATCCGTCATTGACGGTACGGATTTTATTTTTCGCCATACGAGCACCAAGATGACGCACTTGCGTAAGCCTGTGTCTAATTTTGAGAATACTGGTAGTGAGCCGTACCCAGGGATTACCAAGGATACTTGCGATATTCAGAACGAGTCCATCAAGGGTAGAACGGTTATTTTAATAGATGATATTTATACAAAAACGGTTAATGTTGACGAAGATTGTATTCAAGCATTATACGATGCCGGTGCGGCACGCGTTGTTTTCTACGCCGTAGCCTACACCAATCGAAATGCGTATAGAAGAGGAGCATAACATGAATATTTCACCTATAGCTTTGAAAATTTGGGCGGTCCAACAAGCCACCAATCAGATCAAATCGCGAGCTAGCTTTCACAATACGTGGAAAACAGCGGATGAATTCCTCTCCATGATGGACGACATTCCTCACATTGATGAGGTGGTGCATAGCTTGTCCGTGGCGGCGGACGATATGGACTGGATGGATGGCGCCGTGTGCTGTTTTGATGCGGATTTTCCCATCGTGAACACCAGCGCGCCTAATGGCGACCGGCCCTATCTCTTGTTCTACAAGGGCGACCTTAGCCTGCTTGGCGATTTGAACCGCAATGTGGCGGTCATCGGGTATACGACGCCTACCGATGAGCAGGTGGCCCGTGAAAGCAAGATTGTTGAGCAATTAGTTCATTACAACCAGCATATCGTGAGTGGCCTCGCTAAGGGCTGCGATGGCATTGCCCATACGGTCTGCATGGATTGTGGGGGCAAAACCATTGCCATTTTGCCATCACCTTTGAACTTTATATTCCCTGCTGCTCATCGCGATATGGCGGAGCGTATCGTTGAAACGAGAGGCCTCATTATTACTGAGTATTGCGATGAACCGCATAGCCGGCACGAAGCTATCAACCGCTTTGTGGAACGAGATCGATTGCAAGCCTTATTTGCGAAGGCAGTCATCCTCATTGCAAGCTATGAAGGTCGTGATGGGGATAGCGGTTCCCGTCATGCGATGGCAAAGGCTAGCAAATATGGTCATATGGCATGTGCCATGTATAATGCTGCAACTGATGATAATGCACGGGACATGAAATTAAATCGCAGCTTACTAGCATCGCAACAAGCGCGGCAACTCGTGGCGGTGAAGGGGAAAGCTGATACATTGGCAGTTACTGTCGAGGATATCGTTCAGCTCGTGAACCCATCATTGGAATTGGCAGACACTCTGTTTTAAGGTCCGTGGTAGGTATCCTGTGTGGTTACAGTGCTATTACAGTATAGTTAGAAATATTAGGTATAGTTAGAAATCATAGGTATAGTTTGATAGAGGAGGTTCTATGTTTCACATCGTCGATGTAGATAACACATTGGTGTTTACAGATCAATTAAATACAGCCGGTTATGTGTACGCCTTAGCCCAGGTGGGACTAGAACCACGTACTACTATACCGGACCGCATTACGCGGAATGTAGTGCGCAGCTGGTATCCACAGCTCACAGACCAAGAATTAGGCTTCATCACATCCCATAAGCAAGCTTATGTGCGGACACATTTGGAACAAACCACGCTTAACCTTGCAATGGCTCATTTGTTGATCATCCAAGGTAGTGAGCATTGCGCTTTGTGGACCGCCGCTGATCCAGAACGAGTGCAGTTGCTGTTGAACTTTCACAATGTGACGGATTACAAGGCCATCCGGTTTAGCGATAAGTCCGCAGGCGATGTGATGCACGCCATTCAAGATTTTTGCTCACTATTTCAATGTGGGCCACAGAATTTATGTTTTTATGATGATGACCCCGCCGTAATCCAGCGATTGCTAGATTACGGCGTATCTGTCATGGCCGCATAGTAGGTGTGTGCTATCAATGGGGTATCTTTTTGGGTATTCCATATTTTGCCATCACAGACTAAAAGATACAAATAGATTAGAATGATGGGTGATAGAGTTTTGTTATATAGGAGGTATTATGCGTCACATTACGATTAGCACAACGGGCATATTTAATGCTATCCGGCCGTCCTTGTTCCCGCCGATAGAGGGAAAGGAAACGACGACGTTTTTGTTTGGCTTGGATTTTAATACGGGTGGAATCATTCCATTTTATGATGAGGAACAAGACGATGTGGTTGTCAATGGTCCTCATGTTGAGCTTGAACGGCAGCGGATTCGCGCGTTTGTTAAGGCCGTATGTGAGGAGATGGGCAAGCCCTTTGAGGAGTGTCGCAGCGCATTCTTGTTTTCCTTGCCCGAGTTTATCCGCTACGGTACGTATAACGGACAGCCTCTATTAGAAAAGCCTCGTACGGGTGAGTATGAGGTGTATGTTTTGTATAAAAGCCACAGAGGTCGCAAGTTATTATTTCAAAAGGGTCGCCCACCTAAGGATGAGGTGCAATATGTATTCGACAATATGCTACGTCATTTCATAACGACCGTGTTTTCTGATGAAGGGACGTATGGCTATTTATCCGATGTTAAGCATATAGAAACGCCACTATCCCTTGGCGTGTTGCAACAGTCATTGGAGGACATAAAGGCTGCGGACGCGGATATATTCAGTGAAGGTGTTGATGCCTTTTCGGTGCCAAATCATTACGTAATGACCGAGCCTACACAGGTTCATTCTGAATTTTTACTCCTTGCCGATGCGCTTGGCGCCTATATGGTGCAGGCCATGGATGGGGAAACGGAATCGGAAGCGCTCAAGACTATGTCGAAGGATGTATTGTTACAAAATATTTGTGAGTCCATGTATAAAATGTACATGGGGCCTTCTGAAGAGGCAACTATTGATGTCTATGATGAGTGTGAACGCTGGCTGAATCTATTGATTCAGCAATGTTGGAATAGCCAATATACGATGCTCCGTCGTACCTTACAGCAGGTGCCTACTTATGATGATGGCGTGCTCGGTTATGTGAAAGAACAGCATGTATCTCCTCTTGTGGCACACGTGATTCGGGAACTTTCAACAGAGAACTTGGGCGTCGAATTGCATCCGAAGGTGCATCAGTATCAGCAGTATTTGGATGTTCTTGTTCCCTATGTGGACCGCGTGCAGGACTTGTATCGCAAGCGGTATGTGGGGGTGGGTGATGACCCCTTTGGCATGAATAAAGCGGAGGATATGCCGCCGGTGGATGTGGAATTATGTTGCCACGTCTATTGTGCGTTGGATGCGTGTCAGCGCGCCATTCGAGTCGAGCGCATGTACCATAATGTGATTCCTATCGTGAATTTCCTAGACGATGTGGTCGCTCATGCGGACATTCCTTCGCCGGATTCGTGGCTGTACGAGTATATGTTGAAAGTAGGTCGCCTATCCAAGTGGTATCGGGCATTGGCTTATGCTTTCACAGGGCGTAGTGAGGCTGAAAGTCTCTTAAAAGAGTTGATTCAGGCCCAAGAGAAAGATCCATTAGAGTATGAAAGTTGTTCGGATGCATTTATATATAACTTGGCAAATCCATCGAGTGCCTTTGATCTTAAGTATTTACAGCTTGCGTTGTTGCATTTTTATGTAGAAACGGACAATCGCATAGGCTACGAGCGCTATATTGAAACCGTGTACCCGCCACTCTTCTCCATGCGTTTTGACTGGATTAGCCAGATGCATGTGCTGCTAAATGAGAATGGCCATGAGGTGGAAGATGAGTATACACAGGGCAATCACTATTGGAACTATACGAATGCGGTGTTCTTGTTGTGGCTCAAGGCCGTATGGCACTTTCACCTAGATCACATGGACCAAGCGTGCTGGGACGAACTTGGCACCTTGTGGGATGCGACCTATGATAATCCAAACTATGCGCGCCATACGCAGGACCATTACGCGTACCTCGAATGTGTCAAATACATGGTGAAATTGGCCGTCCATTTTGGCGACATTCGACGGGCCGAGATGTACAAGCGGAATTTACAAACCCTCATCGATGAGGAGTATAAATTTGGCTGGGCCGGTGCCGCATTAGGATATCCATGGAATGCGTCGGATTATAGCATTATGGCTCAGATTAATGAAAGCCTAGGTAAACTAGACCTCGCGAAGGAGCAATACGATAAGGCTTACGCATTGGTGAGCTTTGCCCAAGACAAATGGCGCTACTTTGAAGGCAAACATGGTAACATCTGGGATTTGCCAATCTCCGTAGACCCAGAGGCGACACAACCTACACTAACCGAGTGGCTAACCAACTATATACCGAAATTCTCTACCATTGACGAGTACAAGAAAGCATTGGTGTCTTGGATGAGCTATGTGTTTCATTAAATAATATTGTTTGAATAGTATATATGCATGAAAATGGGGGCTGTAACCAGCCCCTTTTTTTATTCGTGAAAAATGAATAAAATATGAATTTATTGTTGACGGCGAATATATAAGAATCTATAATAAATATGATATAAGTTCGACAATATTCGATTTACTCTATAGAAAATAGTGTGAGAGTAGCTAAGGGGTAAGAAAGAGGTTATTCATGAAATTATATAAAGTGTTGTTGGCAGCTAGTATATTAGGGGCTATCAGTATGCCTGCAAGAATGGCTGATCTATATGCTAATGTCGATTTAGGCACAGACAATACTATTACGGCAAACACATCGGCTAATATTGCCATTGGTAATATGAATACTACGGACTGGGCTATGGCAGTAGGCTCGAATAATACCGCGAAGGGTAATTCCATCATCGTTGGTCGAGATAATTCCGGTAATGATAGCCATATTATTGTAGGTGCCAATAATACAGCGACTACGCCACGATATAGACAAGCAATTGGGACGGGGAATTTTATTGTTGGTGTTCATAATAACGTTGAAGGTGATGGATCCATTGTTATTGGCCGAGCTAATACAGCCATATCAGAAAATCCACATCAGCCTAATACTATTATTGGTAATTCTTCGTCTGCTGAAGGTAATGGCATCGTGATAGGATCAAGCTCAATAGCAACCAGTGGTAATGTTGCGATTGGTAATAATGTGTATGCTATTGGTACCCCCGATGCCGTAGACCCTAATAATGAATTTAAATTTTTAAAGAGCGACGCCAAACGTGGTGCAACCAGTTTGGTTTCCTTTGGCGGTAGACAGTTGAAAACGATTGCGCCTGGTGCCATGACAGAGACCTCTACGGATGCTGTCAATGGGGCTCAACTATATAGTGTAGCCAAAGAGGCTATGCGCCACTCTACCGTCGCCGCTGAAACGTATACATCCGATATTATCGTTACCGAAGCTAAGAACCCAGATGGGTCTACTAAGTATAAATTAAAGATGGCTGATAATTATGTTACGTCCAAAATTCCTACGGTGAATAGTAGTAGCTCTAACATTACGGTCGACAAGTTTAGACAGTTTAATACGACAAAAGATGATTATTATGTATCGTTAAATCAAGACTTAGAGGGGTTAAGCTCTGCGAAGTTTATAGCGTATGAGGATCCTGATTTTGCACCTTCAGTTGATGCTAATAGTTCTG
>OKVG01001175.1_pt1 | contig 12281 bp, 8 predicted proteins | sample 1606981 | NCBI WGS metagenome assembly OKVG01 (sample SAMN03281018, study PRJEB24777) | human gut metagenome | isolation source: fecal sample PR128 from 1 month old male Malay infant, vaginal delivered... | reverse complement strand
CCGGGACGTTAAACAACGCCAAGACGATCCGCATTGAACCGCCGCTGACGCTCACCCTTGAGCAGTGCGAACAGGTGCTGAAGGCGGCGCGCAAGGCGCTGGCGGCCCTGCGCGTTTCGGTCGAAGAGACATAATTCACACCCGCCCCTCTCCCGTCGGGAGAGGGTATTTTCGCGTTATACCACCCGCACGCCTGCCGGCATGACGCGCTCCGGCGTCAACAGCACGCTTTCGCTTCCATCCTCGGTTTCCGCGCATAACAGCATACACTCAGAAGTTTCACCGCGCATTTTGGCTTTCGCCAGGTTACACAGCACCACCACCGTTTTCCCCAGCAGATCCTCTTCGCTGTAGTAGGGCACCAGGCTGGTGACCGTCTGCAGCGTGCGGTCGCCGACATCAATCCGCGCGATGTACAGTTTGTCAGCATTGTCATGGCGTTTCACCTCGACAATCTTGCCGACGCGCATCTCCAGTTTGGCAAAATCAGCGTAAGCTACAGTATCCATCTCTCACCTCCAGTAAATTTTTACTAAAAGATAGCAAGTTTTTGCCGTTCGTCTGCATGATACTGATAATAATGCTACTTCTGTCACGCTATCGCCGGGGAAAACAGCCCTCCCACGCAGGCATTTTTTACTGAAATAAGGTGCAGGACGCGACGCTTGCTTTACAATGGATGAGCAAACATGGGCAACGTCCGATAAAGGAAAAAGATGGCAACGCTAAAAGACATTGCGACCGAAGCGGGTGTTTCGCTGGCGACGGTTTCCCGGGTGTTAAACGACGATCCCACCCTGAACGTAAAAGAAGAGACCAAGCATCGTATTCTCGAGATTGCGGAGAAGCTGGAGTATAAAAGCAGCAGCGCGCGTAAAACGCAGGTCCTACCCGTCGGCCATCATCATATCCTGGCGCTGTATAGCTACCAGCAAGAGCTGGAAATTAACGACCCTTACTATCTCGCCATTCGCCACGGTATTGAAACCCAGTGCGAAAAGCTGGCCATCGAGCTCACCAACTGCTATCTCAATAACACCCTGCCAGAGCTGAAAAAAGTCACCGGCGTATTGATTATCGGCCAGCCGACGCGCGAGCTGCGCGAGACCGCCAGCGCGCTGACCGACAATATCTGCTTTATTGATTTCCACGAAGCCGGCAGCCCGTACGATGCGGTGGATATCGACCTGGTACGCATCGCTAAAGAGGTGGTCGACTTCTTTATCCAGCAGGGCGCGTCGCGTATTGGATTTATCGGCGGCCAGGACCAGCCCGGCAAGGCCGATATTCGTGAAGTAGCGTTTGTGGAGTACGGTCAGTTGAAGGGCGTGGTTTCAGCCGATGATATCTGGCGCGGCGGTTTTTCCAGCTCGTCCGGTTATGAGCTGGCGAAGCAGATGCTGGCGCAAGCGGAGTTTCCGCGGGCACTGTTTGTCGCCTCGGACTCCATCGCCATCGGCGTGCTGCGCGCCATTCACGAACGCGGGCTGGCGATCCCGGAAGATATTTCGCTGATTAGCGTCAACGATATCCCCACCGCGCGCTTTACCTTCCCGCCGCTGTCGACGGTGCGGATCCACTCCGAAATGATGGGCAGTCAGGGAGTGAACCTGCTGATCGAGAAGGCCCGCGATGGCCGCGCCCTGCCGCTTAACGTTTTTGTTCCCAGCGTGTTGAAGCTGCGCGGCACCACCCGTTAATCCAACCACATCCCGGCGGCGCTTCGCCTGGCCGGGCTACCGGTCCTGGCCGGAACGCCATTCTGTAGGCCGGATAAGGCGCAGCCGCCATCCGGCACAAAAGCGGTTCATTTTGTGATCGAGTTAAAGTAAATCATCCCTGGCGATTTTATTTAGTAAAAGTTTTACTAAAATGAGCTTTATCTTATTAAGCCGTTCAGGGAGGCGATATGAATCGCTGGGAAAACCTTCAACTCACTCATGAAAACAGGCTGCCGCCGCGGGCGTATTTCTTCTCTTACGACTCACTGGCCCAGGCGCGGACCTTCGCCCGCGAAACCAGCAGCCGCTTCCTGTCCCTCAGCGGGCAGTGGAACTTCCGCTTCTTCACCAACCCGCAGCTGGTGCCGGAGAGCTTTACCTCGCGCTTTCAGGACGAGTGGGGGCCGATTACCGTGCCGGGCATGTGGCAGATGGAAGGCCACGGCCAGCTGCAGTACACCGACGAAGGTTTCCCCTTCCCTATCGACGTGCCCTATGTCCCGACCGATAACCCGACCGGGGCCTACCAGCGCCTGTTCACCCTCGGCGACGGCTGGCAGGGCAAGCAAACCATCATCAAATTCGATGGCGTCGAAACCTATTTCGAAGTCTACGTTAACGGCCAGTACATCGGCTTTAGCAAGGGCAGCCGCCTGACCGCCGAGTTCGATATCAGCGCGGCGGTGCAAACCGGCGACAACCTGCTGTGCGTGCGCGTTATGCAGTGGGCGGACTCCACCTATATTGAAGATCAGGACATGTGGTGGTCGGCGGGCATTTTCCGCGACGTCTATCTGGTGGGGAAAAATCCGCTGCACGTGCAGGATTTCACCGTGCGCACCGATTTTAACGATGACTACATCGACGCGACCCTCTCCTGCCAGCTGACGCTGGAAAACCTGGCTCCGCAGACGGCGGCGGCAACGCTGGAATATACCCTGTTCGACGGCGAAAAGGCGCTTTATTCGGGCAACGTCGGTCAACTGCAGGTCAGCCAGCAGCTAAACACCGGCTTCACGATTGATGTGAGCGCGCCGCAGCAGTGGTCGGCGGAAAGCCCGTATCTCTATCATCTGGTGCTGACGTTAAAGAACGCCGCCGGCGAGGTGCTGGAAATCATTCCGCAGCGCGTCGGTTTCCGCGATATCAAAGTGCGTGACGGCTTGTTCTACATCAACAACCGCTACGTAATGCTGCACGGCGTGAACCGCCACGATAACGACCATCTGAAAGGCCGCGCGGTCGGCATGGATCGCGTGGAAAAAGATCTGCTGTTGATGAAGCAGCACAACATCAACTCGGTACGCACCGCTCACTATCCGAACGACCCGCGTTTCTATGAAATGTGCGACATCTACGGATTGTTCGTGATGGCGGAAACCGACGTGGAGTCCCACGGTTTCGCCAACGTCGGCAACCTCAGCGCCATCACCGACGACCCGGCCTGGGAACACATCTACGTTGAGCGCATCGTGCGCCACGTGCACGCGCAGAAAAACCATCCGTCGATCGTCATCTGGTCGCTGGGTAACGAATCCGGCTATGGCTGCAACATCCGCGCCATGTACCACGCCACCAAAGCGCTGGATGATACCCGGCTGGTGCACTACGAAGAGGATCGCGACGCCGAGGTGGTGGATATCATCTCCACCATGTACACCCGCGTGCCGCTGATGAACGAATTTGGCGAGCATCCGCATGAAAAACCACGCATTATCTGTGAGTACGCCCATGCGATGGGCAACGGTCCCGGCGGATTAACTGAATATCAGAATGTTTTTTACCAGCACGACTGTATCCAGGGCCACTACGTGTGGGAATGGTGCGACCACGGTATTCAGGCCAGCGACGATAACGGCGCGGTGTGGTACAAATTCGGCGGCGATTACGGCGACTACCCGAACAACTACAACTTCTGCCTTGATGGGCTGATTTTCTCCGACCAGACGCCGGGGCCGGGCCTGCGCGAATATAAACAGGTCATCGCCCCGGTGAAAGTACAGGCGCGGGATATCTGCCGCGGCGAACTGCGGGTGGAAAACAAATTATGGTTCTCCACTCTCGATGACTACACCCTGCGCGTTGAAGTCCGCGCCGAAGGCGAAACGCTCTCCAGTCAGTTGCTGAAAGTGAAAGACCTGGCGCCGAACAGCGGCCGCGACCTGCAAATCGCCCTGCCGCAGCTCGACGAACGTGAAGCTTTCGTCAACATCATGGTGACCAAAGATTCGCGCACCCCGTATAGCGAAGCCAATCACGATATCGCCGTCTATCAGTTCCCGCTTAAAGCGCGAACCGCCGCGCGAACCCCGCTGTTAAACGCCAGCGCCACGCCGCTGCAGATTGTCGATGAACGCCTCAGCTACACCATCTGCGGCCATAACTTCCGCGTGGTGTTCAGCAAGGTTAGCGGCAAACTGAGCGAATGGCAGGTCAACGGCGTCGACCAGGTAACCCGCGAGCCGAAGATTAACTTCTTCAAACCAATGATTGATAACCATAAACAGGAATACGAAGGACTGTGGCAGCCGGCCCACCTGCAGATAATGCAGGAGCATCTGCGCGAATTCAGCGCTGAAATAGAGGGCGAAACGGTGGTGATCACCACCCGCAGCGTGATTGCGCCGCCGGTGTTCGACTTCGGTATGCGCTGTACCTATCGCTGGCAGATTACCCCGCAGGGCCACATCAACGTTGAACTGGCCGGCGAGCGCTACGGCGACTATCCACACATCGTCCCATGCATCGGCTTTATGCTGGGCATTAACGGTGAGTTCGACCAGGTGAACTACTATGGCCGCGGGCCGGGCGAGAACTACGCCGACAGCCAGCAAAGCAACATCATTGATATCTGGCATACCACCGTCGACGATATGTTCGTCAATTATCCATTCCCGCAGAACAACGGTAATCGTCAGCACGTGCGCTGGGCATCGTTCAGCGACCGCCACGGCAGCGGTCTGCTGGTCGTTCCGCGCAATCCGCTCAACGTCAGCGCATGGCACTTTACGGCAGAAAACCTGCACGCCGCCCAGCACTGCAACGAACTGCAGCGCAGCGATGACATCACCCTGAATATCGATGCGCAACTGCTCGGCCTCGGCTCCAACTCCTGGGGCAGCGAAGTGCTGGATAGCTGGCGCGTCTGGCTCAACACCTTCAACTATGGCTTTACGCTGCTGCCGCTGGAGGGCGGATGCGGCACCTCGCAGGTACTGGCGAACCATAGCTTCGGCGCCGGTTTCTTTTCCCCCGTTGCACACAGCGAGGCTGAACAATGAGAATTCTCGATAATTTAGAACAGTTTAAGCAGGTTTATCATAGCGGCCGCAAATGGCAGCGCTGCGTGGAAGCCATCAATAACATCGACAACATCCGCCCGGGCGTGGCGCATTCCATTGGCGATTCGCTCTCCTATCGGGTGGAAACCGATAGTACGACCGACGCGCTATTTGTCGGCAACCGCCGCTACTTTGAGGTGCACTATTACCTGCAAGGGCAGCAGAAAATCGAGTTTGCCGCCAAAGAAAATCTGCAAACCGTGGCCTGCTACCGCGACGAAACCGATCGCGAGTACCTGAAAGGGATCGGTGAAACGGTGAAGGTTCACGAAGGGCAGATGGTGATTTGCGATATCGACGAAGCCTACCGCTTTATCTGCGATGCGCCGGTAAAAAAAGTGGTGCTGCGAGTCACGGTTGAAGACGGATACTTCCTCAATAAGTAAACCCGCGTTAAGCGACAAGGGAGGTCAACGGGTACGCCCGTTGGCCTTTCGGTTCCAGCCCGCTAAAGCGGGTAGATGAATGATTGGAGGACGTATGTCCGAGTCTGTACGTGCCAAAATCGGCAAGTTCGCGCTGCTATCGATGGCCTTTACCGCCGTCTTTAACGTGCGAAATATCGTCAATAATAACATTGAGTTAGGTCTCAGTTCCGCGCCTATCTTCTTATTCGCCACTATCGTTTACTTTATCCCGTTCGTGTTTATCATCGCCGAATTCGTCTCGGCTAACAAACACTCTGAATCCGGGATGTACGCGTGGCTGAAGCAGCCGCTGGGTACCCGCGCCGCCTATCTTGGTTCCTTCCTCTACTGGTTTGTGAACCTGTTCTTTTTCCTCTCGCTGTTGCCGAACGTGGTGGCCTACGCCTCATACGCGATCACCGGTTACGCGATCCCCTTCTCGCCGATGGTGACCTCGCTTATCTCCATCGTGCTGTTCGCCATGGCCACCCATATATCCACCAAAGGGGCGACCTGGCTGGGTAAAATTTCCGAATGCGTGGCCTACGGCGTGTTCGCTTTGTTCGCGATTTACGTCGTCGGCGCGCTGACCGCACTGGGTTCCGGTCACGTCCCGGCGCAGCCGATTACCCTGGCGGCGATGGAGCCGACCATCAACTGGGCGACGCTCGGTATCATGTGCTGGATTTTCCAGGCCGCGGGCGGCGCGGAAACCGTTGCCGCCTACCTCAACGACACCAAGGGCGGGCAGAAATCCTTTATTAAAGTCATCATCACCGCCGGGGTGCTGATTGGCGGTATGTATGCCTTAGGTTCGCTGCTGGTTAACGTCTTTGTCGCCCGTGAAAACCTGACCTACGCCGGCGGAATGGTGGAAATCTTTACCGGTCTCGGCGCCTACTTCCACATTTCTGAAGCGCTGATGGGCCGCTTCGTCGGCATCATCCTGTTTATCGCTATCTTCGGCAGCATGATGATGTGGACCGCCGCGCCGGTCAAAATCCACTTCTCGGAAATCCCGAAGGGTATCTACGGCCAGAAAACCACCGAGTTGAACGCTCACGGCGTGCCGGTACGCGCCGCCTGGTGGCAGTTCCTGTTCGTCTTCCTGATGTTGATTGTTAACGGCTTCGGCTCCGCCAGCGTGCAGCAGATGATGAACACCGCCATTAATCTCACCGCCGGTACCGCCATGCTGCCGCCGCTGTTCATCATGGCCGCCTACTTCGTCTTCCGCTGGAAACACGATGACACGCCGCGCGACTTCCGTATGGGCTCAAGGAAAGTGGGCATGAGCGTGGTATCGATGCTGATAGTGATTTTCGTGGTTAGCATGACCGCTTCCGCCTTCCCGCCGGGCGTCGATCTGGTTAACGCTTTCTTTATCAACGTCTTTATGACCGCGGTCTTCTCCGGCCTGGCGTGGTGGTGGATCACCCGCTTTGAAAAAAAGCAGCAACGTCTGCGCGCCGCGGCGCCGGTTAACGCTGCCGCCGCCGGTAAATAACGTTCCTGTCGTCCCGTCAGCCCCTCGTCGGCTGGCGGGATTTTTTTATCCCTCGCCTGATTACGTATTACTCAACCTTTTTCGTGATCGAGTTAAAGCTATTCGGTTTCTTTACTTCTATTTACTAAAAGTTTTACTAAAATCGACATTAATTCTTAACTACCTCTACCCTACAAACAACACAACCCCCTTCAGCGACCCTCTGAAGGACAATGTGTGGAGATGTGTTATGTCTGATACTAAACGTAATACCATCGGCAAGTTCGGCCTGTTATCGCTGACCTTTGCCGCCGTTTACAGTTTCAATAACGTCATCAACAACAATATCGAACTGGGGCTGGCGTCGGCGCCGATGTTCTTCCTCGCTACCCTGTTCTACTTCATTCCGTTTTGCCTGATTATCGCCGAGTTCGTGTCACTGAATAAAAACTCCGAGGCCGGGGTTTACGCCTGGGTGAAGAGTTCGCTCGGCGGCCGTTGGGCGTTTATCACCGCCTATACCTACTGGTTCGTAAACCTGTTTTTCTTCACCTCGCTGCTGCCGCGCGTGATCGCCTATGCCTCTTACGCCTTCCTCGGCTACGAATACATTCTGACGCCGTTTGCCACCACCGTGCTGAGCATGGCGCTGTTCGCTTTCTCCACCTGGATCTCCACCAACGGCGCGAAAATGCTGGGGCCTATCACCTCCGTTACCTCATCGCTGATGCTGCTGCTGACGCTCTCCTATATTTTGCTGGCCGGTACCGCGCTGGTGGGCGGCGTACAGCCAGCGGATCCGATCACCGTCGAGGCGATGATCCCTGACTTCAACTGGGCGTTCCTTGGTATTACCACGTGGATCTTTATGGCGGCGGGCGGCGCGGAATCGGTGGCGGTATACGTCAACGATGTGAAAGGTGGCTCGAAATCCTTTGTCAAAGTGATCATCCTCGCCGGGATCTTCATCGGCGTGCTTTACTCGATCTCCTCCGTGCTGATCAACGTCTTCGTCAGCAGTAAAGAGCTGAAGTTTACCGGCGGATCGGTGCAGGTGTTCCACGGCCTGGCGGCTTACTTTGGCCTGCCGGAAATTCTGATGAACCGCTTCGTCGGCCTCGTTTCGTTTACCGCGATGTTTGGCTCGCTGCTGATGTGGACCGCCACCCCGGTTAAAATTTTCTTCTCGGAAATCCCCTCCGGCATCTTTGGTAAGAAAACCGTCGAGCTCAATGAGAACGGCGTCCCGGCGCGCGCGGCCTGGATCCAGTATCTGATCGTTATTCCGCTGATGATTATCCCGACGCTGGGATCCAACACCGTGCAGGATCTGATGAACACCATCATCAACATGACCGCCGCCGCTTCCATGCTGCCGCCGCTGTTCATCATGCTGGCCTACCTCAACCTGCGCCGCAAACTCGACCATCTGCCGCGCGATTTCCGCATGGGCTCGCGTACCACCGGCATCGTGGTGGTATCCATGCTGATTGTGATTTTCGCCATCGGCTTCGTCGCCTCAACCTTCCCAACCGGCGGCAACATCCTGACCATTATTTTCTACAACGTCGGCGGGATCGTGATTTTCCTTGGCTTCGCGTGGTGGAAATACAGCAGATACGTCAAAGGATTAACCCAGGAACAACAACAAATAGAAGCGGCTCCGGCTTCCCATACCTCTTAAATACCTTAAAAAAATGAAAACTAACTCTTACTTATACGGGGCACTCGTTGCCCTGGCTTTTTGCGCCCCTGCGGCGGCCGCTGAGACTGTCCATCCGGCCGAGCACGACGATACCAAAACGCCGGAATTAACCACCACCTCCTATCGCTTTTACGGCGAATTGGGAGTTGGCGGATATATGGATTTAGAAGGCGAGGATAAACATAAATACAGCGATGGCACCTATATCGAGGGCGGGCTGGAGGTCAAAAACGGCCACTGGTTCGGGCTGATTTACGGCGAAGCCTGGACGGTACAGGCCGATAGCCAGGGCAATGCCTGGACGCCGGGCCACAGCTGGGGCGGCGTGGAAGGCGGCCTTAACCGCCTCTATGGCGGCTATAAAACCGATAACAACACCGAGATCATGCTCAGCCTGCGCCAGGACTCGTCGCTGGACGACCTGCAGTGGTGGGGCGACTTTACCCCCGATCTGGGTTACGTGATCCCCAATACCCGCGACATCATGTACGCGCTGAAGGTACAAAACCGCAGCGGCGATTTCCGCTATAGCGTCACCGCCACGCCGGCCGGGCATCACGATGAAAGCAAGGCCTGGCTGCACTTCGGCAAATATGACCGCTATGACGATAAGTACACCTATCCGGCGATGATCAACGGCTACGTACAGTACGACATCGTCAAAGACGTCACCTGGATGAACGGCCTTGAAGTGACCGACGGCACCGGGCAGCTATTCCTGACCGGCGTTCTGTCGCCCAATCTGGCCTTCCGCGCCTGGCACCATACCGGCCGCGCCAAAGGGCTGGATGTCCCCGGCAGCGAAACCGGCTTTATGGCCAGCGCCATGTATGAAGCATTAAGCGGGCTCTACTTCTCCACCGCATACAGCTACGCCAAACACCGCCCGGACCACGCCGCTGATGAAACCACCGCGTTTATGCAATTTGGCATCTGGTACGAATACGGCGGCGGGCGTTTCGCCACCGCCGCCGACAGCCGTTTCTATACCAGCAACGCCAGCGGCGACCCGAGCGACAAAATTTTCCTGATGCAATACTTCTACTGGTAACAAGGAGCCGAGATACCATGAACTTCACCACTACGCTGACGCCGCTGGCCTGCGCGCTGATGCTGAGTTTTTCCGCCCATGCCGTCACCGCGCAGGCGTTTAAAAACGTCATCGACCGCAGCGGCGCGCCGCAGTATATGCAGGATTTCGACGCCGATGACCACCAGCGCTTCAACCCCTTTTTCGACCTCGGGGCGTGGCACGGCCACCTGCTGCCCGACGGCCCGGCGACCATGGGCGGCTTCCCCGGCCCGGCGCTGCTGACCGAAGAGTACATCAACTTTATGGCCACCAACTTCGATCGCCTGACGGTGTATCAGAACGGCAAAAAGGTCGATTTCACCCTGCAGGCCTGGAGCCTGCCCGGCGCGCTGAAACAAACGCTGACCGCCCCCGGCGTGAAGGTGGAGATGACGCTGCGCTTCGCCAGCGCCCACACTTCGCTACTGGAAACCAAAATCACCAGCAACACTCCGCTGAAGCTGGTATGGGATGGCGAACTGCTGGAAAAACTGGCCGCCAAAGAGGGTAAAGCGCTATCGGACAAAACCATTGATGAAACCTTCCCGGACTATCAGCGCCGTCTGAGCGCCACGCCCGACGGCCTGACGGTCAGCTTTGGCAAGGTTCGCGCCGCCTCCGACCTGATGACCTCCGGCGAATCGCAGTATCAGATCCACCGTTCGCTGGTAACCGAGACTCGTATCGACGGCCACCGCTTTATCAGCAGCGCGGAGATCCGCGGCTCCACCACCCTCTACACCACCTATTCGCACCTGCTCACCGCGGAGCAAGCGCGGCGGGAAAAAGCGCAGATCCGCGATATTCTGGCGCGCCCGGCTTACTATCTCACCGCCTCCGAACAGCGCTGGGACGGCTATCTGCAAAAAGGGCTCAGCAACCCCGACGCTACCGCCGAACAGACCCGCGTGGCGGTGAAAGCCATTGAGACGCTCAACGGCAACTGGCGCGCGCCGGGCGGCGCGGTGCATTACCACACCGTCACCCCATCCGTGACCGGCCGCTGGTTCTCCGGCAACCAGACCTGGCCGTGGGATACCTGGAAACAGGCCTACGCCATGGCCCACTTCAACCCGGATATCGCCAAAGAGAATATCCGCGCCGTCTTCTCCTGGCAGATTAAAGCCAATGATAAGGTGCGCCCGCAGGATGCCGGATTTGTGCCCGATCTGATCGCCTGGAACCTGAGCCCCGAGCGCGGCGGCGACGGCGGCAACTGGAACGAACGCAACACCAAGCCAAGCCTCGCGGCCTGGTCGGTGATGGAGGTGTATAACGTCACCAAAGATAAAGCGTGGCTGGAAGAGATGTATCCGAAGCTGGTGGCCTATCACGACTGGTGGCTACGCAACCGCGACCATAACGGTAACGGCGTGCCGGAATATGGCGCGACCCGCGATAAGGCGCACAACACCGCCGACGGCGCCATGCTGTTCACGGTGAAAAAAGGGCAAACCGAGCAGACGCTTTCCGGCCTTCGCGCCTACGAACAGGTGACGGCCAAAGGCGATTACGACAGCCTCGAAATTCCGGCGCAGGTAGCGGCGTCGTGGGAGTCCGGGCGCGACGATGCGGCGGTATTTGGTTTTATCGATAAAGAACAGCTGGATAAATACGTCGCCAACGGCGGCAAACGCAGCGACTGGACGGTGAAATTCGCCGAAAACCGCGACCGCAACGGCAACCTGCTGGGGTATTCGCTGCTCCAGGAATCGGTCGATCAGGCCAGCTATATGTACAGCGATAACCACTATCTGGCGCAGATGGCGACCATTCTTGGCAAAGCGGAAGAGGCAAAGCGCTATCAGGCGCTGGCGGCGAAGCTGGCGGATTATATCAATACCTGCATGTTCGACCCGCAGACTCGCTTCTATTACGACATTCGTATCGAAGAACAACCGCTGGCCAACGGCTGCGCCGGTAAACCGATCGTCGAGCGCGGCAAGGGGCCGGAAGGCTGGTCGCCGCTGTTTAACGGCGCGGCGACGCAGCAACATGCTGACGATGTGGTTTCGGTGATGCTCGACCCGAAAGAGTTCAACACCTTTGTGCCGCTGGGTACCGCCGCGCTGACCAACCCGGCCTTTGGCGCTGATATTTACTGGCGCGGACGGGTGTGGGTGGATCAGTTCTGGTTCGGCCTGAAGGGAATGGAGCGCTACGGTCATCGCGATGAGGCGCTGAAGCTGGCGGACGCCTTCTTCCAGCACGCCAAAGGCTTAACCGCCGATGGCCCGATTCAGGAGAACTACAATCCGCTGACCGGCGCCCAGCAGGGGGCGCCCAATTTCTCGTGGAGCGCGGCGCATTTATATATGTTGTATAACGAGTTTTTCCGTAAGCCGTAGCGTTTTCCCCTCACCCTAACCCTCTCCCCACAGGGGAGAGGGAACCTCACACCTGCGGTAACAGCCCGATAAAACTGCGCTTCTGCCGCGGCTGCGACATCATCTCCTCCAGCTTTTCGACGCAGGCTAAATAGTGCGGCGTCTTCTTATGCGCCAGCACCGCCTCATCGTCTTTATAGGCTTCGTAGATAAAAAAGCGGG
>OKVG01001173.1_pt1 | contig 12313 bp, 9 predicted proteins | sample 1606981 | NCBI WGS metagenome assembly OKVG01 (sample SAMN03281018, study PRJEB24777) | human gut metagenome | isolation source: fecal sample PR128 from 1 month old male Malay infant, vaginal delivered... | reverse complement strand
GTGAACCGCCAGATCTCCTCACGCCCGGTGGGCATGGGGTGATCGGCAACCTCCCACGACGGGGTGGGGTGCAGATGGGATTCGACGTCGTTCTCGATGGCGACGTTGTGGCCCTTTCGGGGCGCGGCGGCTGGTGCGCTCAACGCAGTGTCTCTCTTTCTGGGAAAAGTGGGGTTCGTCTGGGCGGGGGTCGGATCAGCCGACCGCACCCTCCATCTGCAGCTCGATGAGCCGGTTGAGTTCCAGGGCGTACTCCATCGGCAGCTCCTTGGCGATCGGCTCGATGAATCCGCGCACGATCATGGCCATGGCCTCCTCCTCGGTCAGACCACGCTGCATGAGGTAGAACAGCTGATCCTCGCTGACCTTGGAGACGGTGGCCTCGTGGGCCATGGACACCTCGTCGGTACGGATGTCGTTGTACGGGTAGGTGTCCGAGCGCGAGATATCGTCCACCAGCAGGGCGTCACAGCGTACTGCTGAGGAGGAGTGGTGAGCGTCCTTGCCGACGGCGACGAGGCCGCGGTAGGCCGAGCGTCCACCGCCCTGGGAGATCGACTTGGAGACGATCGTCGACGAGGTGTACGGGGCGTTGTGGACCATCTTGGCGCCGGTGTCCTGGTGCTGTCCCTCGGCTGCGAAGGCGACCGACAGAGCCTCACCCTTGGCGTGCGGGCCCATGAGGTAGCAGGCGGGGTACTTCATGTTGGCCTTGGAACCGATGTTGCCGTCGATCCACTCCATCGTGCCGCCCTCCTCGACGTAGGCACGCTGGGTGACGAGGTTGTACACGTTGTTCGACCAGTTCTGGATGGTCGTGTAACGGCAACGGGCGTTCTTCTTGACGATGATCTCGACGACTGCCGCGTGCAGTGAGTCCGACTTGTAGATCGGGGCGGTGCAGCCCTCGACGTAGTGCACGTAGGCACCCTCGTCGACGATGATCAGGGTCCGCTCGAACTGGCCGAGGTTCTCGGTGTTCATGCGGAAGTAGGCCTGCAGCGGGATGGTGCAGTGGACGCCCTTCGGCACGTAAATGAAGGAGCCACCGGACCACACGGCGGAGTTCAGCGCGGAGAACTTGTTATCACCGAGCGGGACGGCGCTGGCGAAGTGCTCACGGAAGAGCTCGGGCTCCTCCCTGAGGGCGGTGTCGGTGTCGAGGAACAGCACTCCCTGCTTGCCGAGCTCCTCGTTAATCTTGTGGTAGACGACCTCGGACTCGTACTGGGCGGCCACACCGGCAACCAGACGATCCTTCTCGGCCTCCGGGATGCCCAGACGGTCGTAGGTGTTCTTGATGTCGGTCGGAAGGTCCTCCCAGGACTGGGCCTGACGCTCCTGGGCGCGCACGAAGTACTTGATCTGGTCGAAGTCGATCGTGCTGATGTCGACGCCCCAGGTCGGCATCGGCTTGCGCCCGAAGAGCTTGAGGGCCTTGAGACGCATGTCAAGCATCCACTGCGGCTCATGCTTCATGGCCGAGATGCCGCGCACGACATCCTCGGACAGTCCGCGCTGAGAAGCTGCTGCGTAGGCATCGGAGTCGTGCCAGCCGTATTTGTAGCCGCTGAGGGCAGCCAGGTGTTCGTCCTGGCTGGCGCCGGTGCCCGGGAGGCTTGTGGGGGTGTCAACCTGGGTCATGAGTGATCCTTTCGGATGGATGGACGCTTGGACGGCTCGGAGAGTGCTCGACGGGTGATCTCGACGTCGACGGGAATGTGGGTGGTGCACACCCCGTCACCGTGAGCGATCGTTGCCAACCGCTGGACGTGCGACCCGAGGAGTTCGGAGAACAACTGGGTCTCGACCTCGCACAGCTGCGGAAAGACCTTGGCCACCTCGGCAACCGGGCAGTTGTGCTGGCAGATCTGCTGCCCGGCACCCGCCGGCTGAGCGGTCGCCACGTACCCGTCTGCCGACAGGGCCTCGGCCAACAACTGGGCAGGAACCTCGTCGGGACATTTCTCCCGCAGGGCGCGATATCGCGACTCGATGTCATCGACTCGGGCCTTGGCCACCGCATCGAGTGCCGACGGTCCGACGGCGTCGGCAAGTTGCCGTAGAGCCGAGATCGCCAGGTCGTCATAGGCGGTGTAGTAATCAGCCCTCCCATGATCGGTGAGGAAGAAGACGCGGGAGGGGCGACCCCTGCCGCGGGCCCCGAAGACCCTCTTCTCGCGGGAATCGACGAGGCTCTCGTTGACGAGGGAACTGAGGTGGCGGCGCACTGCCGCTGCTGTCAGACCGAGACGATCGGCCAGCTCACTGGCCGTCGACGGGCCATTGTGCAGGATGGACGACATCACACGATCCCTCGTGGAGCTATCCGCTCCCCCCTGCTGGTGCTCGCCGACGACGTCGCGACCTGCGGCGGCCACCTCGGTGTCGGTCGAATTTTTCACAACTCCATTGTTGCTTAAACCGACCCTGATGCAAGTTAGGCAACCCTATGCCGATGCCGACCCGCCGGTGGGCACCCCGGGCACCAAAAGGCGGGGCCAGGCCTGGACCACATGCGGCTCGGGTTTACTGATACGAAGCCGGACCACCTGCGCAACGCCAAGAGAATCACTTCTCGTCGGCATAGGTGCACTCGACCACTCGATGCTGGAAGACACGGCCATCGTCGAGGAAGAGGACCGTCAACTCGTTGGTGACCTCACAGTTGGGTCCCTTGGAAAACGGGACATCAGCCATGATCGGGGCTTTTTCTCATCGAGTCGACGTCAGACTGGGCGAAGGACTCAAACTGCAGAACCTCGCCGTCATCCTCCCCCACCAATCACACAGCCCCATGCCTTGTGTCCTTTGAGGGAATCAACATTCGAGGTGGTGAGTATCTCCGCCCGAGACATGACGCTGGTGTCCTGACATGCGGAGCGGACATCTGCAGACGAGGTCACCTTGATGCTCGGAGAAGGAGAGACCTCAAGAGTCGCCACACCCCGACAGGCCGACGAGACCAACCATCAGAACTGGCAGCATAGCTAGCTTTCTCACCACGTCACCGACTTCTTCCACGCTCGAAGGGTCCTTGACGTAAACCCTCAAGCCAGAATAATCACGACAAAACTCGCCCCCACCCCATACGTCACGATACCGATCGAAAACGCTCGCCAATTCATCACTGGCGTCATTGACTTCCCTGAAAGGAGAGCCATCAAAGGAATAATCCCCATCAGCAGACCGAGGACTCTCACAGATCGCACGGACCAGCTCCCCCTCTTCTGGTGACGCTTGGGACACCCCCGCCTGAAGTACACCACAGCAGAGAATCCCCACAAGAACCAAAGCCAATCATGAATTCTTGTTCATAACCATCATCATTCTCACCGTTGAACGAGGTAACAGCACTAGCAGACACAGGTGTCATCGATGACCAAAGGGCGTCGTTACCCTTTTCCCGAAATCAAATGCCGCAACACCAGAACACCCACTCCGTCAAGCCTGCGACGACACTCACATAAAGTCCCCGCGTAGCAAGGGTCCGTACCCCACACATTTTTCCCCGCGAAGTGAGTGTCGGCCACGATCGGGTGTGAGCACCAAGAAGTATGCCCGGGCCTACCAGGCCGCTTCGGAGAAGGACAAGGGCCGGATCTTGGATCAGGTCGTGGAGGTGACCAGCTGGAACCGTGACCATGCCAGACAGCAGTTGAAGGCCCGTGCCGTCGACGGGCCGTTGTGCAGGATGGACGACCTCACGCGATTCCTCGTGTAGCTGTCATCACTGGCCTGCTGGTGCCTGCCGACGACATCGCGACCCGCGACTGTCAGGTGGCTCTCGGTCGTCAGCTCAAGTTCTCCCCGCACTCCACGATCCGATGCCACCACACCTGTCCATCGTCAGTCAGTATGTACACCTTGCCTGGCGCGACATGGCAGTCCGCGTCAGTGGGAACGGGTGTGTCGCCCAGGATTCCGGACTTGCGGGTCTCACGCATATCGGCGTCACTGTAAGGGCCTTGAGGCACGACCCCCTCCGCTTGACCTGACGGTTTTACCCAGCACACCCAGGCCTTGTGTCCCTTGATGTGGGCAACATTGGATGTAGTCAGTTCTTGAGCGCGGTCAAGCTGACCTCGGTCTCGGCACATAGCCAGTGCCGCTGATGATGTCGTCGCGACAGGTGATGAGGCCGGACCGTCGGGCTTCGGGGTCGAGGTGCACGCCGTGGCCATCAGTACGATCACGACGATGGCACCCCACCATGCCGAGCTTCTCCTCACCATCGGACTGAGCTTTTCCACGCGCGAACTCCACTCAATTGCGTGGCGTAGTAGGTGCATCGTTTTTGTGTCCCCGGCTTCCACCACGAGTAACCTTTAACCAGGTCGGCATAGACCATCTTTCCAGATCCATTGTTATAATGGACGGGGCCGCCTGAATCTCCCCCCCTCTAATACCATTATAACCATGGGAATTCCATCTACCCTCTTGCTTTGCAAGCGTTATTTGATGGCCAGCCGTAACACCATCAAGCTTGATGCGACCAAAATTATCCTGCACGATATATCCGCAGATCTGCCCCGAAGTTCTACCCGAGCTGCACAGCTGACGGCCAATAGCGAGACCACCAAAATAGAGCCCAGCGCCAGAATGGCGTGATAACGAGGAATTCCCTGCGTTATACACGTTTGGCGAGTACGATTTTCCCGCAATCAATTTCCAGTCACCCTAGACATTCTAATTCCCAGAATACGCGGTAGTGTATTGATTTCCAACTGGCCTTTTCACCGGGGTGTAGGGAGTACCACGACGAAGCCCCGACTGGAGCCCATCGTGGCGACGAAGCGCCACGATGCAGACCAAGACCGCAACACTTTCATCAGGCGCGGTCCTCGTCGTCAGAACCCATTAGAACGCCGCCCGGGACTCGTAGCTGCTAGATAGTGATAAATCTCACCTCGCTTGGACTAGACAACCGTGTAACACTTTGCAACACTGACAGCACGCTGCAAACGACCGACAGCGATACGTCGGCCTGATGCACAACTACGTGCTCGACGATGAGCGTCGAGCTGCCTCGAAAGGTGTACCCACATGCCTGACATCACGCGTCGCTCAATGCTTTTTGGAGGTCTCGGTGTTGCTGCCGTCGGCGTCCTGTCCGCATGCGGCGGCAATGACTCCCCCTCGTCATCCACCTCGTCAGCATCCGGTGCTGCGTCCTCGGCCGCCGGAGCTGCCGGCTCAATCCTGGTGTGGACTGACTCCAACCGTGAACCCGTCCTTCGGAAGGTCGCCGAGCAGTTCAAGTCCGACACCGGGGTCACCGTCAAGCTGGCCGTCAAGGACTTCGCGAAGATCCCCGACGACTTCATCACCCAGGTCCCGACCGGTAAGGGCCCTGACGCCGCCATCGCTGCCCACGACGGCACCGGTCGCATGGTCGAGAACGGTGTCGTCGCCCCACTGGAGCTCGACGACACCTCCGCCTACCAGGGCGTCGCCATCCAGGCCTTCACCGTCAACGGCAAGATCTACGGCGTTCCTTATGCCACCGAGAACATTGCTCTGGTTCGCAACACCAAGCTCGTCACCGACGCCCCGAAGACCTTCGACGAGATGATCGAGATGGGCAGGAGGTCCGGCGCGAAGTACCCCTTCCTCGTGGGGCTTGACCCCAAGGAGTCCGATCCGTACCACCTGTACCCATTCCAGGCCTCCTTCGGCGCCCCGGTTTTCGAGTTCAAGGACAATGGCTTCGACGCCGCCAAGGTCGCCATGGGCGGTTCTAATGGCGAGAAGTTCGCCGCATGGCTGGCCGAGCAGGGGAAGGCCAAGAACCTCAACCTCAACATCTCCCAGGACATCTCCAAGGATCTGTTCGGCAAGGGCGAGGCTGCCTTCATCCTCACCGGACCGTGGAACCTCGACGGCTTCAAGAAGGCTGGCATCAGCTACGAGATCAGCGAAATCCCTTCTGCCGGTGGCCAGCCCGCCACCCCGTTCGTCGGCGTCCAGGGATTCTGGATGAGCGCCAAGACCAAGAACGCCGTCGCCACCCAGAAGTTCCTCGTCGAGTACGTCGGCAACCCGGACGTTCAGGCCGAGCTGTTCAAGGTCGGCAATCGTCCACCGGCCAACAAGCAGGCCTTCGAGAAGGCCAAGGCGGACAAGGACGTCGCTGCATTCGGCGCCGTCGGCCAGAAGGCCGTCCCGATGCCGAACATCCCCGCCATGGGATCGGTGTGGGCTGACTGGGGCGTCGCCGAGGCTCAGATCATCAGCGGCAAGGTCTCCAACCCCAAGGCCACCTGGGACAAGGCCGTGACGTCCATCAACGACAAGATCAAGAAGGGCTGATCTCAGCCTCCAGGTGGGGGCGCACGACGTCGCGCGCCCCCACCTCCCGCAACGCCAGTGCCGGCGTTTCCTCACATGCCCCGCTGAACCGGAGAACCCCACATCATGTCGTCATCATCAACCGTCGACCACGAGTCACGGGAAAAGCGTGTCGCCGCAGCCAGCGGCAAGTACTCCGGGTCACTGTGGGCCTGGATCCTCAAGATCGCACTTCTCGGCGTCCTCGACGCGATCGCCGTCTACGGCGTCATGACTGCCATCGCCCATGGATCCACTGTAATGGCCATCGGCATCGGCGTCATCGCCGTCATCATCACCCTCATCTACCTGCCACCCAACCGGATGCTGCCGGCCAAGTACCTGGCTCCCGGCATCGTCTTCATGCTCGTCTTCTCGGTGGGCGTGATGGCCTACACGATCTACGTGGGCTTCACAAATTACGGCGATGGGCACAACGGCAGTCATGACGACGCCGTCGCAGCCATCCAACGAGACAACCAGCAACGTGTCCCCAACGCTCCGGTCTATGACTCGAGCGTCGCCGAGAAGGATGGCAAGCTGGCCCTGATCATCATCGATCCCAGTACCAAGAAGGTACGAGCTGGCACGTCCGATCAGCCCCTAGAACCCGTCGATGGGGCGCAGCTCAACTCTCTGGGAAGGATCAAAGATCTTCCGGGCTACCGCGTTCTCCCGTTCTCTGAGGTGTCCCAACGCAGCGATGAGATCTCTCAGTTGCAGGTTCCCGTCTCCAAGGGCTCATCAGCCGGATTCATCCGCACCACGACTGGCTCACAGGCCTTCGAATTCACCTCGACGATGACCTACGACGAGAAGACCGCGACGATGACTGACACGAACGGCACCGTCTACAAGGACAACGGTCACGGCAACTTCGTCTCAGCCTCCGGCAAGGCGTTGGAGCCCGGTTGGAAGGTCACCGTCGGGTTCGAGAACTTCAAGAAGGCTCTCACCGACCATGATGTCCGCGGACCGTTCCTGAGGGTGACCGCGTGGACCTTCGCCTTTGCCGTGCTATCGGTGTTGACGACCTTCGCCCTCGGTCTGGCCCTGGCCCTGTTGTTCAACGACACCTCCATGAAGGGACAGAAGTTCTACCGCATCCTCATGCTCCTGCCCTATGCCTTCCCAGGGTTCCTGTCAGCCCTGGTGTGGTCGGGGATGTTCAACCAGGAGTTCGGCTTCATCAACCAGGTGTTGCTGGGTGGAGCATCCATTCCCTGGTTGACAGATCCCTGGATCGCCAAGGCAGCGGTCCTCATCGTCAACCTGTGGCTGGGTTTCCCCTACATGTTCATCGTCTCGACGGGCGCTCTGCAGTCCATCCCGGGAGACATCCTGGAAGCCTCTCGGATCGACGGCGCGAGCGCCTGGCGCACCTTCACGAAGATCAAGCTGCCACTGCTCATGGTGCCGCTGGCACCGCTGCTCATCAGTTCCTTCGCCTTCAACTTCAACAACTTCGTCCTCATCTACATGCTGACCCTCGGTGGCCCCCGATTCACCGACACCAGCCTCGATGTCGGCGCCACCGACATCCTCATCTCGATGGTGTACAAAGTCGCCTTCTCCGGTGCCAGTCGTGACTACGGCCTGGCCAGCGCCTTCTCCGTCATCATCTTCATCATCGTCGGCGTGATCTCCTGGCTCGGATTCCGCCAGACCAAGGACCTTGAGGAGGTCAACTGATGAGCACCGCAACAGTGTCCTCTGCCATCAAGGACGCCAACTGCCGCAGGCCGTTCTCCAAGCGACTCAAGTCGCAGTGGTGGCGTCATCTGCTCGGCATCATCGCTGTTGTCTTCGCGGCCTTCCCACTGGTCTACGTGCTCTCGGCGTCCCTGTCGCCAGGCGGCACCCTGACCGGCTCCAACCAGCTGTTCTCGAAGATCGACTTCTCGAACTATTCCAAACTCATGAGCGACCCTGTGCGTCCGTACGGTCGGTGGTACCTCAACACCGTCATCATCGCCGCGGTCACCGCGATCTTCACCGTCTTCCTGGGAGCTCTGGCTGCCTACAGCTTCTCCCGGATGCGCTTCAAGGCGCGTCGCGGTGGTCTGTTGGCTCTCATGCTGGTGCAGATGTTCCCCCAGCTTCTGACGGTGGTGGCCATCTTCCTGCTACTGACATGGCTCGGTGACGTCTACCCGGTGCTGGGCATCGGGTCCCGGCTGGCGCTCATCATGGTGTACCTGGGCGGAGCCCTGGGAGCGAACACCTACCTCATGTACGGCTTCTTCAACACCGTGCCGCAGTCCCTCGACGAGGCTGCCCGGATGGACGGTGCAGGCCATGCCCGCATCTTCTTCACCCTCATCCTGCCGCTGGTGGCCCCGATTCTGGCGGTCGTCGGTCTGCTGAGCTTCATCGGCTCCTTCACCGAATACGTGGTGGCCTCGGTCATTCTTGGTGCCGACCCACATACCTCGACCCTGGCCATCGGTTTGTACCAGTACGTCTCCACTGAGACCAGCTCCAACTGGGGAGTCTTCGCGGCCGGCGCCGTGCTCGCCGCCCTTCCCCCAATGGTGCTGTTCCTCTGGCTGCAGAAGTACATCGTCTCCGGGCTGACCGGTGGGGCGGTGAAGTGACGTGACACACTGCCGGGAGGAGAAGAGATGAGCGGACCAACCCTTGCCGAGATCGCCGACCAGGCAGGTGTCAGCCAGGCCACCGTCTCCCGGGTCCTCAATGACAAGCCCGGGGTCTCAGACTCCACCCGGCAGTGTGTGCTCACCGCCCTCGACGTCCTGGGGTATCAGCGCCCCACCCACCTCAAGCCCGTCACGACGGGGCTCGTCGGACTCATCGTTCCCGAGCTCACCAATCCCGCCTTCGCAAGCTACGCCCAAGCTATTGAGACCCTGCTTTCGCGGAAGGGGTACGCCACCGCCGTATGTACCCAGGCCCCCGGCGGCATGCGCGAGGACGACTACATCCGGGTGCTGCGATCACGTCAGGTCTCGGGAATCATCGTCATGTCAGGGTCGCATGCCGACACCACTGCGGACATGTCCACTTACCACCACCTCGTTGACGTCGGGTTACCGTTGGTGCTTGTCAACGGGTATTCGCCCACCATTGCGACGCCGCAGATCAGTGACGACGACGTGTCCGCCATGGATCAGGCCATCGCCCATCTCGTCAGCCTTGGGCACGAGCACATCGGCCTCGCGGTGGGTCCTCGCAGATACGTCCCGGCACAGCGCAAGGAACAAGGTGTACGCGCGGCCATGGATCGTCGACTCGGCGGGCATGGCAAGGTCACCGTCAGCAACACCGTGTTCTCCGTCGACGGCGGAGCTCATGCGGCTGTCGACCTCCTCGGTCAGGGGGTCAGCGCCATCATCTGTGGCTCCGACCTCATGGCTTTGGGAGCAATCCGGGCCGTCCGCGCACAGGGCCTGTCGGTCCCCCGTGACGTCTCCGTCATCGGTAGCGATGACTCAGCCCTGATGCGGTACACCGATCCCCCGCTCACGAGTCTGCATCAGGACGTCGGGCTCATCTCGACGATGGCGGTGCAATCTCTCATCGGTCTGGTGCGCGGTGACGCGGTTTTCCTCAGAGAGAGACTGGTGCGCCCGGAACTGGTCATACGCGCTACGACGGGGCCCGCCCGAGGCGCATGAGCATCCTGAAAACCCTGAAGTAACGGCGCGAGAGTGAGTCTCACACGATACGGGGCCCAGCTCCGTTGACGCGGAGCCGGGCCACAACCACAGCGAACGGCCAGATCACTTCTCGTCGTGATACGAACACTCGACCAACCGATGCTGGAAAATACGGCCATCCTCAAGGAATAATAGATACACGGCACCGTGAGGGACGTCACAGCTGGATCCCGTCGGGACGGGGACGTCAGCCATAATGGGGTCTTTCTTCATTGAGTCGACGTCAGCCTGAGTGATGGTCTCAAACTGCATAACCTCGCCGTCATCATCTCCACCAATTGCACAGCCCCACGCCTTGTGCCCCTTGAGGGAATCAACATTCGAGGTGGTGAGCTTCTCTGCCCGAGAGGTCATAGAAGAGTCTCGACATGCAGAGCGAGCCGCTGCCGACGAGGTCACCTTGACCTCCGGAGAAGGCGAGGTCTCGCCCTGCTGACCGCCACACCCTGATAAGCCGACGACCCCAACCGCCAAGGCTGACATCAAGGCTACTCTTCTCACCACTTCACCGACCCCTTCCACGCACGAACACCGCTCAGTTGGGTTACATAATAAGTGCAACGATACTGCGTTCCGCGCTTAGCCCTCGAGTGGCCCGTGACGATTCCGGTATAAATCATCTTCCCAGACCCATTGTTGTAATACGCCGGACCCCCAGAATCTCCTCCTCGGAAACCGTTACAGCCATGCGTATTGATCCGACCTTCTTTTTTCGCGAGTTTCGTAATATGCCCAGTCGATACGTTACCAACTTTTACCCTCGCGAAAGTCGACTGAACTACAAACCCGCAAATCTGGCCTGTCGTCCTCCCAGAAGTACATAACTGGTGGCCACCCGACAAAGCACCGAAGTTCGCCCCAGCCCCGTGGTGTCGAGATGAGGACGATGATCCAGAATTATAGACGTCGGCAGAATACGATTTCCCCGATAACATCTTCCAATCACCATATATACTGGCATTTCCTGGGTAGGACGTGGTATACTTATTGCCCACACTTTTCCCTGTGGGGTATAGTGAGTTCCACCGAGACAATGCCCTGCAGTGAGCATCACATAGCGGCCATTATAATAAACCCTGGGCCCCAACGAACACATGAAGCCCTGAGCCCTGATATCTGCCCCAGATGTAAAAGGAGATGCGTCATTTCCACGAGTGGACGCATATCCACTCTCGATATTGTTTCCAACATATACCACAGGGACGACGGCATGTGAGCCTACCGCTCGATCAGATGGAATACGCACCTGTTTCAAATCACCCGTCGGCGCGCCCGTCTCGACGAGAACCCTTCCCCTTTCAGGATCAGGCTCAGTAGACAGGGTCGGCGACAAATCCTTCCGCATAACCTCATCTTGAGCTGCTTCCAGATCTAATGACGAGAACGGAACCTCAACGAAATAAATAGGAATAGTAGGGTGCTTTTGTTTAACCGGATCAGCCAATGAAATACTCGAAGAATTCTTGACGTAGACCCTCAAACCAGAATAGTCCGACAAAACTCAACCCCACCCCACACATCGCGATGCTGACTAAAAATACTCGCCAATTCCTCATCAGCGTGATTGGCTTCCTTGGAGGATGAACCATCCCAGGAAGCATCCCCATCCGCAGACCGAGGACTCTCACATATGGCACGAGGCGATTCTCCCCGCTCCGGTAATGCTTGGGATACCTCTGCCTGAAGTGCCCCACAGCAGAGAGCTCCACCTAGAGCCAAGGCCAACAACGAATTCTTTTTCACGTCCATCACCTTCCCACCGCTCACAATGTCATGTATACAGTTGGCGTAACCGTGTGCGACGTGGGGTAGCCTCACTGCCTCCCCCACGTCGCACACGCAAGTTTACCCACCCGGGCGCACAACCCGACGAGACTCACATCACCAGATTCCTTCCACTGCCACACTCGCCGGCCTCTCTTGCTATTGCTCACGTCTTTACAGGAACTACACGTACTTGCAAGAGGACGGCAACGGCACTCCCCCTCGCGAGTTCCCCCTCGACGACGAGGTCAAGTGGATGCACGAAAACCCGATCCTTGCCTTCATGGAGATTCCGAATAACTGCGACCCGGATGACGGCACCGTCCAGCTGCTGACCAACCACCGTCGGACCTGCCAACATCGCATCGTGACCTGCACGTTCAACGACAGGTTCTGAGCACCCATTCCGGGACATGCCGAGACGCGCTGAACCCATGAGCGATACCGGCCCGACACGGTGACATTCTGCACATCGTGATCCCGGCTGCTGACAATGTGACCAGCAAGTCATACCGTTGGGGATAAGGCCTGCACCGAAG
>OKVG01001170.1_pt1 | contig 12337 bp, 17 predicted proteins | sample 1606981 | NCBI WGS metagenome assembly OKVG01 (sample SAMN03281018, study PRJEB24777) | human gut metagenome | isolation source: fecal sample PR128 from 1 month old male Malay infant, vaginal delivered... | reverse complement strand
CCGAGCGTTTAAAGCTGGCCGCTCAGTCTGCGCTTGAAGGTAAGGCAGATGTGGCGTCGATGCATCTTGAAGCCGCAGGCCAGATTGCGCGTGATGCCTCAAAGGCTGTCATTGAGGCAGGCGATCGTCTGACCCCACTATCTGAAAAGACCATCAAGAAGCGCAGAGAAATGAAACCGCCTATCCCTGGCGACAAGCCGTTGCGTGCCCGCGGATTCCTTTTCAGAGCGATTCAGTATGTCGTGAGGAAAAAATAATGCCGTTTCTCGATGTGACTGATGTTCTGCTTGATCCGGACTTTGTCGACCTGTCTCTGGTGTGTTATCGACAGGTGCAGACGGTGGACGAAGATAATTTTCCGACCAATACCGCGCAGGCTATTCCGTTCTCTGGTGTCGTAACCGTCGACCGCTCGCTTGAGGCTAAGCGTATGGCCGCCGGACAGAACATCAACGGGGCCATTCTCATCGTGACGCAGTTCAGGCTTACTCAGGGGCAACCCGGATTAGATGCCGATATCGTAACCTACCGCGGGCGAGATTATCGTGTGACATTTGTCGACCCGTATACAGCGTACGGTGCCGGGTTCGTTCAGGCGCATTGCGAGCTGCTGGAATTTGACGGGGGAACGCCGATTGAGTAACGACAGCACAACGGCGGGATATCTGACCCCCGTCGGTGATTCACCGCCCTACGATGAGGATCTGGAACGGCTAATCAGCCGCTGGATACGGGGTGTGACAGGGCTGGCTGCCACGCTGGTTTACCCACGCTGGACTGACCCGCAAAAGCAGATACCCAAAAACGGCACCACCTGGTGCGCGTTCGGTATCACCGGCATTCAGGAGGACTTCAACCCGGCGTACGTGCAGGGCGAAGAGAACACCGAACAGTGGTCGCATGAGACCGTGAGCCTGATCTTGTGCTTCTATGGCCCGCAGGGGCTGGCAATGGCCACGCGCTTTCGTGACGGTCTGCTGGTCTCGCAGAACAATGACGAGCTCAACCGCTCAGGCCTGACATTTCTGCAGCATGGGCGGATCCTCAATCTGCCCGAACTCATCAATAACCAGTGGGTGCGCCGGTACGATATCAGCGTTGACCTGCGCCGCAAAATCATCCGCCAGTACGGCATTCAATCGCTGGTCGACGCGCCAGTGCAATTTTTTGGAGATTAAAACATGGCACAGGGCTTACCTGTTTCCAATGTCGTTAACGTTGACGTCATCATGTCACCGGTAGCGGCAACGGGGCGAAACTTCGGTGCGCTCCTCATTCTGGGAACCTCTACCGTTATTCCGGTTACCGAGCGCATTCGCCAGTATTCGGCCATTGAAGATATCGGCGATGATTTTGGCGTTGACTCCCCGGAATACGAAGCAGCGACCATCTTCTTTTCACAATCACCAAAACCGACGCTGGTCTATATCGGCCGCTGGGCGAAGACGCTGGCGGAAGGTGAAGATGGCACAGTTGAAACGCTGCTGCAGGCGGTTAATGCCTCTCTGCAATATACCAACTGGTACGGGCTGGCGATTGCCGATAGCGCCGATCTGGTTGAGGCTGACGTGATTTCGGTTGCTGCGTCGATCGAGGCATCCAGCCTGAGTCGCATTCTGGCCGTTACCACTGATGATGTGAATGTGCTGGTCTCGGGGAATACCGACAACATCGGCTATAAGCTGAAAGCCGCCGGCTACAGCCGTACGTTCTGGCAGTACAGCTCCAGCAGCAAATACGCCGCTATCTCGGCATTTGGCCGTGCGTTTACGGTGAATTTCACCGGCAACAACACCACGATCACCCTGAAATTCAAAACCGAGCCTGGCGTGACGCACGAAACGCTCACGACCGCGCAGGCGTCCGCTATTGATGCCATTAACGGTAACGTCTACGTCTACTACGCCAACGATACAGCGATTATCCAGCAGGGTGTCATGGCGAACGGCGACTTCTTTGATGAACGCCACGGCCTGGACTGGCTGCAGAACTACGTTCAGACCAACCTTTACAACCTGCTGTACACCTCGACTACCAAAATTCCGCAAACCGACGCGGGCGTTACCCGGTTAATGACCAACGTCGAAGCCTCACTGGATCAGGCGGTAAATAACGGCCTTATTGCTCCGGGTGTATGGAATGGCGGCCCGATCGGCCAGATTGAATCAGGTGACACACTGACCAAGGGTTACTACGTCTACGCCGATTCAGTAGATAACCAGGCGCAGTCCGACAGGGAAGCGCGTAAGTCGCCGGTGATTCAGGCGGCGATCAAACTGGCGGGTGCCATTCACTATGCCGACGTGCAGATCAATGTGGTGCGATAAGGAGCGACCATGAGCGGAACCTATAGTTTTATTGACGTCTCGGCATCCCTGACGGGCCCAACCGGCAGCATCGATCTGGGCTACGGCTCGGCGAACTCCGAAGAAGGTATTACGGTTGCGATGACCGAGGCAAAGAATACCATGACCGTCGGCGCCGATGGTGAGGTGATGCACAGCCTGCACGCCGGTAAGAGTGGCACCATCACAGTTACCCTGCTGAAAACGTCCCCGGTGAACAAAAAACTGTCCCTGATGTACAACGCGCAGAGCCAGTCCTCGGCGACCTGGGGTAATAACGTGATTGTCATCCGAAACAAGGTGTCAGGCGATATCACCACCGCGCGTAGCTGCGCATTCCAGAAGCAGCCGGATCACGCCAACGCAAAGGTTGGTAACACAGTGTCGTGGGTTTTTGACTGCGGCAAGATTGACCAACTGCTGGGGGATTTTTAACAGATGGAATTTGAAATTAAGGGCGTTAATTATCGAACCGCCAAACTCGACGTATTCCAGCAACTGAAGGTAAGCCGTAAGCTGCTGCCGGTGCTGGCCGGGCTGGTTAGCGAATTTTCCACGCTGAAAGCGCAGGCCGCTGCGGGTAACTCTGGTGCAGTGCTGGAAAGCGTGCTGCCGAAAATTGCCGATACGCTGGCAGCGCTGCCGGACGACGACGTTAACGCGGTGATTTATCCGTGCCTGAGTGTCGTTTCCCGCCAGCACGAAAAGGGCTGGGCGAAAGTCTTCGATCAGGGCGCGCTGATGTTCGACGATATCGACCTGTTCACGATGCTGCAGCTGGTGGCGCGGGTGGTCGCCGACAGCCTGGGAAATTTTTTGAAAGAACTCCCCGGCAGCGGGACGCCTACCCAGCCATAGGTCCTGTCCTGGAATCCATGCCGGAAGGTGAGGACTTCCTGATGCGCCCGGTGGATGCCGGGCTCATCCCTTACACCGCCCTGAAAGATGGATCAGTAGACCTGGCTGATATTGCCCGTATGAATGACTGGCTGGACCTGAAAGCCGATAACGAAAACCGTATAGCGAAATGGAGAGAGGCTAATGAACGCTGAAACGCTCAAGGACTTTCTGATCTCGCTTGGGTTCAAAGTTGATGAGGCTGGCGCCAGAAAATTCGATGCCGTCGTTGCCGGGACAACGCTTAAAGCGATTGAACTGGGCGTCAAAGTTGAGGCTGCGGCGCTTTCCGTCGTGGCATTCACTGCGAAAATTGCAAGCGGTCTCGACGACCTGTACTGGGCCTCTCAGCGCACAGGCGCGACGGTAGAGGGTATTAAGCAGATTGGGTATGCGGTTAGTCAGGTTGGCGGCAGTGTCGACGGTGCTCGCGGCTCTCTCGAAAATCTTGCCCGGTTCATGCGTAACAATCCCGGCGCTGAGGGTTTCCTGAACCGGCTGGGGGTTCAAACGCGTGATGCCAGCGGCAACATGCGGGATATGGCGACGATCTTTACCGGCGTCGGCCAGCGTCTTAGCAGCATGCCGTATTACCGCGCGAACCAGTACGCTCAGATGCTGGGTCTGGATGAAAACACCCTGATGGCAATGCGTCGCGGTATCGGCCAGTTTAGTGGCGAATACACCGCGATGGCGAAGGCGATCGGCTATAACGCCGATGTGGCCGCCGTCAGCTCCAATAAATTCATGACCTCGCTGCGCTCCTTTGGGCTGATGGCAGGCATGGCGCGGGATAAAATAGGCTCCAGCCTCGCTGATGGCCTTGCTGGCTCTCTGGACAGGCTGCGTCGACAAATTCTGGAAAACTTCCCGAAAATTGAAGGCGCGATAACCGGTACCGTGAAAGGCATTCTCTGGGCTGGCGAGATGGTAGGCAGGGTAATTTACCGCCTCATCCAATTGGGTCAGAGTATCAGCGACTGGTGGGACTCTCTTGATAAGCAGTCGCAGCAGCTGATCGAACTAATTGGAGCGCTAACCGCAGCGTGGTGGATGCTCAACCGCGCTATGCTCGCATCGCCGATTACGTGGGTTCTCGGTCTTGCCGCTGCCATAGCTTTGCTATGGGAGGATTACCAGACCTGGAAGGAGGGTGGTAAGAGCCTCATTGACTGGGGTAAATGGAAGCCTGAAGTAGACGCAGCACTGAAGATGGTCGGTGACCTGAAACAGACTGTCCTCGATCTCGGAAAAGCGCTGGCAAAGCTGCTCAATATCGACCCTAAATCCTGGTCTTTGAAATGGGATTTCAGCAACTTCATTACCCAGATGGGTGAGTTTAGCAAGATGCTGAGTATGATCGGCGACCTGCTTAACGCTATCAAGGACGGTCGCTGGTCGGATGCTGCAAGCATTGGCAGGGCTCTTCTCAAACAAGGCAGTAACCAGCCTGATGCGCTGCCCGGCGTTTCTGATAGTGCCAATAGCGCTGCTGACTGGATAAAGGATAAGACAGGATTTGACCCGCGCAGCATAGGCCGTTTCTTCCGTGGCGAGGGTAATACGCTTGCAGATCGCAACAATAACCCCGGCAATATTCGGCCCGTAGGCGGTGGTGGCTTTCGTACGTTTGGTTCTGCGCTGGAAGGCTGGGAGGCCATGAAAAACCAGCTCATGCGCTACTTCACAGGGAAAACGACCGGGCATCGCCTGCAGACTATCATGGATATCGTCAGCACCTGGGCGCCTGCGGCCGATAACAACGATCCTGCCAAATATGCCCGTGACGTTGCTGGTTGGATGGGTGTATCGCCGACGGCAGCACTAAACCTGTCCGACCCCAATACGATGGCTATGCTCATGCAGTCTATGGCCCGCAAAGAGGGGTATTCGAACTGGAATAGCCCGCTTGCCCATCAGGCTGCTGGAGCGCAGGTGAACCAGCAAAACACCTACAACATCTATGGCGGTAATGCTCAGGAAATTGGGCAGGAAGTCAGTCGCCGCCAGCTTGAGGCTAATGCCAGGGTGCTGAGAAATAACCAAACTGGAGCAGGATGATGGATATTCTTTCTACTCTCTTTCAGCAGCAGAGCAGGCGGATCGGGCTGATAGTCCCCAGTGTTGTTATTTCGGAAAAGCACGATGACTCTCTTGAAATAACCGAGCATCCCGTAGAGGTTGGCGCAGCAATTTCAGACCATGCATTTCGACGTCCTTCGGAAGTGGTAATGCAGGTCGGTTTTGCTGGCGGCGGTTCATTGCTTGACTTCGTAGATACGTCTTCTCTTGGGCTGAGCGTAGGTATTGGCCCGAAGGAGACGTATCAGGAACTGTTAAATCTGCAGAGCAGCAGGGCGCCTTTAGATGTGGTGACCGGTAAGCGGATTTACAACAATATGTTGATCCGTGCGCTTGAGGTTACTACTGACAGGACGTCGGAAAATATTCTCTCTGCCGTGCTGACGCTCCGGGAAGTGATTATCACAAGCACAACCACCACGCAGGTGGCTCCAAAGTCCAATATGAAGTTAGGGGCGAATACCTCAGCCGTGCAAAACTCCGGGGTGAAAACGCCAGTGCAAAAAAATGAATCAATACTGAGCCGGTTAAGTGGCTTTGTAGCGGGAGGGTAAATGACGATCAGCGAAATCCCTCTTTCCCCGGAAAACCAGAGATTCTCCATATCCGTGGCAGGTCAAAGTCTGCAAATGGCTGTGACCTGGCGTGCTGCTTTCTGGTGTCTGGATATTATGGATAGCAGCGGTGCGGACCTGATAAAGGGAATCCCGCTTATCACCGGCGCCGACCTGCTGGCGCAGTATCGCTATCTCGGGCTTGGCTTTTCGCTTTATGTGGGCTGCGACAACCAGTCCAGCGAAAATCCAACTGAGGCCGATCTGGGTATTTACAGCCATCTTTATGCGGTAACGGAGTAAAAATGTCTCAGAACTGGATGCGGCACTTTGAGCTACAGCTTGTCGACCCCGATGGTGGCGCTATCGACCTTGGAAGTTTTAAAGTCACTTTTAATATCGATTGGTTTAACATAAGCAGTGAGACGCGCATAGGTACTTTCAAAATCTATAATCTGTCCGCAAATACGGTTAACCGCATCATGGGGAATGAGTTTAACCGAGTGAGGATTATTGCTGGGTATGATGGTATCGCAGCAGATGTATCCGCCAACCAGGTCGGCGTAGAGAGAAGGGTAAGCCCTGATGATGTAGGTCAGATGGATGGGCGGAACTATGGCCTACTATTTGACGGTGAGATTCGCTATACCATCACAGGGAAAGATAACCCCGTTGATAGCTTTGTCCTTATTCAGGCGGCTGATTCTGACCGGGCATTCGCCACCTCGATCACTGCGCAGACGCTGGCGGCTGGCTATACGGTCTATGACGTCAATGCAGTGCTCATGAAGGACTTCAACGCTAACGGGGCCACGGAAGGGAATACCCCTGCAATGCCTGCAACGGTGTTTCCTCGCGGCAGGGTGCTTTTTGGTATGACCCGGCATCTGATGGATAACGTCGCCGAGCAATGCAAGGCTGACTGGATGTTTGTCGACGGTAAGAGGGAAATGGTGGCGAAAAATGAGGTTGTTCACGAAGCCATTAAACTGAACAGCGCCACCGGCCTTGTGGGTATGCCTCAGCAGACCATTGGTAGCGGAGTTAACGTCCGTTGCCTGATTAACCCTAACATCCGCGTTAATGGCCTGATCGAGCTGAATCAGGCTTCCGTGTTCCGTACCGCGCTGGGGAATAACGATATCGCCATGACCCAAGGGCGTATCACTGACCAGAACAACAACGGAAACATCACCATTGAAGGCACAACTGCGCAGCCTGCCAGTATTGCGACTGACGGCGTTTATATTGTCCGTGGCATTATGTACACTGGCGACACAAGGGGCCAGGCGTGGTACATGGATATGATGTGTGAAGCGCGTGGTGCGGCGGATCTGGTCTCCTCATCTGCGCGGGAGAGAGGGCTCTAATGAAACAGTTTTGCTTGGCATTAGCTGTGATGGTATCCATGCCGACGATGGCTGCAATCCAGTGTGGCAATTACATAATGACCGGCGAAGGTATGACCGTGATCAATGGTGAGACTGTCACATCACAGAAAGTAAAATTCTTGGGGAAGGATGGCGATTACGCAAACATGAAAATGGACATGGGTCTTATGCCTGCTCGCGATGGTAATAATTACGGCTTTGAATTCGTGAAGCGTAACGGTAAGGCGTTCCTTAATGTCCAACTTCTGCAAAACAGTATGGATGCCCCGAAAATCATCGGGTCGTTCCCCTGCAGAAAGGTGCCCAGCTAATTATGTATCACGTTAAATTGTTAACTACTTTGCTTTTAAGCTCTCCCCTTTTTGCTTTTGCTTCTGGGGTGTCCGGCCCGCCAATAAATATAATTTGCGGTAAAGATAATTACATATTATATGAGAGTGTAAATTATCAGCACGCAGCAATTAAAAATGGCGTATTGATGAGCGATACCAAAGGGTTTTCAAATCCCTATGAAGATGACGAAAACGCCATTATTTTTGAGTTTGATGAATGGGGGCAGAATGGAGGCATTCACGTGCATCATTTTCTCGTATTCAATACCATTCATAAAACGATGACGCTGCAAAAGCGTACTCTTGATGCCGATAATCTACCAAGAGGTGACGGCACCACTGAAAAATGCAAGCTTAAAAAATAACCCGCTCCGGCGGGTTTTTTAATGCCCGGAGTAAAGCAAATGGCGGTATCAGATAAAACTCGCAGCGGTGCGCTGGCGCAGGTTCTGGCGTCAGAGAGAAAGGCGCTAACCGAACAACTTCGCGTTGCAATGCCCGGCATCATCCAGTCTTTTGATCCTGACGCAGTGACCGCCGTAGTGCAGCCGGCGATCCGCTACATCGAGCGCGATAACGACGGCAACAAATTAACGAATGATTATCCGCTGCTGGTAGATGTTCCTGTCATATTCCCTCGCGGCGGAGGCTGCACGCTGACTTTTCCTGTTAAGGCTGGTGATGAATGCCTGGTTATCTTTGCAGACCGCTGTATTGATTTCTGGTGGCAAAGCGGAGGTATTCAGGAGCCGGTAGACGAGCGCATGCATGATTTATCCGATGCCTTCTGCATTGTCGGTCCGCAGTCTCAGGCGAAGAAAATCGGCGGTATCAGCACTACGTCCGCGCAGCTGCGTACCGACGACGGTTCGGCGTTTATTGAGGTGGCAGCAGGTCATGACGTCACCGTTAAAACGTCGGGTAAATTGACGGCCAGCGCTGACGGCGGCACGGAAATAACCTCTCCTGAAATCATCCTTAACGGCAACGTGACGATCAACGGCAATCTTTCGCAAGGAATGGGTGAGAGCGGAGGTTCTGCGACGATGCACGGCCCGGTCACCGTAACCAACGACGTGACTGCAGGCGGTAAGAGCCTAATGACGCACACGCATGGTGGCGTTGAACATGGCAACGATAGCACCGGAGAGCCTGAATAATGCGATACCGACGTGAAGATGATGACGGGGATTACACTTTCGGTGAGGGCGATGATACCTGGCTGGTAAACTCTCCGGAGGCCGTAGCGCAGGCCATTAAAACGCGCTTCCTGCTCTGGTACGGTCAGTGGTTCCTCGACACCACAGAGGGAACACCCTGGATTCAGTCCGTACTGGGTAAGCAAAAGCCTGACACCTACAACCTGGCTATCCGCCGGCGCATTCTGGAAACGCAGGGTGTCAGCTCTATTACCGAATTTAACACCGAAGTTGACGGCCGCACGCGCCGTGTAACGTTCACAGCAACGGTAGAAACCATCTACGGGACAACCACAGTAACCTCGGAGGCGTAATGTCTTTGGACCTCGACACACTCGGCTTATCGGCAACGGTAACCGCTGAGGGGATTAGTGCGCCCGATTATCAAACTGTGTTGGATACCATCACTGGTTATTTCCAGCAGATCTACGGCAGTGATGCCTATCTGGAGCCTGACAGCAAAGACGGCCAGATGGTGGCGCTGGTGGCGCTGGCCATTCACGACGCCAATAACACGGCCATTTCGGTTTACCGGTCATTTTCGCCGGCGACGGCCCTCGGGGACGCCCTGACGAGCAACGTCAAAATTAACGGCATCACCCGGCGTGCAGCGACAAACTCAACCGTCGATTTGCTTCTTACCGGCACCGTCGGTACGACCATCACCAACGGCTCGGTACGCGACACAAACAGCGTGGTCTGGAATCTGCCTGCAACGGTGGTCATTGGCTCCGACGGGACAGTGGTAGCTACGGCCACCTGTGCGAACTCGGGAGCGGTTGCCGCGGTAGCGGGGTCGGTAAACGGCATCAACACACCTACGCGCGGATGGGCTTCGGTAACTAACCCGCTGGCGGCTACAGTAGGCGTAGCAGCGGAAACAGATGCAGAACTACGCGTAAGGCAGTCGCAAAGCGTCGCGCTGGCGTCTCTCACGCCATTTGATGCGGTAGATGGTGCGATTGCCAACGTTGAAGGCGTGACCCGTCACAAACTGTTTGAGAACGACCAGGAGGTGACGGATTCAAACGGACTTCCTCCGCACTCGATCTCGGCGATTGTCGAGGGTGGTGATGCAACGGAAATCGCTAACACTATCCGCAGCGTTAAAGGGCAGGGCGTATCCACTTACGGCACTACGTCCGTGATAGTCACCGACAAATACGGCAACCCCTATACCATCCGCTTTTCCCGCCCGATTGACGTGCCGGTTTATGTGTCGATAACGCTTAAGGCCCTGACGGGTTATAGCTCTGAGGTCGGCGATGAGATCAAAGCGGCTGTGGCTTCGTATATCAACTCTCTGGCCATCGGTGACAGCGTGCTGCTGAGCCGCGTTTATTCCCCGGCTAACCTGGGCGTCGTGAGCGGCGGTAACGCGCGCTATTACGACATCATGGAGCTGCTGATTGGGCGCTCTGCCGATGATGTAGCCGCGGCTAACCTGGTGGTTGCCTATGATGAGTCGGCATCCTGCAGCGTGGATAACATCGCACTGGTGGTGACGCCATGAGCAAATACACCGACCTGATCACCAATTACCACACCGGAAAGCCCAAGTTCGTCGAGCACGTTGATTTATCGACGCGGCCGCTGATTGAAGTTTCTACTGCTACGTCAGGGTTAATCACCGCTTTTGATGTTGATACCGCAGTCGGCGACCAGTTGGATATCCTCGGCAAGTGGATCGGCGTATCCCGAGCGGTAGCGGCACCCATTACTGGAGTTTTCCTGCAGTGGGATAAAGAGCGTGTCGGTTGGGATCAGGGGATCTGGCTGGGCCCTTACCAGTCCACTGACGCGCTGACGTATCTCAGCGATGATGTCTATCGCGTCGTGCTCAAGGCCCGCATAGGGATAAACAACTGGAACGGCCAGAACGGCACGCTGCCGGATATTCTGGAAACGGCGCTTGAAGGCACGGGTATAAAAATGATTATCCTGGATAATCAGGACATGTCTATATCCGTTTTAATCGTCGTGGATGATGAATATATCATTCCCAATATTGACCGGTTGATATTTGACTCTGCAATTAACCACGGCCCGTTTATACCCCTTCCTGAAGGATATGAACCATCCCGCTACGATATAAACCCGATAGATAAACTTCCCGCTGAATTTGTTTTTGTCATTCGCGCTGGGCTACTCACTGTAAAGGCCGCCGGGGTGCGAATCAGGGAAACCATTACACCGTCCAACGGATATAAATTTTTTGGATTCGATGCCGATAACGATTACATCGCGGGTTTTGATGCCGGCGCATGGGGAGAAACATTCTGATGGCTGAAAATAATTTTAAGCCGTTTGCCGTTGGTGCAGGTGCAAACGTGTCCTCGCAAACAGACTGGGAAAATTTGGTAGCTCTGTCCACCGGGTTTACTGCGGGGATAGCCCGCTCTGAGCAGATCAACAAAGCGCTGCGACAGGGTACCGTAATGGCTAGCGTTCTGGGGCAGATAATTCTGGAGCAAACCGCCGAGGATGTCCTCGATAACGGGGACACAGCTGCGCTAAAGGCACAGCTATTAACGGCCCTTACCTCATTACAAATTGATTCCGTATACCCGGTGGGCGCGGTGTTGTTCTTCGCTCAGAACAAAAACCCCAACACACTTTTCCCTGGGACGGTATGGAATTACATCGGAGAAAACAAAACAATTCGACTTGGACTTCAGAATGGATCGGATGTTCTGGGTACAGGGGGAGCGGATACGGTTTCTCTGGCCAAAGCAAACTTACCTGCACAGGCATTGAGTATTACCGGAACTGCTGCTTCAGTCGATCTGGGCACAAAAACTACCGACAGCCAGGGAGCGCACTCACACGGATGGGGTAGCTCAATGCAGAAACAAGGTGGTTCAGATCAGGCGGTGGGCTCTAATGGCGGTACTGATTTTGGCACTACATCAACGAGTGGGGCACATACCCATAGCGTTGCCTTGGGTTCTCACAGCCACAGTGTTTCCGGTAATACCGAGAACATGGGTAGTGGTACCGCATTAAATATTACCAACGCCTATGTAAAACTGATGGGCTGGTACCGTTCCGCCTGATTAATCCGGAGTATATCAATAATGGCTTTATATAAAACGGGTAACCCAGTCCCGTCTTCTGCTATGCCTGATGTTTGGGATAATAACCGTGTTCAGGATGAAATACTGAATAGCGAGGAGTTGGAAGTCGAGACACGCACAGGAATTATGACACCAACCTGGAAAGGCGTATTAAAGAAAAACGAAGACGAAATTGAAGAAACCCGCCAGAACCTGATCCCTCTCAGCCGGCAGTACATGACCCTGGAGGCAGCTCAGGCGGATATTGCTAATATCCCCGAAGGGAGCACAACGTATTACCGCAGCTCTGATGACAGTGCGCTGGCTATCGAGGTCATTAACAACGCCGGGACACTGCAGCCTACCGGGCGGAAAATGCCGTCTCAGGCCGCGGTTGACGATGCACTCGCGGGCGTCGCGGCACTGAATCTGCTCATTGCTGACAGCTATCTACCTCAGGGATACTCTACTGCTATTACTG
>OKVG01001164.1_pt1 | contig 12388 bp, 8 predicted proteins | sample 1606981 | NCBI WGS metagenome assembly OKVG01 (sample SAMN03281018, study PRJEB24777) | human gut metagenome | isolation source: fecal sample PR128 from 1 month old male Malay infant, vaginal delivered... | reverse complement strand
TACACGGAACGGGTCACCGCCGCCTCCTCCAACAACTCTCAATCCAGCTCGCTGCTCAACGCCGCCGTGGCGGCAAGTAATAAGCAGCTCAAGTCCAATCCACTCACCCCGAGCGACGCCGCCAGTGCGGCGGTTGTATTCGCGAAGACGCTCTCCACGAGCCAGGCATCAAGCACGCCCTCCGCCTCCCCCCGGCCCACCAGGGGATCGTCGTCCTCCTCGTCGGGCAGCCTGAACACCCTCTATATCCTGTCCGCCCTCTTCTTCGGAGGCCTGATCCTCATCGGCATCACGGTCGCCATCTCCTCGCGGCGTAGCAAGAAGAGCGCGGCGCACGCCATGGCCATCGACACGGTCGCGGCCGAGAAGGCCGTCCAGGAGGCCAATCGCCAGCTGCTCGCCGCCGACGAGCAGGTGCGCACCGCGACCGACGAGCTGAACTTCGCGCGAGCCCAGTTCGGGCTGACCTCGACGGACGAGTTTGCCCGCGCGATCGAGAACGCGAAGGCAGCGGTCACGCGCTCTTTTGATCTCCAGGTGCGCATGAACGATGCGACCGCCACGACCGAGCGCCTAGAGCTCGCGAAGAAACTCATGCGCGATCTGGGCGCAAACCTGAATCCCCTCAGCCAGATCCAGGCCGCCTTCGCTACCAAGCGCGCGGAGGAGGCGACGCTACCCGAGCGCATTCGCGAGGCCCGCGAGCGCCTCGCCGAGGAACTCACCGACCTCGAGCGCGCAAAGTCCGAGCTGGCCACGATCGCGGGCATCTACCCCGCACAGATGCTCGCATCCCTCCAGGACAACCCAGAACAGGCCGCAGCCCTGCTGACCTCGGCGCGCTCCGCCCTGGACACCGCCGACGAGGTGGTGGACACGGACCGCGCCCGCGCCGCCAGCGCCCTGGACACCGCCCACCGCGCCCTGACGATGGCCAACCACCAGACGGACGCGATCTTCACCGCAAAGTCCGACCTCGACGCGATCCACGACCGCTTGGCGGCCGCTATCGGGTCGATCTCCGCGGACATCGCGGACGTCGAACGCCTCGACACCGATGCCACGACCTTCGACCCCCTCGTCGCCGACGCACGAGCCGCAATCTCGGAGGCGCAGGCGGCCCTGGCGAACAACGGGGATCCGCTCGCCGCGCTCGAGCACCTGCGTGCCGCTGAAGCGACCCTCGACGCGGCGCTGGCGCCGCTGCGCACCAACCAGGAGGCGCGCGACAAGGCATTTGCCGCGGCCAAGAGCCAGATCGCTCTCGCCGAGTCTGCCGTCGGTCAGGCGCAGCGCTACGTGCAGGGGCGCCGCGGCGCCATCGACCTGCAGGTGCGCGGCACGCTGAACAACGCGGAGCAGGCGCTGCGCGCCGCGCACGACACCCTCGATAAGAACCCCGAGGAAGCCGCCACCCACGCCGCCAATGCCCGCGCGTTTGCGGACCGTGTGATGGCAACCCCGATCCAGCCGGCCGCGGGTTCTTGGGGAAGCGGCCCGAGCAACAACGGGTCTTACACCGGGTCCTCGCTCGGCGACTTCCTCCTGTGGTCCACGCTCTTCTCCCAGTCCGGCCCCGGCTACCAGGGTCGGCACGACCGCGACTATGATCGCTTCGATCACTTTGACCGTGGCTCCCGTTCCTCCGGTTCCGGATGGTCCTTCGCGTCCAGCTCCGGTTCCGACTGGGGCGGCGGCTTTAGCGGCGCATCGGTATCCAGCGACGACTCCAGTTGGGGCGGAGGCTTTAGCGGCGCATCGGTATCCAGCGACGACTCGAGCTGGGGCTGATCCCGGACAGATCCTCTATCTCTTATCACTGGAGTTTCTGACTGCGTGACCCGCAGCGAGCGTTTATCAGTTCACCAACGAACAGGAGGGTAACGTGTCACGGATCCGACGCCTCGGCCTCGTCGCCATCATGGCGGTAGCACTGCTCGTCGGCGGCGCGCCCGCGTTCGCAACCGAGCCCCTCACCACGAACGGTCACGTCACCGATCCGGACTCTTTCCTGAGCGACGAGCAACGCGCGACGATCGAGTCTCCCGCGCAGTCGTTCTACAGCACGTACAACACGATCATCGACGTCGTCGTGGTCCCCAACTTCTCGGGTCAGAAACCGTCCGATTGGTGCAAGGCTACCCTCAAGCAATCACGCACAGGCGAAAAAGGCATCCTCTACGTTGTTTCCTACGAGGACGGCAAGGACGCCTACTGCACAGATGCGCAATTCGCTCGTAACCTGACAACGGATCCGTCCCTCAAACGCACCTTCGACGGTGCCCTCGCGCACGCTCGAAACAACTACACGTCGAGCCCATTGACCAGCGAAGCGATCACTGCCGGCACCCGCTCCTTTGTCAGCGATATACGCAACGCCTCCGACATTCAAGCACAGCTTCACAGCTACTACGGCACGAAGCAACAAGAGCAGGAAAACAAAAACAAAAACTACAAAAACCGCCAAATCATTGCACTCCTCATCGCGGGCGCATTGCTTGTCCTCACCCTCGCTCTCGAGCTGCGAGCCAAGCTGCGCGGACAAGAACAATACGGCGGCCGCGATACGAGACCTGCGGACCTCACCCCTCTCGTCGACCCTGTCAGGCGCGACGCCCTGAGGGCCGCTACGGAGGCCAGGCGGCGCCTCTCGGAGGCCGAGGAGCAGGTGCGCGCCGCGGAAGAGGACTGGAATTACGCGCGCGCCCAGTTCGGTAGCGCTGCGACCGAACAGTTCGGGCACCGCCTCGAGGCAGCAAAGGATGCGATTGCACGCGGCTTCGACACCTACGAACAGATAGAGCGCACCCCAGACGCTCACGCTAAGCGACGCCTCGCCTCGACAATCACGGCGGATCTCGACAAGAACCTTCCGCCACTCCAGGATGCTCGCCAGGAGTTCGCCGCACAGAGCGAGAAGCGGCTATCGCTTCCCGCCCAGGTCGCCGACGCCCGTGAGCGCCTCGTCGAGGAACTCGCTGACCTGGAGCGCGCGAAGGAAGAGCTGACAAGCATCGCGGGCCTCTATCCCGATTCCATGCTCGCTTCCCTCCAGGACAATCCAGAACGCGCGGCAACGTTGCTTGAGTCCGCTCGTGCGGCGTTGGAGACGGCCAAGGCGCATCTTGACACCGATCCCACCCGCACTGCTTCGGCGCTGGATACCGCTCAGCGCGCACTGTCGATGGCAAACGCACAGACGGACGCCATCTTCTCCGCCAAGACCGATCTCGATACATTCCGCGAGAAACTCGCCGCTTCCATCGGATCCGTGTCTCAGTCCCTCTCGGATGCGAAGAACCTCGATTCCGCCGCCTCCTTCGGCCCCCTTCTAGACGAGGCAGAGGCCGCCATCGCCTGCGGCCAGCGTGCGCTGGTCAGCGACGAGGATCCCCTCGGTGCGCTCGAAAGCCTCCGCGATGTGGAGCTCCGGCTGGAGGCGGTGCTCGCCCCTCTGACGACTCAGGATGGCGCGCAGCGCAGCGCACGAGAGAGCGCCGAGCGCGACATCCGCAATGCCGATGCTGCCCTGACCCGGGCTCGCGAGCACTTGAACAGGCACGAAGGGTCGGCTCTGTTCGACGTCAACAAGCTGATGCGCGAGGCCGAGCAAGCGATGACCGCGGCACGCGAAGCCCTCGACGAAGATCCCCTGCAGGCAAGCGCAGCGGCCTCGCGCGCCACGACGCTCGCGGAGCGCGCGATTGCGGCACCAGGGCGACGCTAGAGGAGGCACTCGACGACCCCATGCATAGCCCCGTCGGCGCAGGCACAACTGTCACCCGTGCCTGATCGTCGTATACACTCATCACAGATCAACATAATGTGACAGACCGTACACGATTATGTGGACATCGCGATCCGCAATCATGTATTTTTATCTGTTCGCCACTCACCAAGGAGGATCGCGTGCCACGGATTCGAGGCCCTCGGGCACGCGCGCACCATGATGCACGCACCGTGACGACGACGCCCTCCCCGACACGTACCGGTCCACCATCCGGTTCGGACTCGCTGTAGTCCACCCACCTAGACCTGCGAGGCTCTCTCCTCGCGCACAACCCGCGCACATGCGCACCACCCCACAAAGGAGAACATCATGGCCGAAAAGCAGACGATCATGGGCCGCATCGCCCAGCTCGCCAAGGCGAACATCAACGCGCTCCTCGACAAGGCCGAGGACCCGGAGAAGATGATCGATCAGCTGGTTCGCGACTACACCAACTCGATCATCGAGGCCGAGAACGCGATCGCCCAGACCCTGGGCAACCTGCGCCTGGCCGAGAAGGACTACGAGGAGGACGTCAAGGCTGCCGCCGATTGGGGCCAGAAGGCCGCCGCCGCCTCCGCCAAGGGTGACTCCCTGCGCGCCGCCGGCGACGAAGCTGGTGCCAAGAAGTGGGACGACCTGGCCAAGGTCGCCCTCGGCAAGCAGATCCAGTTCGAGAACGAGATCAAGGCCGAGGAGCCCTCGCTCCAGGCCCAGCGCGACGTCGCCGAGCGCCTCAAGCGCGGCCTCGCCCAGATGAAGGACAAGCTCGCCGAGCTCAAGACGCGCCGCGACCAGCTGATCGCCCGCGAGAAGACCGCCAAGGCGCAGGCCCAGGTCACGGATGCCCTCGGCTCCATCAACATCCTGGATCCCACGAGCGAGCTCGGCCGTTTCGAGGACCGTGTGCGCCGCCAGGAGGCCCTCGCCCAGGGCAAGATCGAGCTGGCCGCCTCCTCCCTGGATGCCCAGTTCGCGGAGCTCGAGACCGACTCCTCGCAGCTCGAGATCGAGGCCCGTCTGGCTGCCCTCAAGGGCAAGTCGGAGGAGTGAGAGGAGCGGCCAAGCCGCACCGAGACTAAGGCCGGGCGGCCCCGCAAGGGGCCGCCCGGCTCGTTTGGTATCTCTGCGCTGCGCGTCGCGCGTCTCTCAGGCTTACAGGAAGGCCATCGGATCGAAGTCGTCGATGTCGATGATGTGGAGCCTGGGCAGGCGCACCTGGAAGGCGTGCACATCGTATTCGAGGTCGATGATTTCCAGGCCTCGGTCCTCCAGCTCGTGGAGCTGGGAGGAGAGGAATTCCTTGAAGCACATGACAGCGACGCGGCGGCCCTGATCGAGGAGGGTTTCGATCTGGGGCAGGAAGTCGGCGTCGTGGCTGGCCAGGATGACGTCGCCGGTGCCGAGCTGCGCGATCGCATCCATGGTGCGCTGGAGGCCGACGTCGACGACCTTCATCTCGGCGGGGCCCGACAGGGGAATGACGGAGTAGTCCATGGCCGTGAGCGCCTGGACGAAACCCATCGGCAGGAAGCCGGACGAACCGTTGAGGAAGAATAGGCCCTTGGCCTTCTGGCCCCAGCGGCCGTGCGCGCTCTCGAGGACACGATCCCAGCGGGGGCGCTCCTCGGGATTCGGACGACGATCAAGGACAGAAAGGCCCAGCGTCGCGTCAATATTCTCGCCATCTACGACGAGGTATGTCGTTTGATTATTAGGATTTTCCATGGAATTAGGGTAACCGACGATTGTTCCGACCGATGCGGCCTTGGGTCCTAGACAATCCTCCCCATCTCGACAAAGCCCGTTATGCTCCCGTCACCCCATCGATAAAGAAGGGGGATTCGATGGCTTGGCGAGCGAAGCACTGCGCGTCCTGCCCGCTGCCGAGGGCGGGCGGCCCATCAAGGACGAGAGTGGCAAGGCCGTGAATGTATGCCCACAGGGTCACTTCCGCGTGGGGGTCGTCAGTTCCGTAGGCCGTGCGCGCCAACGAACGTAGCTCGGAGCGCGCGGCCAGGCTGGCTTGCCTCAGCCCCGGGTGCGCCTCGGCGTCGTACATGTCTGATCGGAACATGATCCGAAAGACACCGGGATTTGCCAGCGCGCACGACAGGTAGGCGTGCCCGGCGGCTCGCGTCACGTCCTGCGGCGACGCCCCATCACTACGCTCCCTGGCCTCACGCAGTGCCCGTTCGAGGGAGCGGTAGCCCTCCTCGACAAGTGCCACGAGGATCCCTTCGCGCCCCTGGAAGTGGTGGTAGGGAGCTTGGTGCGTGCAGCCCGCACGACGAGCAACTTCGCGCATGGAGAGCGAAGAGGGCCCACCCTCATTGAGGAGATCACGGCTGATCGCGAGGATTGCCTCGCGCAGCCCCTCGGATGTCGTAGAGCGCGTCATGGACTCAGTGTAGCCGAGACAGCAGTCAGACTTGACAGTGTCTAGCAGGCATGTTGTCATAAGTAGACACTGTCTAGTTTTGGGAGTTTCCATGTATGACGCGATCGTTATCGGCTCGGGCATCGGCTCGCTCACGACGGCCGGCCTCCTTGCCGGAGTCGCGGGAGCGCGCGTGCTCGTCCTCGAAAAACACTGCACCCCAGGCGGCCTCACCCACTCATTCCGTCGGATGGGCGCTTCCTGGGATGTCGGACTGCACTACGTCGGCGACATGCACCCCGGATCCCGCCCACGCCAGCTCTTCGACTACCTCACCGGCGGCGCGCTCAGCTGGAATCGAATGCCGTCGGGCTACGACCGTTTCGTCCTGCCCGGCCACGGCCTGACCGTCACAATCCCATCCAGTATCGAGGAGTACCAGCGCCTCCTGATCTCCCTGTTTCCACGCGAGAAGAGAGCCATTCGACGCTACTGCCGGGACATGACGCGCGCCTATTCGTGGATGTCGCTGCGCTACATGGCCGAGATGGTCCCACCACTTGCATCCCCCGCCATTCGCCTCGCGCTCCGCCTGCGGACAGGATGCGCCCTGGAACGGACAGGGCACTACATGGAGCGCCGCTTCCGCGACCCGGCCCTGCGCGCCCTCCTCACCACGCATTGGGGCGACTACGGGGTCGAGCCCGCTCGCAGCGCGTTCGTCGCCCACGCGATGATCGTGTGCCACTACATGGACGGCGCGTGGTTCCCCCGCGGCGGAAGCGGGCAGATCGCGCGCATGATCGAGGAGCGGATCCGCACAAACGGAGGTGAGATCCGCCTGTGCCAGGACGTCGACGACATCCTCATCGACAACGGGCGAGCAGTGGGTGTGCGCGTCACTGATCGCAGCGGCCCCGCCCCCGTCTACTACGAGGAGCATGCTCCCATCGTGATCTCCGGCGTCGGCGCGCGCGAAACCTACCCCCGGCTCCGGCCAACGCCCGGTCCGGTCGGCGCGCTCACTGCACGTGTCCGCGAACACGTCGCCCGCCTCGGGCACGGAGGCTCCGCAGTGACCGTCTACCTCACGCTCGACCACTACCCCGCCGGCGTGGACGGGTCGAACGTCTGGGTGAATACATCCCCAGGACCCGACGACCTGGAGCAGATGACCGAGGGCCTGTGCCAGGGACACCCGCAATCAGCCTTCGTCTCATTCCCGGGAATTAAATCCGGAGATCGGCACGCGACGGTAGAGATCGTGTCCTTCGCCCAGCCGGAGGCCTTCGAACGATGGTCGGGGACGAGGCCGGGGATGCGCGGGGAGGAATACGAACACCTGACGTCGGCGATGGCACGCGGACTCATCGACCTCGCGGACACGGCCATACCAGGCCTGAAAGACGCCGTGCGCTCCGTCGAGGTCGGCACCCCACTCACGATCGAACACTTCACGTCACACGAGGGCGGATGCTTCTACGGACTACCTCTCACGCCTGAACGTTTCACCGCGGACCTTGCCTCCCCCTCGACCCCCATCAACGGCCTGTACCTGACCGGCCAGGACGCCGGAATGCCCGGCATCGTGGGCTCCGCCCTGGCTGGCATGTCCACGGCCTGCAAGGTACTCGGGGCCGCGGGATATCCCCGCATCATGCGCTCACTGCGAGCTCAGGTCCCCACCCAGGATCACGCCGCGCCCTCCCACGACACGACAACAGAATGCACGGCCGGAGCGACACGCTATCGGGCGACAGCGGGGCGCGCTCGCTGGCTCACTCCCACCACACGCGACATCACACTCGAGCTACCGGAATGCGCGACGTCGGAGGCGGGCCAGTACGCGCTCGTTCGCGTCGCTCCATTCGAATGGCGACCTTACTCGCTCGCATCAGCCCCTGGGCGCACCGTCAGGCTCCTCGTTGACGTGCGCACGAAGGGCATGGGCGCGTCCTGGGCGAGCACCATCGCACCCGGCGACGACGTCGACCTCGAGCTGCCCTACGGCCACTGGCTCATCACTCCAGACCGGGGCACGAGCGATGCCGAGGCACCACGTCGGCGCATTTTCATCGCGACGGGCACGGGCATCGCCCCATTTCTCGCAGCGTTCGAGGCTGGCAGGCGCGACGAGGACATACTCATCGTCGGATGCTCGCGGATGGAAGACGACCTGACAGGCAGAGTCGGCACACCGCTGCCCCGGCTCATTCGATGCGTCAGCCGCGAGGCGGCGCCCGGCGCGTTTCACGGGCGAATCACCGACTACCTGAACGCCGAGGGCATCAACCCTGAGGCCACGTACTACGTGTGCGGCTCCGCCCGCATAGTCCGCGACATTTCGCGCATCATCCAGGCCGGGGGCGCACGCGTCTCCTTCGAGACGTTCTAACGCGCCGCTCCCGCGCGCGACGAGGCCGGGACCGCTTCACGCAGCCCCGGCCTCGTCACTGTCTATGGAGTGACAATCACTTCACGTCGTCGTCGACCCAGTCGAGCGTACGCGTCACGGCCTTCTTCCACAGGCGGTAGGTGCGGTCGCGCTCGGCGGGCTCCATGGAGGGCGTCCAGCGCTTGCCTTCCTGCCAGTTGGCCACGACGTCGTCGGTGCCCGACCAGTAGCCCACGGCCATACCGGCTGCGTAGGCGGCACCCAGAGCGGTCGTCTCGATGACCTTCGGGCGAACGACGTCGACACCGCACAGGTCAGCCTGGAACTGCATGACCAGGTCGTCGTGCGTCATGCCGCCATCAACCTTGAGCTCCTTGAGCGGCACACCAGCGTCGGCGTTCATCGCGTCGAGGACCTCGGCGCTCTGGAACGCGGTCGACTCCTCGACGGCGCGGGCGATGTGGCCCTTGTTGACGTAACGGGTCAGGCCCACGATCGCGCCGCGAGCGTCCGAACGCCAGTAGGGAGCGAACAGGCCGGAGAAGGCAGGAACGAAGTAGACGCCGCCGTTGTCCTCGACCGTGCTGGCCAACTCGCCGATGTCCGAGGACTTGACGATCATGCCGAGGTTGTCGCGCAGCCACTGAACCAGCGAACCGGCGACGGCGATCGAGCCTTCGAGGGCATACACGGCCGGCTGCTCGCCGATCTTGTAGGCCACCGTGGTGAGCAGGCCATTGTCGGAGAAGACGGGCTCCGTGCCGGTGTTCATGAGCATGAAGCAGCCGGTGCCGTAGGTGTTCTTCGCCATGCCCTTCTCGAAGCAGGCCTGGCCGAAGGTGGCCGCCTGCTGGTCGCCGAGGATGCCCGCGATCGGGGTGTCGATGAGCAGGCCGTTCTTGCGGCCGTAGCCGTAGATCTCGGAGGAGGACTTGATCTCGGGGAGCATCGACATCGGGATGCCGAAGATCTCGCAGACGTCCTCACGCCAGGAAAGGGTGCGAATGTCCATGAGCATGGTGCGCGAGGCATTGGTGACGTCGGTGCAGTGCACGCCGCCGTTGACGCCGCCCGTCAGGTTCCACAGGACCCAGGAGTCGGTGTTGCCGAAGTAGAGGTCGCCAGCCTCGGCGCGCTCGCGAGCGCCCTCGACGTTGTCCAGGATCCACTTGATCTTCGAGCCAGAGAAGTAGGGGGACAGGCCCAGGCCGCAGATCTGACGGAAACGATCCGGGCCCTCGTCGCCCTCGAGCTCCTTGACGATGTCGGAGGTACGCATGTCCTGCCAGACGATCGCGTTGTACACGGGCTCGCCGGTGTTCTTATCCCACACGACGGTGGTCTCGCGCTGGTTGGTGATGCCCACGGCGGCCAGGTTGTGGCGGTTGATCTCCGCCTTCTGCAGGGCCTCCGCGACGACGGTACGAGTGGTGTCCCAGATCTCGATGGGGTTGTGCTCGACCCAGCCCGGGTTCGGGAAGATCTGCGTGAATTCCTTCTGGCCGACGGAAACGATTTCACCAGCGTGGTTGAAGATGATCGCGCGGGTCGAAGTCGTGCCCTGGTCAATGGCGAGAACGAACTTTTCGGTGGTCATGAGTGTCCTTTCGGAGGCGTTGTCACGTCGTTGTGTATGCCGCGCCTAGCCACCTGCGCGGCTGTCGGGACCTCCCAGTCCCAGAAAGTGTCACCCCGGCGGTGGGGTTCCACGCGGGCGAGGCCCCAGTGGCCTCGCCCGCGCACTCACTCTCAGGCGAGAGCGAGGAAGTAGATGACGGTGCCGACGATGGCGCCGATGATCGGGCCGACGACGGGAACCCAGGAGTAACCCCAGTCGGAGCCGCCCTTGCCCTTGATCGGCAGGATCGCGTGAGCGATACGGGGGCCGAGGTCACGGGCCGGGTTGATGGCGTAACCGGTGGGGCCACCGAGCGAGTTACCGATGACGACGATGATGAGGGCGACGCCGAGCGGGCCAATCGCGGTCTCGGTGTAGCCGGAGACGAAGACCCACAGGATCAGGACGGCAGTGCCGATGGCCTCAGTGAGGCAGTTCCAACCGTAGGAGCGGATCTCGGGACCGGTGGAGAAGACGCCCAGCTTGAGGGCGGGGTCGCAATCCTCGTCGAAGTGCTTCTTGAAGGTCAGCCAGCACAGGACAGCACCGACGAAGGCGCCGAGGAACTGAGCAACGATGTAGACGAGAATGTTGGTGGTGTTGACCGCAACGCCGGGGGCGAGCTCAACGGAGGAGTCGAAGGCGTGTCCGACAGCCTTGGCAATGGTGACGGCGGGGTTCAGGTGGCCGCCAGAGCGGAAGGCCACGTAGACGCCGGCGAAGACGGCGAGGCCCCATCCCCAGTTGATGAGCAGCCAGCCGCCGCCCTTGCCCTTGGACTTGGGCAGCAGGTTCGTGGCGACGACGCCACCACCGAGGAGCAGGAGGACGGCAGTGCCGAGGAACTCAGACCAGAAAAGCTGGCCCGTGGTCGGGGCAGCCATATCGGCGGCTGCCGGGAGCAGTGTTGTGAGCATGTTTCCCTATCTTTCTCCGGCGCGTCTTCGCACCGGGTCACCGGTGTTGTACCACCGCTAACTGTGTACCGTCGAACAGTATCCACTCGGATATGGTTCGCGGGTCACATCACAGTATGGCACTTGATGCACGTTAGCCCAAACTGAGTGCACATCCGTGCAGGCCTACAGGTGTGACCCTGGTCATCTGCCACGCGTCGTTCCAGATTGGCCGACACTCGCTGCGATCTCCAAAGTCACACATCTGCACGCCTGTGCATGGCACACTAGAAAACGTGACAATACGTGACGAACAGGCTCACGAGGCCGCCTCGATGTACTACCTCCAGGGGCAGACGATGGAAACAATCGCCCGCCACCTGCAGATATCGCGATCCTCGGTCTCGCGACTTCTCGCCCACGCGCGGGAGGTCGGCCTCGTACGCATTTCCGTCTCCGCCTCCCCCGGCCTCAAGGGCACCCTCGCCGGCCAGATCGCCGACCTGTTCGGAGTCCAGGTCTCCGTCGTTCCCGTTCACGACGTGCACACCGAAGTCAATCGCCTGCACAACGTTGCACTCGTCGCCGCCGAACACCTTGTGGACATGCTCTTCCCCGGCGTCACCCTCGGCATCGCCTGGGGAAACACAACCGCAGAAGTCACGCGCGCGATGCCCCACGTGTCCTTCCCCGGTTCGACCGTCGTCCAGCTCAACGGCGCAGCGACCGCCACCGAGTCCGGCATGCCCTACGCCGAGGCCATCATCGCCCGAGCCGCCAAGGCGATCGGCGGGCGCATCGTCAACTTCCCCGTGCCCGCTTTCTTCGACTACGCAGACACGAAGGAAGCACTCTGGCGCGAACGCTCCGTCCAGTCGGTCCTCAACACGATCGACAGCGCAGACGTCGCACTCTTCGGCGTCGGCTCGATGTCCGCGCGCCTGCCCTCCCACGCCTACTCGGGCGGGTTCCTCGACCCCAACGAGATCGCCGCAGCCCCGAACGACGGCGTCGTCGGCGACGTATGCACCGTCCTCATCCGCGAGGACGGCTCCACGAACATGCACCTCAATGAGCGCGCGTCCGGCCCGTGCCCGTCCACGCTCAAGAAGATCCCGCGCCGCCTGTGCGTCGTCTCCGGCGCGTCCAAGGCACTCCCGCTGCTGGGAGCCCTGCGCGCGGGGGTCGCCACCGACCTCGTCCTCGACGACGGTGCCGCGCACGAGCTCCTCGACCTCGTCCACACACGCATGTCGTCCCGACGCTCCTTCATCTAAACCGGCGAGGGCACGAACGCGCGAAAGGGCCCCGACCTCGTCCCTGAAAGCGA
>OKVG01001160.1_pt1 | contig 12430 bp, 10 predicted proteins | sample 1606981 | NCBI WGS metagenome assembly OKVG01 (sample SAMN03281018, study PRJEB24777) | human gut metagenome | isolation source: fecal sample PR128 from 1 month old male Malay infant, vaginal delivered... | reverse complement strand
TAATGAGTTCTCCTGCTACAGCCGCATAGGCAATCGTATCAAAGTCATCCGTCATGCCCTGAATGGCATAGATACCATCCACCTGGTCTAAGGAAAAATTGTCTTCTGGCGCAGGTTTCAAGGTAGCTTGAATGGCGTTAAAGGGCTGTAAATAACCGGCTCCCTTTAGGTTAATTAGACGGCGATGCGGAATAGCACAGGCTATGAGCCCCTCCTTCTTGGTCATGAGGGTAAAGGTAGAGTAGTTTTTATGTTTTTTCCGCCATATGACAATGGCTTCCGTATTAATCCCCTCTTGGGCCTTAAACAAGCCTCCACCTCCCCTTCTTATACCTGTATATAGTCGATACTAGGATTGCGTTTACATCTATAAGTTTTTCAATTTCTTATTCAATTTCTCGTCCAAGCTTTGGCTCAGTTTAGAATCTATTGTTTTGTCCAAAACGGAGTCCAAGGTTTGGTCTAATTTGGTATCAATGGTAGAATCAATCTTTTTTTCCAAAGTAGATTCTAATTTTTTATCCAAGGTTTTCTCGATTTTCTTTTCTAATCGTTGGGCCAAACTTTCTTCTTTGACTTCTTCCTCCTCGACTTGCACGTCCTCAGGAATAGGTTCTACCCTCAAACGGGTAATACGATAGCCCTGCATATCCGTAACTGTAAAGGTATACCCTTGAATTTCCACCTGGTCACCCTTAATAGGAGGACGACCTAAGAGGCCAAAGACATAACCACCAATGGTATCTTCATCGTTATCTTCGATGTCAATTTCCATGGTGTTCTCTACTTCATCAACCAGCACCATACCGTCAAATTCGTAGGATCCATCAGAATAAGAGGCAACGGCAGGCAGCTTTTCATCATGTTCATCTTGAATATCCCCAACCAGTTCCTCCAAGATATCTTCCAAACCAACAAGGCCCACCATACCGCCGTATTCATCCACCACATTGGCTAAGTAGATCCGTTTAGTCCGCATGTATTGGAGCAAGGTAGATAGCTTCATAGTTTCTGGAATAGTAAGAATATCCCGTCGAATCTTCTTAATATTAGACCGTGCTTCTTGTTGGCGTTCCATGATGTCTTTGATGTGAACCAGACCTATAATATGGTCCTTATCTCCATCGCAAAGAGGATACCGAGAATGAGCTGTTTTGCGGATGATTTTAAGGGTTTCATCATAATCATCATCCACATAGATGCAGTCTACATCCTGACGAGGAATCATAACTTCTTTAGCAATACGATCCACAAAGTTAAAGACATTATCAATCAATTCGGATTCCACATGATCTAATTGGCCTTCCTTATGAGACCGCTCAATCATGGCCCTAATTTCTTCTTCCGTGTGGACCAGGTCCATTTCTGTCTTGTACTTAACATCGCCTACGATAGCATAGCCAATTTTAGCTGCCACCAAGACAAAGGGACGTACCAACTTAGAGGCGGCTAATACGATTTTACAACCCCGTATAATATGCTTCTCTGGATAGGTCAAACCCAAAGCCTTTGGTACAATTTCCCCGCAGAGAAGGACAATGGAAGACATCAGCAAGATAAATATCAAATCGACCAAGTGCATTTGCCAGGTTCCAGTAGAGGCCCAAGCCACGTTAAAGTACTGGAGAATCCCTTCCATGAGGTTAGAGAGAATGGTCGACAAGAGGATAACGAAAAAGAGGACCAAATATTGAGCTGTATTGATTAGTTTTTCCGGTTTTTGGTAGACCTTATAAAGATAGGCCTTTTGTTCATCCGTAAAGGCTTCCATATCCTCCAGTTGCTCCGGCCGCAGGCGAGCGAAGGAAAACTTAGCAATAACTAAGGTGTTAATAATAATGATACAAATAATGGCTTCTATGATGGGAAGCAAATGGTTCCATATACCCATGAAAAAATAGCTCCTTATGCTTTATAGCCTAATTCAGATAACATGCCAGACTTATTGCGCCAATCTTTCTTGACCTTTACCCAGAGATCCAAGTACACCTTGGTTCCTAAGAGTCGTTGAATATCAAGACGGGATTGGGCCCCTAATTGCTTGAGCATGGCTCCCTTGTTGCCGATGATAATCCCCTTCTGGGAATCTCGTTCCACAAATATAGTAGCTCGGATATAGGTAGTCCCATCTTCGCGAGTTTTCATTTCCTCCACCTCTACGGCAATTGAGTGTGGTACTTCATCACGGGTGGTGAGGAGAATCTTTTCACGAATCATATCGGAAATCAATAGCCGTTCCGGTTGATCTGTAATCATGTCTTCTGGGAAGTACTGAGGTCCTTCTGGCAACTTAGATGTCAATTCATCAAGAAGGACATCTAGATTTTCCTTTTCTAAGGCCGAAATGGGAATAACTCCTGCAAATGGATAGGCATCTTGATAAGATACAATCACCTTGAGAAGGTCTTCCTTAGTAAGAGTATCTATCTTGTTAATACAAAGGTAAACAGGAACCTTTACCTTCTGCAGTTGTTCAATGATAAAGTTATCACCAGGTCCCCGCTTTTCATTGGCCGCAACAAGGAAGAGAACAGCTTCTACTTCCTTAAGAGAATCCACTGCTGCAGTAACCATGAATTCACCCAGTTTATGCTTAGGCTTATGAATGCCTGGGGTATCCATAAATACAATTTGCTTCTCTTGATCAGTATAGACACAAATAATTCTGTTGCGAGTAGTCTGTGCCTTGTCAGAAACTATGACAATTTTATCACCAATGAGAGCGTTAATAAGGGTAGACTTACCCACATTCGGACGGCCTACAACGGCCACAAAACCAGACTTAAAATGTTCAGATTTATTATTCAACATAGGGAGAATCCTCTCTTACAATACCTAAATTGCCTAGGACATGTTCTTCTTCAGCCCGCATTTCCGCCTTATCCTCAGCTGTCATATGATCATACCCTAGGATATGGAGGCAGGAGTGAGTGGTTAAATAAGCCAATTCTCGTTCAAAAGAATGACCAAATTCCTTAGCCTGTTCTTGAGTTCTCTCAAGGGATATAATCATGTCTCCTAGGAGTTTAGACTCGGCTCCATCATCTTCATAGCTGTCGCCTTCATTGAGGGCAAAGGAAATGACATCTGTAGGCCTATCTATATGCCGATATTCTCGATTAATCTCATGGATCTTAGCATTATCACAGAGAAGGACAGAGATTTCCTCGTCCTCTCCTAATCCATAGACCCGGGCCACTTCTAAGCAGACCCTCTTAATAATGGCTTCTACATCGTCTCTGGGACTCATACCTTGGTCCCAGGAAATGGTGACAATCATCCTATCTCCTTAGCTATTACTTACTCAAATCTTCTTCAGTCGCTTGATTATTAGCATCATCCTGTTTACGGCGCGCCGCAATAGCTGCAGCCTTTTTCTTTTGGTGATACTCTTGCTGTTCTGAATAGCGGTCATAGGCCTTTACAATGCGTCCTACCAAATCATGACGGACTACATCTTGGTCGCTAAAGGTAACGAAACCAATACCCCGCACCTTACCTAAGACTTCTTCCGCTTCTCCTAGGCCCGATTTAATGCGACCTGGTAAGTCAATCTGAGTCTTATCCCCGTTGACCACCATTTTGGAGTTGTTGCCTAATCGGGTCAGAAACATCTTCATCTGTTCTGGTGTCGTATTTTGCGCCTCATCCAAAATAACAAAGGCATTCTCTAAGGTCCTCCCCCTCATATAGGCCAGGGGAGCCACCTCTACTACGCCTCGCTCCATAAAACGTGTCACCTGTTCCATGCCAAACATCTCATAAAGGGCATCGTATAAAGGCCGCAAATAAGGGTCCACCTTATCCTGTAAGTCCCCTGGCAAGTAGCCGAGCCGTTCGCCGGCTTCTACTGCTGGGCGAGTCAAAATGATACGTTCTACGTTGCGATTCTTAAGGAAGAAGGAGGCCAAGGCAACTGCCAAGAATGTCTTGCCTGTACCGGCAGGACCAATGCCAAAGGTGATAGTATTGCGTCGAATCGAATCCACATAGGCCTTTTGCCCCTCTGTTTTTGGCGTGATAGCCTTGCCTCTCATAGAGACAGCTAGTGTATCCTGATACATATCATGGACCACATCCGCCTTACCTTGTGAACAGAGTCGAGCGGCAATCCGGACTTGGGCGTCTGTAAAGGAACCTCCCTCTTGTGCCAAGAAGAGAAGTTCTTGTAAGGTCCGCTTAAAGTTGGCAACCGCTTGGTCATCCCCCTTAATAGACACGGTATCGCCTCGTGCTACAAAGGTAACAGGGATAAATTCATTGATAATTTTTAGGTGTTTATCTTGCAGGCCAGAAATAGTGGCCGCTAAATCATAGTTAGGAAAAGTAAAGATATCTTCACTCATTCATTAACTCCTTGGTCATCTAATGCAAACAATGGGTCGGTAAACTTTCGAACAGCCCGCCCATTCAAATACTTACAAAGGTCACCCTGGTGCCAATCATGATCAGTCATCTTCTGATCAATCAAATCTTGCACCCGCCACCAGCCCATAGACCAGTTGGTGAAAATCGTATTATCTTCTGGTGCTCGTCCTACTAATCGCTGAAGGACAATATCAGGGTGAAGGTAGCGGAGGAAGGCAATGACCCGGTCCACGTATTCTTCTGCAGAGATTAACTGAAACTGCCCCTCTTGGTACCACTTAGCCATGAGTGTATTCTTAACCAAGTAGAGAGCATGTAACTTAACCTGATCCACACCTAGGGCCGATAGTGACTTAGCCCCCTCTATGGTATCTTCCATAGTATCCCAAGGAAGGTTAAGAATCATGTGAACAGTCACATTAAAGCCATAGCGCTTGATGCGGATGACTGCATCAATGAGTTCCGCCATGCTATGACCTCGATTAATTTTTTCCAGAGTCTTATAGTTAACCGTTTGCAGACCTAGTTCTATATAGATATCCTTACCATAATTTGTCTCAATCTCCTTAAGGACATCTAGGTAGGCATCGGATATACAATCTGGTCTCGTCGCTATGGCTAGACCCACAACAGAATCCAAACAGCCTGCCTCCATATAGGCCTTAAAATCCTCTAGAGGTAAGTAAGTATTGGAAAAGTTTTGGTAGTAGGGAATGAACTTCTTAGCCTTATACTTGGGGCCAATATGGGCTATATTTTCCTCTAGTTGTTGGCCTACAGTCATCCAGGCTGGACGGTTTTCATAACCGGCTCCAATTTCACCGCAGAAGACACAGCCACCAACCCCAGCGGACCCATCTCGATTAGGACAGGTTAACGGCAATGCAACGGGTAACTTATAAACCTTTTCCCCATATTTTTCCTTATAAAATTTTGATATCACGCGGTAGCGTTTAGGGATTCTCGTATCGGACATAGTCCTCCATTCTAAGCGATTACTTGCGGTCTAACAAAAGGACGGATTTCCTTTTTTACATCCATAATGACCATATATTTACCATCCTCTGTCTTGGTAGGAGCCTGTCCATCCATGCGAACATTGAGATAATGGGCTGTTTCTTTAGACATAGGCATCTCCACATAGGATTGACGAATCTTACGCCACTCCCTAAAGGTGAATGCTGGAATATAGTGCTGAACCAGACTTTCATTCCGCCAAAAATCCTCCCCAGCTTGCAAGAGCTCCTTGGTCTGCTTAGGTAGACCCACAGCTTGGTCACGGACCTTGCCTTTATAGGATACCAAGGTATCATACTGCAAAAGTTCCATGGCCATGGAGTCTCCCCGATCTTTAAAGAACTTGTAGAGGAATTCAATCTGGTCTATATCCTTAAGGGCTCGTTTATGGTTACCTTGAGCCAGCCAGGCATCGGTCATATCCGTGAAGTACTTAAAGGCCGTCTTGGTCTTGCCTCCTTCTCCTTGACTGATAAGCTGATCAGCTATATAGCCAAAGACAGTGCGAAAACGCTCTGAATTATAAAAGCGTTCAAAAACATCTTCAAAGTGCTTGAGGTAACGCACATGATTATAAGGGAGCACATGAGTCGATAGGACCTCATACGGTGCCTGTGGATCAGCTACATAGTGGTACTGGTCCATCTTGCGTACGCCAGCCCCCTTGAGGAGTTTTAAGAAGCCTAGCTGGAGAGCATGTGGCTTGAGGGAGAAGAGGTCATTAAAAGACATACCAAAACGGTCCTTATCTTCATAGGGCAAGCCTACGATTAAGTCCATGTGGACATGTGTGTGATTAGCGTCGATAATTGGCTTGATAACCTTTTGTATATAGGGCCAGTCATTGTAGCGGCTAATGGCATCTAGGGTCTTCTTATGGGTGGACTGGACGCCCACTTCAATTTGAAAGCGCCCATGAGGAGCTTCCGATAAGATTGCTGTTTCCTTTTCCGTCATTAGCTCCGGTTCCATTTCTAGGTGGAAGCAAGTATCCGTTTGGGCTTTAGCCATAAATTCCATCATAGGTAGATGATGACCTGGGGCGCAGTTAAAGGTTCTATCTACAAACTTAACCAAGGGCACCTTATGGTCCATAAACCACTGGAGCTCTTTAAGGGTTCTCTCCTGGGGAAAGAAGCGGACTGTATTCCCATTACCCGAGAGACAATACTGGCAGGAAAAAGGGCAACCTCGAGAAGATTCATAATAGATGATCTTATGCTCTAAATCTTCCATATCCTCCTCGCTATAAGGAAAAGGAATGCGAGATAAATCCTTAACCTCTACCAATTGAAGGGACCCTGCAGGCCGGCCTTCTTCATCACGGCCTCGAATGCCTGGAATAACGGGAGAAATACCAGTTCCACCGGCTTCCAGCTGGTCTACTAAGTCAGCAAAGCATTCCTCCCCTTCCCCTTGAGCTATAAAATCTACAGCCGGGCAGCGATTAAGAATTTCGTCCGCTGTAAAGGATACCTCAGGACCACCAAGAATGATCTTTATATCAGGCCGAACGGACTTGAGGATTTCTACCACATGAAGGGTCATTTCAATATTCCAAATGTAACAGGCAAACCCCACTAGGTCCATATCCCGTTCAGTAATATCAGAAATGATATCTAAAATAGGCATATTAATTGTGTATTCCACAATATCATATGCCTGTCCCCGGGTTGCTCCATAGCCCTTTAAGTAGCGAAGAGCTATAGAGGAATGTATGAACTTAGAATTTAAGGTAGAAAGAAGAATATTCATTGAATCCTCGTAATCATCGAACGGTAAACGCCAGCTTAATCATTAATCTCATTATACCATATGAATACTCTAGCTCTGAGAACTATAAAAAGGTCCTAATCCCGTAAGGATTAGGACCTTTTTTTGCACTAATCTAAGATAAAGCCTCTCTATTGTTAGACTAGCTAAGAGACTAAATCTACCCTAAGAGGGAGTTAAAGCCAAAGATAAGAGCTAGGATAAGAATGCCCACCAATATATACTTGGCAAAGAAGAAAATCCCTGCAAAGAAAAGACCAATAATAGCCATAAGAATCAAGATAGCTATGATACAACCCCAAGATCCAATGTTGAAAATCTTAAGGCCTGGGGCCGAGGAAAAGGGATTAGCCCCTTCATCACCTTGACCAAAAGCACCTCCAAAAGAACCATATTGGTTATGGGCCTTCTGTTGTTCTTCTACATGAATTTCCTGGCCTGATTCATCAATGGTAATCCCATCAAAGTCCTGTACATCCTTCTGGGACATACGGATGGTATCATTGGCTTCTGTCTGATTGTAAATCGTTTCATCAGCTCCATTATAGCGAGGACCATTTTGATTTGTATCTCTATGACTCGTTTCTGCCATATATCTCCTCATCGTTAGGTCTAACTAGGACCTAGCTAACCTCTCTTATTCGGAAAGAATCTTACCAATCAATTGGTTTACAAGACCAGGATTTGCCTTCCCTTGGGTTGCTTTCATAACGCCACCCACGATAGCACCGACAGCCTTCTTATTACCAGCTTTATAGTCAGCTACAGCTTTTTCAGACTTAGCAATAACTTCGCGAACAATCTTTTCAATTTCTGCTGTATCCGTAATTTGTACAAGACCTTCTTCTTCGACTATGGTCTTAGGATCTTTACCAGATTCCCACATGGATACAATAACCTTCTTGGCAATTTTACCAGAAATTGTGTTGTTATCAATAAGGGCAATCATAGCAGCCAACATAGTAGGTTTGACAGGTGCTTGATCGAAGGTCAAATTGTGTTCGTTGACCATCTTAGACAAATCACCTAACATCCAATTAGCTACGGTTTTAGGGTCCGCACCTTCTTTGACAGCCGCATCCAAGTAATCTGCTGTTGTCCGTTCAGCCGTCAAGATGAGGGCATCTTCAGATGACAAACCATAATCGGCCATAAAACGATCATGCTTAGCATCTGGCAATTCAGGTAAATTAGCCCGTGCCTCTTCGATTTGCTCATCTGTAATGACAACTGGTGGCAAGTCAGGTTCTGGGAAGAAACGGTAATCGTTTTCAGCTTCTTTCTTACGCATAGACAAGGTAACACCTTGAGCATCATCCCATGTCCGTGTTTCTTGAACCACTTGGCCACCATCTTCCACTAATTCAGCTTGGCGGAGGGCTTCGTATTCAACCCCTTTTTGAATAGCGGACAAGGAGTTCATATTCTTAATTTCAGACTTAGTACCCAATGTTTCATCACCACGAAGGCGGATGGAAATATTGGCATCAGCCCGGAGAGAGCCTTCTTCCATACGGCAGTCGGATACATCCAAGTACTTTAAGATAGACCGTAATTTTTCCACATAGGCCCGCGCTTCTGCGCCAGACCGAATATCTGGTTCCGATACAATTTCTAGAAGTGGCACACCCGTACGATTGTAGTCTACATTAGAGGAGGATGAGTCGGAAATCGTAGCACCAGAGTGCACTAATTTACCAGCATCCTCTTCCATGTGAATCCGGTTAATCCGAATACGGCGCACTTGGCCATCCACTTCGATATCCAAATGACCATTCAAGCAGATTGGCAAATCGTATTGGGACGTTTGCCAGTTCTTAGGCAAGTCAGGATAAAAATATTGCTTGCGGTCGAACTTATTATAGTGCAAGATTTCACAGTTAAGGGCTAAACCAACCTTGATAGCGTATTCCACGACCTTCTTGTTAAGGACTGGAAGAACCCCTGGAAGGCCTAAGCAAACAGGGCATACATGGGTATTTTGATTCCCACCAAATTCAGTGGTACAGCCACAGAAAATCTTAGATTTAGTTTTTAATTCCGTATGGACCTCAAGACCTACGACGGTTTCGTATTTACTCATACCAAAGCCTCCCCTGTTGGCGCCACAATTTTGCAGTCAGGACGTTCTTGTTCAAATGTATAAGCTGCACGGAGCAAGACTTCTTCACCCATAGCAGGGCCTAAGAGTTGCATACCGATTGGAAGACCCTCAGAGGACATGCCAACAGGAATTGAAATGCCTGGGATGCCAGCGAGGTTAACCGGTACTGTACAGATATCTTCAAGATACATAGCTAATGGATCGTTAGCCTTTTCTCCAAACTTGTAGGATGTGTTAGGCGCTGTTGGTGTTAACAAGAGATCCACGTCTTGGAAGGCTTGATCAAATTCATTTTTAATGACCCGTCGCACTTGTAAGGCCTTCTTATAATAAGCGTCGTAATAACCGGACCGAAGTACATAAGTGCCGAGCAAGATACGACGTTGTACTTCCTTACCAAAACCTTGGCTACGGGTCTTGGTAGACATTTCTACCAAGTTATCCGCCGGCACGCGAAGACCGTAGGATACACCATCATAACGAGCCAGGTTAGAAGAAGCTTCCGCCAAGGCTACAATATAGTATGCAGATAGGGCATACTTTGTGGATGGCAAGGAGACTTCCACGATTTGGGCACCTAATTTCTTATAAGTATCAATAGCCTCTTCCATGGCCTTTCGAACTTCTGGATTAAGGCCATCCCCAAAGAATTCCTTAGGCACACCGATTTTGAGGTTCTTAACATCATTGATAAGAGCCTTAGTATAGTCAGGGCGGTCGCCTGGAATGGAGGTAGAATCCTTGTCATCATGACCAGTAATGGCATTCAATACAATAGCCGCGTCTCTTACATCACGGGTCACAGGTCCAATTTGATCCAAGGAGGACGCAAAGGCAATGAGGCCATAACGAGATACATTACCATAAGTCGGTTTCATGCCCACCACGCCACAGAAGGAAGCTGGTTGACGGATAGACCCACCAGTATCAGAACCGAGGGACCAAATAGCAGACCCTGCAGATACAGAAGCTGCTGACCCACCAGAAGAACCACCTGGCACATAGTCCTTGTTCCAAGGATTAGTCGTCTTGCCTAAGGCAGAGTTTTCAGTAGACCCGCCCATGGCGAATTCATCCATATTGAGCTTACCCAAGGAAATGAAATCTTGGCCTTTCAATTTCTCAATAACGGTGGCTGAGTAAGGAGGCACAAAATTTTCTAACATCTTGGATGCACAAGTAGCCTTTTGACCTTCAATGCAGATATTATCTTTAATAGCCCCTGGAATACCAGCTAGCATGGAAATATCTTGCCCTGCAGCGATTTTATCATCCACCGCTTGGGCCTTAGCCAAGGCTTCTTCTTGAAAGTCAGACAAGTAGGCACCCACTTGTGGTTCTACTCTCTCTTTATGTGCAATCACCGCCTTGGTCAATTCCACAGCGGAGATTTCTTTGTTGGCAAGTTTCTTGTGAAGTTCGTGAATTGTAGCCACAGTGTCTCCTCCTAGTTTTGAACAACGCGTGGTACCGCAAAATAACCATCGTCTTCAACAGGCGCTGTAGACAAGGCTTTATCATGATCAATAGATGGTTTAACTTGGTCTTCCCGCAAAACATTTTGCAATGGCACAGCATGAGCCATAGTCTCAACACCATCTAAATCCAATTCGTTTAATTGTTCCACATAGGAAAGAATATCAGACAATTCCTTTTCCAATTGTGGCATATTCTCTTCGCTTACTTCCAACCGAGAAAGTCTAGCGATTGTTTTAATATCATCGCGACTGATTTTCATGAGTCCACTTCCTTTCAGTTTACGTCCCTTATTATAGCAGAATTAAAAGTTCTATTGCCAATCCCTAATTAAGTCTAGGAATTCTTCCTCTGTCATAATACGGATGCCTAACTCTTCTGCCTTAGTTAACTTAGATCTAGCATCAGCCCCGGCTACTACCAAGGTTGTCTTCTTAGACACAGAGCCAGTTACCTTAGCGCCATGGGCTTCCAAAAGCTTACCCGCCTCTGTCCGGCCCATGACTTCCAGTTTGCCCGTAAGGACCACGGTCTCTCCTTCCATTTCATGACCGGCCGCTTCTTCCACTTCCATATGAAGGGTTAAGCCAGCCTGGCGAAGCCCCTCAATAAGAGCTTGGTTGCGTGGATTATTACGGAAGTCGATGATCGACTCAGCCATAGTCGGTCCAATTTCATCAACGGCGGTTAACTCTTCCTTAGAGATGGTCATAAAGCGATCCATGGTTACAACCGTCTTTGCTAAGGTGGTGGCTGCCTTAGACCCGATGAGACGGATGCCAAGGCCGAAGAGGACTCGGTCTAGGCCACGTGTCTTAGAATCTTCAATGGCCTTAAGTAAGTTTTGGGCCGATTTTTTACCCATTCGATCTATGCTTACCAATTTCTCTTCATTTAAGTGATAGAGATCTACCACATTTTCAATGACCTTATTAGTAATTAGAGAATCGATAATTTGAGGACCTAATCCATCGATATTCATAGCATCCCGAGAAGCAAAATGAATGATGGATTCCTTCTCAATAGCCGGACAGTGCTCATTAGAGCATCGGATAGCCACTTCCCCTTCTTTACGAACTGTTGGGTGGCCACAAACAGGACATTCCTTAGGCATATGAAAGACCACTTCAGAGCCAGTCCGCTTATCTGGAAGGACTCGGATTACTTCTGGAATAATCTCTGCCGCCTTATGGATGAGAACGTGGTCCCCTATGCGGATGTCCTTTTCCTTGATAAAGTCCTCGTTATGTAAGGTTACGCGGGACACATTAGTGCCGGATACAAAGACCGTTTCAAGGTCCCCTGTAGGTGTCAAAACCCCTGTGCGGCCTACATTGACATCAATATGAGTCAAAACAGTTTCCACCTCTTCAGGTGGATACTTGTAAGCAGTGGCCCAGAGAGGGGCTTTTACCGTGGCCCCTAAGATGGCTTGGTCACTAAAATCATTGACCTTGATAACCATGCCATCCGTATCATAAGGTAAGGCATGTCGTTTTTGGTCCCATTCCTCAATGACTTCATTCACTTGGTCGATGGAGTCGCATACTTGATAATTAGGGTTAACAGAGAAATGGAAGTCAGCTAATTGTTTCAAGAGCTCTTCTTGACTGTGGATATTGGCCCCATCATTATCTCCTAAGGCATAGGCAAAAAAGGCCAAATTGCGGTCCGCTGTAATAGCTGGGTCCT
>OKVG01001145.1_pt1 | contig 12586 bp, 17 predicted proteins | sample 1606981 | NCBI WGS metagenome assembly OKVG01 (sample SAMN03281018, study PRJEB24777) | human gut metagenome | isolation source: fecal sample PR128 from 1 month old male Malay infant, vaginal delivered... | reverse complement strand
GGCATCACTGCCACGGCCTGACGCACCTGTCCTGGGCAGAACGCAAAATTTTTTACCGGGTTTTGGGTAAAAAATTTTGTGGGCTGTTCATTTACCCTGGACAGTCAGTGCGGCAGGTTGTGGCTGTCTATGCCCCCGGCGACAGGGGCTTAAACAGGTGAATGGCACCGGACAGAACAACGGGCAGGGACCCGCCGCAACGACGTGAAGCGCGGTTTGCGAAACGGCGTTGCTCCTTACATCCCGGCGTCTTTTGCCGGGATGCCGGGAGCGCAGGCCACGGCGCGACAAGGGTGGCGCGACCGTTCCGGTCGCTGCAAACCCGGGTTTTTGCGTCAGGGATGGAAGCCCGCCAGGGCGGAGACAGCTCCGCTGGCTCCGTTCACGACAGCCCGCCCCGCCAGGGGGACGCCCGGAAAAGGCATAAGCAGGAGAACAACAAAACAGACAGTAATCAGAGCAGCAGAAAAAAGAAGAACAGTAGCAGTAGCAGTAGCAGTAGCAGTAGCAGTAGCAGTAGCAGTAGCAGGAACAACAACATCATCAGTAACAGGCAAATGACAGGTCTGAAAAGACAGAAGCCCACAGCAGAACGTCCGCGTAATGAAAGGGGCGGCGCGTAAGCGCGGCCCCTTTCAGCGCCACCGGCGCGCGGTCTTTTCCCGGCGCGGGCAGACGGGCATTTATCCTCCCGCCTGCCCGGAGTCATCAGGCACGCAGACGAATAATCATCGTCGGAACACGGGTATAAGCAAATGTGCCGCACGGCAGCACCTCGCGGACATCAGAAAACGGTAACAGCTTCTCCTGCTGGCGCGGCCCGTTCAGACAGACGGCAACCAGAACGCCCCCCGGACGCAACAGGGAAAAAGCCCGCAGGATATGCCGGATATCCTGCCCGTGACTGAACGGCGGATTCATAATGATCCGGCTGTAATACTGCACCGGCTGCCATTCCATGAAGTCGCCACACTGTACCCTGACACCGTTAAAATTTTCCCGCAGATACCGGACCAGCCCGCTGTTAATCTCCACCGCATCACACATGGCCTCCGGCGCGGTATCCCGAATCGCCCGCAGTATGGCCCCGGTGCCGGCAGAGGGTTCCAGAATGTGATCACGGTTGCTGATTTCCGCCAGCGTCACCAGGCGATCACAGACCGGGGCAGGAGTCACAAAAAGCTGAGATTCAGCCCGGATTTCAGCAACCGGCGCGGCGTTATCCAGCCTTGCGCGCATCAGCCGGATACGTTCTCTTAACTGACTGTGCATGTCATTATCTCCGTCATCCCCCGGGGATTTCCCGGGGGGATATACCTTATTTCTGTGGGATTTCCGTGATTTTCATGTCGGTAATATACACATTCACCAGGCGGAAATTATTGTCCATTGTGCGGCGGTAGCGGTATGCCCCGTGGTCTTCTGTCTCTGCCACACTGCGCACGGCCTTACAGTCCCGGGGCAGGGCGGCCCACTGCGCCTTTGTCATTTCCCGGAAACCTTCCCCCGGATAGTTGACTACCGGCGGACGCTTCGCGGCCTGACTGGCGACGGCAGCCTCTTCTGCCGATGGTGCTTTGTAGTCCGTGATGCGATCGGGTGTCACTTTCATCGCGCCGCTGTACCCGAGAAAACTGTAATTCGGCGTTGTGACTGAACTCACCGCCCCGTTGCTTTTGTTCACGCGGATGATGGTCAGCCACTCGCCCCGGCTGAAAACCTGTCCGCCCGGCTCAAAATCCTGTGTCCGGGTAACCACGCCGCCGCTTTCGTCCAGCATGGCACGCTCATAGATCAGGCGGTTCTGATAGTGGTTAACCCAGCGTTGTTGATGCTGAATCTGCCGTTCATGACAGCGGATCGCAATTTCGCGGGCCTGCTCCGTGGTGATGATGTCATCATCCAGGGCCGACCATAACGATCGACTTCCTTCATACTGGCTTTTTTCTGCCGGGCGCGGATACCTGTCCAGCGGGAAACAGGCGCTGATATGGTCATGACTGCTGATGAGTTTTGCCATATTCAGATCCAGCGATTCAGCCCGCCACATCGTCAGATATTTCTGCGACTGTGCGATGGTCTTTTCCGCCTTGCGCAAATCAGCTTCGATTTTTTTGATACGACGCCAGCGAACGTCCGGACGTTCTTTATACTTCGCGTGAAGCAGTGCCGACCGCGCCCGCTCTTCCCAGTATTCCGCACGTTCAAAGAGCATCACAGCACGTTTCATACCGTTTTCAATACGCTGTGCATCACGACGGGCGCGGCGTTCGCTGTGATGCCCCACAAGAATGGGCTGACCGGGCGGGATCATCGCGGCCAGTCTTTCCACTTCATCAAGTGCCTGTGCGGATTCACTGGCCCGCTTTCCGCTGTATCCGGTAAACCGCTCCGCCCGTGCTTCCTGACGTTCAGCGAGCGTGCTGTCTTCATCCTCAATCTCTCCGGCAAGTGAGAGGAGCACGTCTTCCCGGCCCGGTGTCCAGGCTGGCGCGACAAACAGCGCCTGTTTGGGTGCCCAGCGGAAACCGGCATCATGCACTTTTTTATACGTCTCCGGGTCAAGACGTGACGCGGCATACAGGCGCAGTTTGTTGTCATCCGGTGAGTAGGTCGCGCGGTACATCTGCACAGGGCTGGCGGCTTCCGGGGCGGTCATGGTGATTGCTGCTAATGTCATAAAATGTTCTCCTTCCGTCTGTTGCCGCCCCTCGCGGGGCGGCTCACCTCATCAGTTAAAAGCGCGTTTCAGTTCGAGTGTGCGGAGCACCTGCCCGAAGGCCGTGTTTTTCATGGCGGGGATGTGTACACCACGCCCCCGGCGAAAACTCCGGGCAATGTGTCGCCCGAAGGCTTTCAGCACGGGGTCAAGTTCCGGCGCGGGGATGTCTTCGCGTCTGAAACGGGGATGACGGCGGGGCTTTACAGCCGCTGCGGAAGGTGAAACAATGCTTACAGTCATAAATGGATTCCTTATGACAAATTGGTTAACAATGCCGTCAAAATTGGTCGCACAATTCTTACGGCGTGGATTAAGCAGGTCCCTGACCTGCTTTTTTTCATATCTGCATCTGACGCTTTCCGGTGTTTTCCTCCTTCTGTTCCTGCGTTTTCATTACCTGCCAGCCGGATGACTGACAGAACACATAAATGCGTATTGCCGGAGCCTGAAATAAATCCTGATTTTTAAAGAACATCACCCGTTGAGTTTCGGGAGCCGCGGTTTTGACGTTTCGCGGGAACCTGCTGCTGTATTCCCTGTGGTATGAACTTCACCCGTTTGAGAACCTTCGCCGCAAGGGGCATCACTGCCACGGCCTGACGCACCTGTCCTGGGCAGAACGCAAAATTTTTTACCGGGTTTTAGGTAAAAAATTTTGTGGGCTGTTCATTTACCCTGGACAGTCAGTGCGGCAGGTTGTGGCTGTCTATGCCCCCGGCGACAGGGACTCATACGGGTGTGTGGCACCCGGCAGGCAATGAGCAGGGACCCGCTGCAACGACGTGAAGCGCGGTTTGCGAAACGGCGTTGCTCCTTACATCCCGGCGTCTTTTTGCCGGGATGCCGGGAGCGCAGGCCACGGCGCGACAGGGGTGGCGCGACCGTTCCGGTCGCTGCAAACCCGGGGTTTTGCGTCAGGGATGGAAGCCCGCCAGGGCGGAGACAGCTCCGCTGGCTCCGTTCACGACAGCCCGCCCCGCCAGGGGGACGCCCGGAAAAGGCATAAACAGGAGAGGAACGGAAAGAAGAGGAAGAAGAACAGTAACCACAGAAACATAACATCAGGAAAAAACATTCCGGACACATCACAAACGGGAAGGGTAACGGGCGACGCGCCAGCGTGGCCCGCTTCCCTTCCGGCAGGCGCCAGCCTGCCAGGGGTTTTCGCGCGGGCTGACAGGCGGCCTCCACCGCCTGCCCTGTATCACCTGTGCCTGCTGCCCTGAAGGATGTAGTGACCACCGAGGAAAACAGCCTGCTGATTCACCACAAAATCACATATTTCATCAACAATCTGCGCGGTGGTGAGCGGTTTCTGCCCCATTTCACGACGCCGCGCATTAATCACGGCCCTGTAATTACGCAGAATTTCGCGGGTTTCCTTGCTGATATTCATTACCCATTCTCCCCGTCCAGCGCCTGACGCATTACCCGCATAATCTCACGTTCTTCCCTGACAAATGCGTCACCGTCGCCCCCGTTCTCGCTCCCTACAGCATGGAGGCGATAAATTTCACTACCAGCCATCACCATCACTTTTTCCAGCAGCACCGCAGGGACTGTTACAAGACGGTTTACGCGCTTTTCCTCCATCAGTTCACGAACAACGTCGTGAACAATGCTGACATCAGCACCATGCTCAAAGGCATCGTCCAGCCGCTGCATGACGGTTTCCAGCTCATCGTCTGTCAGACTCCAGTCCTGGGCTATGTGACGCACATCCCCACGGGTCAGCACCACGGCAAAAACGCATTCACTGTCCGGCACGTCTGTATCCAGCACTTCGCGGATAATTTCTTTAACAGTACAGTACATGTTCTCGTCTCCTTTACAGGGGCGGCATCGCCGCCCCGTCCGTTAATCAGTCCAGTGCCGCGTAAATCGCATTGCATTCGGGGTGAAATTCGATGTGGCTCCACAACTGCGCATCGCGCATCCGGTAAAGGTGTGTCAGTCCCGCATCCCCGCTGTCGTGGTACAGCCACAACTGGCGGTTAATCACAAGGGAAGTCAGGATGATACCTGCGGCATCAGCACTCACAGTGCGGTCAAACCAGTTTTCACCGTTGACCAGATGAAAACGGTCGCCATCCGGCATCATGTAACCGCCACCGTCCGGCAGGCGGATGAAATGCCAGAAGCCTCCCTGATATTCCGGCATCATTTTTTGCGCCAGCGCGTACACATACGCCTCGGCATACAGAAAATCGTTGCCAAACAGGTAAGGCAGAAAGGAGAGACGGTCACACTCTTCAACGTTCAGAGTGACAGGTTTCGCATATTGCATGATGTTTTCCTCCGTTGTTCACATATTCCGCGACACCGGGCGGTGCCGTGCCTCCATCTTTGCCGGGCCTGCAGGGTTGCAAGGGCGCAAGGGAAGCCGCAGCCTGACGCACACGGCTGGCGGGAGTTGGAGGGTGAGACCGCGAAATCTGAGCGGGTGAACGACCGGAAAATCACGGCAGACGGGAAGGAGGGACCGGGTGACCGCAGCGGTTCACCTTACCTTGCAACCCGCCCGCAGAAGCCCGGCTACGATGGAGGCACGGCACAGCCCGCACACGACGCTGAGGCCACATAACTGAACCCCCACAAGGCCATGCCCCGCATGGCCGGGTAAAGCGGAGCCGGCGGCGACTTCCTTTGTGCTCTGTCCGGGGACCGGCAGGAAAAAGGCGGGGATTTTCCCCATAAGCGCTAACTTAAGGGTTGAACCATCTGAAGAATGCGACGCCTCGGTGCCTCGTTAAGACGATGCCTCGCGTTCTTCAATTGCGTTTTGTAGGCTGTCAGGGATACTGTCCCACGAATGGCCACCTGTAAGCTCCAGATGACCATTTTTGTTATTCTCCACAACGAGTTAGTTCTTCTTTTCGGATCCGGCACTTCTGGGGGGGGAAATCCAGCGATGGCTGGATTATGTCGTCAATTAAAAATGCGGCGAGTAGATTAGCAAATATCCACGCTTTCGCGAGTTCAGGTTCCTTTGCACGCAAAGCATCCAGGTGCAGCAAACTTTTGAGCCGCTTAAAAGCCAGTTCAATTTGCCATCGCAGACGGTAACAATCAGCCACTTGCTCTGCTGAATATTCATCTTCCGGTAATGATGTTAGCAATAGCACATGGCCCGCTGCTTCCAGCGTTTCCGCCTGAACTACTCGTCCTTTTCGACGATTCTCGCTGAGCAGTCGGGTTTTACTGATTAATGCTTTTTCGGGAGGAAGTGATACGGCAATGAGACGTGCCGGAAAGGGAGCTCCGGCTTTTTTATTACCTGAATTGCCTATCATTACAGTGGTTTCACCGTTCTTACCGCAATCCAGCCCGCGCAGAAAACCCATCATGTCAAAGCGCATTCCTTCTGCAGTTAACCAGCGCAATCCTCGCCAGTGAACCCGGACGATATAATCAGCTTCTCCAAAAGCAAGTGAGCGGATACATTCGGGACGCGAACCGAATCCCCGGTCAGCAATGCGTATCTCGTCTGCCGTTTGCGCAAATCGGTCCAGCCGTTCAGCGTCTCTGCTGTCGGTTAGCTCAAAATCAGTGAACTGACAGGTATGAGGATCATATCCCATATGTAGTCGCCATTCAGCGTTGCCGCCCCCGGGCGCACTGATTGCTGTTCCATCGACAAGACGCAATCTCTTTCCGCTTGTACAACCCGTAACTGCGGCGCGTACAGCAAGTGTTTGTGCGGCAAGTATGCCAAACCAGTCGGCGGCATTCCGCAGCCGCTTCAGGAGAGCCACGTCAGATAATGTTGCAACGTCATGGAGCTGAGCCCATGCAGTGACTTCACGTAATGACATCCCCCCGGGGCCGTAAGCCAGCCCCAGACGTAGCAGAGTTGCAGCATCACGAATTTCGCGGCGGCGGGTTAGAGCCCCGGCATTACGTGCCGAAGTATCCAGTTCTTCGGGCTTACCAATATGGGCCAGAATTGCTGACCAGTTATCGTGAGAGTAATTCATCGGCACGTTAAATCATATCAGGCGTAATACCACAACCCTTAAGTTAGCGCTTATGGGATTTTCCCCGCCATCATCAGCCCCTGATTTTCGCCAGTGCATCCGCCATGCTGCGGATTTCATCCCGTGCCTCCAGAACAACCTCCCGCAGAATATCCCGGTCAAACCAGCGACGGGACGGTTCATCCGGTATACGCAGCACATCACAGACCAGACCAGACCACTGGACAGGATATGCTCCACACACTCACTGACCAGATACATTTCCACCGCCGAAAAACGTGCTCCCCGGTTCAGGATGGCATCGAGCACCACGGGCAGATTTTCGTCATCTTCATCAAGCCAGCAGGGGTAATCGCTTTCCTTCACAACCAGACGAAAGCGGCGCGTCTGGCGGGTCAGCAACGTCTGACCGGTGGTGGTCAGCGCCGCACGGATACGCCGCGCATCTTCTGCCACCCGGCAACTGACACTGCATACTGCATCGCGCACCGCATCAAGAACCGCCCTGATTTCTTCCTCCGTCAGCCATTCACCGGCATACGGGAAAGACACCTGCGTTCCGTCTGCCGGAAGTACCGGCAGCGACTGCCACTGACTGCCGGACAGAACAAGTTCCGCTCCGGTTCCGGTCAGTTTCTGAATGGCAGAGGCCAGGAGCGGCGGCAGTACGCCGCCGTGACGGTTGATAAGTAACGTCGCCAGCCGGGGCGCATCCAACCGCACGTAAATGCTGATCCAGCCCGGATAGTGCGGATTCAGTTGTTCAATATCCGTCTCTTCCGACCAACCCTGCGCCAGCAGCAGGTTACGGGCGTGGCGATAAACCAGTGCATTCAGCGTTTTGTTCATGATTAATGGTCTCCCTGAATCGCCGCCCGAAAGCGGCGATAACATCAGTCGTTTTCGTATGTGTTGTTTTTCAGCAGGGCGCGGGCCTGATTAACCACCGCCTGACGGCGGGTGACGCATTCCGGGACGACGAGGCCGTTATCACGGGCGGCCCATTCACGCTTCCACAATGCCTGTTCAGCGGTCTGAATCAGGGACGCCAGCAGTTCAGCAGGGACGGTCACCTGGCGGTTTTCTCTCACGTTATTGATGATCTCCATCGCCACGCCGGAAGAAATACCGGATTCAGTCCGCTGGTCTTCCGGGATGTCCTCCAGGCGCGCCAGGACGGTTCTGATTTCATGATCGGACAGAGAAATATCCATTCCGTCAGCGAGGGCCTGAATTTCTTCCGGGGACCAGATAACCAGCATCAGTGGCGTGTCTCCCGGATACTTTGCTGCCAGCTCCCGGCATAGCGTTTCGCATGTTCCGTACATTCTCGTCTCCTTCTCAATCTTTGAAGCAGGAATCCAGTTCCAGAATTTCGGTATACGCCTCCATGAACAGGCGATTGGCGCGATACAGCGTCTGACGTGTCAGGCGTTCAACAAGCACATCGGAATCAAAGCGACAGCGATGCTCCATATCGTTCAGCCTGGCCCGAAGGTCACACATGGTATTGGCCACCTCCGCCACTTCGGCGCGCAGTTTTTCGTGTCCGGCATAGTTCATTTACGCAGCCTCCGGTTCAAACCAGTTATCATTCGCGGCCCCCTGCTGAATGGCCCGTTGTACGGCGGCAAGGCGTTGCTGCCCGGCATGGTGATACTGCTCAAGCAGCTCGATACCGATATAGCGGCGTCCGGACTGAAGGGCGGCGACGCAGGTTGAGCCGCTGCCTGCAAACGGGTCCAGCACAATCGCGTTCGGGTGTGTGAAGCTCTCAATCAGCGGTTGCAGGCTGGTAACGGGCTTTTCCGTCGGGTGATGACGATTGCCTGAATATTTCCAGCCCAGCACGTCGGGCAATGGCTTCTGAGGCAGCGCCGGACGTCCTTTTGCCAGGATGTAAGCGCATTCGTGACGGTACGCGACATACGCAGATTTGGATGTGTAGTTTTTGGTGAAGACCAGGTGGCCAACCACGCTGAATCCGGCGCGTTTCCAGGCTGCCATAAAGCGGTCAATGCGGTTCCAGCCATAGAAGCTGACCATTAACGCGTTTTTTTTCAGCACGCGGTACATCTCATTGCTGGCAGGTTGCAGCCAGTCATCGTTAACGTCACCGGCAATGGTGCGTCCGGAACGGTCACGGAAGCCCACCAGGTAAGGCGGGTCGGTTAATATGAAATCAATGGCGTTATCAGGGATACGCGCCATAACATCGATGCAGTTACCGAGGACAAAACGGGACATACAAAACTCCTTCTCTTACAGAGGACACCGGGAGGGCACCCCTGTGGTGCCCGTTCCCCGCTGCCTGTGGGCTGTTCACCGCGTCCGGTAACGGGTCAGGCCGACCGTGGAATACCGCAGCCGTCGTCTTTTTGACGGCAAGGCTATGCCGCGAAAGCGGCTTGAAGGGCGTTCATCAGAAAAGGGCGACGGGCTGGCGTACACTGTCACCGACGCCAGCCGGGAGCAGTAAAAGCGCCCGTCCCGTGCCCGCCGGACGCGGGACACTGACCACAGGCAGCGTTCCTGCCGCGCCGCGTCAGCTGGCGCAGTAAAAAGAGGAGCACGGCGACATCCTTTGTCGGAAAAGAAACGGGCGGTTGCCCGCCCGTCTCCGTCATACTTCATCCGCCATAATGCGCCACATTGTCGACTATCCACGCAGGTCCGGTGACTTCCGGCAGCTCATCGTCATCTGTCGGGGAAGACCATTCCAGCTCCCCCCACAGCACATCAACAAGCTCGCCACGCTCATATCGCTGCCAGCCACAGAAATCACAGCCCTGTTCGGCATACCAGTGCTCCAGCGTGCAGCTGAAACGGCGGCTTAATTCTGCAATAACGTCGCTTTCCGGCTGACACCACGGCGTGTCGAAATCAACCTGAATGAAGTTGTCTCCCTGACTGCTGATATTCACCTCATACCCCACAGGCCACTTCACGCCATACTGTTCCGTATACCAGTGATATGCAGAAGGAACACCGTTCAGAACACCACCGTTAAAGCCATTCACTTCAACATCCAGGCGGGTGGGCAGAACCGTCAGCAGGTCAAACGGCATGGTTTTTTCCGGCAGTACGTTGTCACAAAGACGGTTCCACCACACCGATACATCCTCGTTACTCCAGAAGCCACACCAGTCACCTCTTTTTGCGGTGAAAAGTGCGGTGATGGTATCCCTGACATCGTCCGGTAATCCTTCCCAGCGACGCTGTCCAGTACCGCTCTGCAGCCAGAGTTCATGCAGCATCAGGCAGTTTTGCTCATCCAGCAGTACACCGTCCTGCAGGTGCTTCAGCCAGCGGGTGAACGCGATATTCTCCGGCGATACAACACCACGTCCGGCAGCCGTCAGTCCGGGGCATGGTTCAAACCGCACATCTTCAGTGGTCTGCAGAAGTCCGGCACTTCCGGCCAGAAACAGCTGAATACCTTCATTTGTGGCGCGGCGATAAAGCGGTGTGACTGCACCGCTGGCCAGTCGTTTAATCTCAGCAATCTGTGCCGGTTCACCAGAAAAATACATACGATTCGAGCACCAGTTTGGCATGGGAATTCTCCTCTCACATGCGGCCTCCATCAGGCCGTGCCGCACCTCTAACCGGGCGACCGCATACGAATGCAGGTGCGGCCCCGAAGCCGCAGCGCGTGGAGGAGGAACGACGAAACGTGACCGGGTGAGGAGGCCGGCGACAGAGACACACTTGCATCGGATGCAGCCCGGTTAACGTGCCGGCACGGCCTGGGTAACCAGGTATTTTGTCCACAGAACCGTGCACAAAATGCTGTGGATAAGCTGGACACAGCACTTCACAGCAGGCATACAGCCACACCCTCAGAGAATTGAGCGTTTTTTAATCAGAACAATGACATTTGACTGTGTGCGGATTCAGTTATTAGAATACTGTATATGCATACAGCAAAAGAAAAGGAAGATGAGAACATGATCCGCATTGAAATTCTTTTCGACCGCCAGAGCACAAAAAACCTCAAATCAGGCACACTTCAGGCGCTACAGAATGAAATCGAACAACGTCTGAAACCACACTACCCGGAAATCTGGCTGCGTATAGACCAGGGCAGCGCCCCGTCTGTATCTGTCACAGGAGCCCGCAACGACAAGGATAAAGAACGTATCCTGTCTCTGCTGGAAGAAATCTGGCAGGACGACAGCTGGCTGCCTGCAGCATGAGTACCGTTTATCACCGTCCGGCTGACCCTTCAGGCGATGACAGTTACGTGCGACCGTTGTTTGCCGATCGTTGCCAGGCCGGTTTTCCTTCGCCTGCCACTGATTATGCTGAGCAGGAACTGGATCTGAACAGCTATTGCATCAGCAGACCTGCAGCCACCTTCTTTCTGCGCGCCAGCGGTGAATCGATGAACCAGGCTGGCGTGCAGAATGGTGATCTGCTGGTAGTAGACAGGGGCGAAAAACCACAACACGGGGACATCGTTATCGCTGAGATCGACGGTGAGTTCACCGTCAAACGACTGCTGTTGCGCCCACGCCCGGCACTGGAGCCGGTTTCAGACAGCCCGGAATTCCGCACACTGTATCCGGAAAACATCTGTATTTTTGGTGTTGTCACTCACGTGATACACAGGACGCGGGAGTTACGCTGATGTTTGCACTGGCTGATATCAACAGTTTCTACGCCTCATGTGAAAAAGTTTTCCGCCCGGACCTTCGCAACGAACCGGTCATCGTACTCAGCAATAACGATGGCTGTGTGATCGCGCGCAGCCCGGAGGCAAAAGCCCTTGGCATCAGAATGGGGCAGCCCTGGTTTCAGGTGAGACAAATGCGCCTGGAGAAGAAAATACATGTATTTTCCAGCAATTATGCGCTGTACCACAGCATGAGCCAACGGGTTATGGCTGTTCTGGAGTCGCTTTCTCCCGCAGTTGAGCCCTACTCAATTGATGAAATGTTCATTGATTTGCGGGGGATAAATCATTGCATCTCTCCGGAGGTTTTTGGTCATCAGCTCAGGGAACAGGTAAAGAGCTGGACAGGACTCACCATGGGGGTGGGCATTGCGCCTACAAAAACGCTGGCTAAAAGTGCACAGTGGGCAACAAAGCAATGGCCACAGTTTTCCGGTGTGGTCGCGCTGACGGCAGAAAACCGTAATCGGATCTTGAAGCTACTGGGGCTGCAGCCAGTTGGTGAGGTCTGGGGAGTAGGACGCAGACTGACGGAAAAGCTGAATGCGCTGGGTATTAACACAGCACTGCAGCTGGCGCAGGCTAACACGGCATTCATCCGGAAAAACTTCAGCGTCATTCTTGAGCGTACGGTACGCGAACTCAACGGCGAGTCCTGCATATCCCTGGAAGAAGCACCACCGGCAAAACAACAGATTGTCTGTAGTCGCAGTTTTGGTGAACGAATCACAGACAAAGATGCCATGCACCAGGCTGTTGTTCAGTATGCAGAGCGGGCCGCAGAGAAACTACGTGGGGAGCGTCAGTATTGCCGGCAGGTGACGACATTTGTACGGACATCCCCCTTTGCAGTAAAAGAACCCTGTTACAGCAATGCCGCTGTGGAAAAGCTTCCATTGCCCACACAGGACAGCCGGGACATTATTGCCGCCGCATGCAGAGCCTTAAACCATGTCTGGCGTGAAGGGTACCGCTATATGAAGGCAGGAGTCATGCTGGCTGATTTCACACCATCGGGTATAGCGCAGCCGGGATTATTTGATGAAATCCAGCCCCGTAAAAACAGTGAAAAGTTAATGAAAAGTAACCGGCTCATTTAAACCGTCTGGTCTGTTTCCTCCGGCTCTACAAAAATAATGTCCATCATTTTTAATGGACACTATCGTATGAAACACCGGACCTGGATCACTGAAGCTTTACGTCTTCACT
>OKVG01001141.1_pt1 | contig 12625 bp, 7 predicted proteins | sample 1606981 | NCBI WGS metagenome assembly OKVG01 (sample SAMN03281018, study PRJEB24777) | human gut metagenome | isolation source: fecal sample PR128 from 1 month old male Malay infant, vaginal delivered... | reverse complement strand
AACCTCTTTCACCAGTTCATAGGTGTCTATGAGACGTAGTTTTCCAACCCTAGGCTCATCTGTAATCTCCTCATAGATGTCCTCAAGCGTTCCCGCTGGTGCTAGTTTCCATAGTTTACACGGATATAGTTCAACAGTCCCAATAATTTCCAAATTATCCAGTAACAAACCTAAGTCCTTATGATTGAACCAACAATCTGTATCGATACCGAAATTTGTATTATCTTTCCGGCAGGCAATTTTACTATTTAAAAATTGCTCCATTGTTGGTTTTTCTTCTTGTAAAAGCCGTGTACAGGCTAAATGATATTCGATTTTCCGCGGTGATTGATCCACGTCAGAGACGAATATAGCACCATACTCGTTTTCGAACTTAACAGCTAAAACATCTCCTACCTTAAAATAAGGTTCTCTCTTAGTTTTAGATTTACGAACCTTAAGCGGCTTTGGATTTTCGCTCTGTAGCTGTACTGCTAACTTATCCAATGCCTTTTGACGCTGTTTAAGAGCCTTACCATCGATTTCCAGCCAAAACTCATGAGGCCCTTGAGCGATTATATCTAAGGCTTTCTCTTTGATAGCCTCTGATAGATGCCCTATCTTCCACAACGAATAGGCCACCGCTGTCCAATAAATCTCTGTATAAAACTCATCAGTACAAAAATTTTGTTCCTCACCTAAAATTTCAGAAATGATTGTATCAACACTGACGCCATCCTTATATCGCTCAACAATGGCATTATAAATATCATGACCGTCATCACTATCTATGATTTTCACACCGTCAATTGCCATAAATGTCTCCTTTAAGACAACAGCTCTTATTCCATCTCGCCATGAGTCGCTATAAACTCATCCTTAATCTGTTGCAATTCTTGTTTAGCAACCATATATTGTTTTAAGTCAATTTGTCCATTTTCTTTTTGTTCAGTTAAGGATTTTTCTTTGTTTATGATTGTAATCCAATCTAACTGTACACTAAAGTCAGTATTCACACCGTCACTATTTTCTCGTAATGCCAGTAGTGCAAATACTTCGTCCATATCGAGATTAAACATGTTACTTTCAAGATTGATAGGTTCAAAATAGTAACGAATCGTATCTGCCTCAAATTCATCGTTTAATTTGGCCCATTCTGCCCCTGAAAGCACAGTAAACCCAAGCGTATCGTTTCCAAGGCTTTCAGTAAACCAACGCACCTCATAGTCAGGCTGAACGAAGTCGTTGAAGTATTTGATGGTTACATCCCGATCTTTCTCATCACCGTAAGGAATTTGCAGTTCTTTATCGCCTTTTTGTAACACAATATCATCACCATAGGGCTTGCCATTACTAACGGTTTGAATATGGATAGGCTCATCCATCATATCATTGAAATAACGAACCACATCTTCGTCATCCTCGCGCCAGTCAATCCAGACGATAGCTTCAGAATCAAATAAATCATCTAAATCCATATCATGACTAAAGAAATTTTTGACTAATGTATACATATCTTCCATAGTCTCTCTCCGTTAAAATATTATCCTGCAATATCTGCATCAGTAGGATTTCCATCCGCATCAATATGGGCTATGATACAGTGCCCCCAGAAGATATCATCGTCATCATAATAGACCTCTATGGTGCCATCGTTACGAAACGCCAATTCGCCCATCGTAATACGCTTGGCAAATACGTCTGACGTAATCGGATCTTGGTCGTCATTGTCGAGCCAATAATTAGCGAGTTCTAACAAGGTCTCACTAATATAAGTACTAACTCGTTGTTCAAATGCTTTGAAATTATCGATTGTATTGAAAGTAGCCAATGCTACGGTACAGCTTTCATCAGAACCCTCATCCACATCAAGGGTAAATGCATACTCATCAATTCTGGCTGTGTAATATTGATACTCTCGATTTAACAGGAAATCACCCCTATCAGTATGAAGGTATTTAGGGGTTTTCAAATAAGCCGACAAGGCCTCTAACTCACTATGTTTAGCATGCTCCTCTAACACCTCAAGTACATAATACCGATTATTCCAAGAAGGACGCATATAGCCCAAGTCCTCTAAAGGCTTTGCTTTCTTAACTAACAATTTGTAAACGCCATGGGGCTCAAAAGAATAACCCCATCTATCGTCAAGGCCCTCAATAATCCACGTCAAAATACCTTCACTACGGTCAAGCACACCAGTTCGAGTATCTAAGATAGCATCGGTGGACACTAGCGGTCTATGGTACTTCTCTAAATAAGGACTAGCCCCATTCGCATCACTACGCGGCAATGCATAGATTTCAAATTCTTCCGATTCAAACTCTGCTTCATATTCTGGTAGACGTACAATACTCATATAACTCTCTCCTATTCATCACAAGCGTTCAGCTACATCGATTCTATGTAATAATTCTTTCGCTAGTTCTTGGGCTTTTTTGAATTCCTCATTTGAAAGCACCATAAGTACAAAGCTATCTGTTCCAATATCCATGCCTGCTAACGTATAGTTTTCCCATTTAGAATTAAGATCAGCACACCAGTCCATAATAACTTGATCTTCATCTAATGCTGATAGGTCAATAGTTAGATTTTCGCTAATATCTAAAGACTTGTTATCTATTAACTTCTGTACAAAATAAATAAAATCCTCTAGTTCACATTTACAGTCTAACTCTACGGCATATCCTTTAGAGAGTAATTTCTCATAGAAGTTCCACCAGCTATCTTCCAATTCTTCCAAGGAGCGCAACTTTACCTTGGTCATAAATGATTTAGCTTGTTTAGCATCGCCTAGCAACAACGTTGCTAACTCTGTAAATGTAGATCGCATCTGATTAATATCTAGATACGCTGCTTCAACACACAAACTATAATCAGGTACTCTGCGTTTTTTCACAAAGGACCGCATTATCTTCACTGCATCAGGATAACTTACATCAGCCATAAGATAGGTCTTACCATCTATGTCTAAGAATATATCTACTGCATCCTGCGCTTTACCTACACGTGCTTTCATGGCTGTACATCCATCGATGGCATGAGGTGGGTATACCTCCATGTACATATAAAATCCATCATGCATAGCCTTTAAGGTATTATCTATTCCGACTATATTAAAACCGTTTCCATTAGAGCCAGGGCTCTTCAAACGCCATTCTTCGTAATTATCAAATAGTTTTTCTTGGATCCAATTGTAAATGCTCATAATTATTACCCTTAAAAACATAATTTATAAATACTCTTATTAGAACAATTATAGCATCATTAAAGAATTAATATTATAACTACACAAAATATAGAAAAGAACGTTAGGTATAAAAATAGAGATGCAAAAGGAGTCGCATCTCTATATAAAACGATTCACTAGAATAATGATTTTACACTATGATATGTACTATACAAGTGTCTTGAAGACATATCTAGAATTGGCTCAAACATAAATGAGTTTAAATGAATATTCTCTGGAGTCATCATTGCTACATTTTCTAAAACCTTCACTGCTTCATCATTTATATACTTTTTATAGGTTCTAATAAGCCATGTACTTTGATTTTTTCTTCTACTTATATCTGCCAATATATTCTGCCCATCTGTTAATTTAGTTAATAACTGATTTTGTATATACAATTCAGCCTTCAATCTTATCGCCATAGATAAAATAAGTTTATTCTCAAGCTCTAATATTTCTATATCATCAACTTTATCACTTTCTTGAATCAATATGGTATAAATTGATTCATACTCTCTATCATTTGCAAATGTAGCTGGTTTGTCCTTAAACCAATGTTCATTAAAAATATCCTGAACCTGCTTCAATGTAATTTTTTCTGTATTATCTTTATAATGTAAAATACTCGTCAAAGTTAAATAATCTTTATTATCAGTTCCTTCTGTATATTCAATTAAATTACGAACAAAAGGTATAGATGCCAGCATAATTCTATCACTATAATTTTCAATTAAACTCTTCTTATAATACATAAAAATATTTTTCGTATATTGTCCGTCTTTTAATTTAATCTCATCTGAATCTATATAGGCAATAAAAGAATTCTTATACGTAGAAATTCTTGAAGATATTGTCCTATAAAAATCAAAGTTATGTGTTAATAATAAAACTTTAAATATTTTTTCATTATTTATATCAGTATATTCTGAGATATCACTAATATATTCTATAATTGCATATTTATTTTTATAATCAAAAGATTCAGAAATATCATCCAGTATAATTAGGCATTCTTTTCCTTGCTTTTTTGCAACTAAAATTTGAAAAATCATATTCAAAATATAATATGCTCTACGCTCACCTGTACTTAATACACTAAGTAAATTGTCCTTTGACACCACTCTCTTACCACGATTATCCGAAAAAATATATTTAAAACTTGGTAAATTGTCATTCAAAATAACATCTTCCTGATTTGAAGCTTCGATAGAAAATGGGACAAAAAATCGTTCCTTAAACAACTCTAAAGCCTTTTTCCAGTCTGTAATTTGCCCTCTTGCTTCATCACGTAGTTTTTCTAGGTTCTCTTGCGCATTTTTGTATTCCTCTAATAATTCATCTAATAAATACTCATATGCAAGAAATGCCTTAATCCATATTTTTTTCTTAAATAAGGCTATATTTCTATACTCTGTAATTATTTCTGGGTAAATTTGTAAGAAATCACCAAAAGCTTGCGTATCTTTATTCTTAGTAATTAACTGATTTATTTCATCAAATACTTTTTTAATCTCCGTTGATGTTAATACTCTTTCTTTTTCGGCTTCTATAAGTACATTAAATTCATTTTGATTTTTTAATACTATAGATTTACTCCCATCCTTAGCTTTTAATATTACCTCATTGTTAACGGCAAAAAAACCATTAATATCTAAAGACTTACTTATATGTCCATAATTGTTATGATCAATAACTCCTTGTTGCATATAAAGCGACTCGTTAACTAATTCTCTATATTTATTTTCATATGCCTCTATTAACTCGGCTGTTTCTCCTGACTTCATCATAGATAAAACTTTATCATGAAATAGTAAATCGTATTTCAAATTATCTTCTTGCAAAAAACAATCCATTGCGGGATTATGAAGTAGCTCTTTTATTTTAATCAAGCAATCATATTCCTTATGCGGTGTAATACTCCAATCGCTCAACAAAGTAGTTTTAACATCAAAATTAGCACGAGCAGAATACCCTAATTTTTCTTTTATTTTACTATATAAAGACTCTTTTTTATCTGCTATTGATTTATGAATATTTACATAAGCCGATCTCAATGACTCATTAACCATCAATAATCCTTGCTTTTCATATGTAATTTCATCAAAAGGATTTATTACTATTACTTTTTCTTTAGAAATTGGTACATCATCAGCTAAAATACTATATGAACTTTTAAGTCCATATACCTTTTCCTCAACAGATTTGCCGTCTCTTATCGCTTCAAAAGTCTTAGCTAATGAGGATTTCATCGTACCATTTGGCGCATAAATAATAGCCACATTATTATTAGAATAATCAATCGTTTTTACTAATCTCTTTATTCCAAAACAATTCTCTAAATTCAAATTTAATTTTTTCATACCTTATATCTCCCATATAAGAATGATACAAATACTTTTCTCTACATATCATTTAGCAATTTAAATATCATTGATTATCTATTTTATGAGGATATAACAAAATTAAATACAGCTATAAAAAGTACCTATTTATGGTCGAACACATTTTGATTAATTTACTCCTGTTGTAAAGAGACAATCATTTTATTAATAGCATCCGTTATTTCTTCGAGCGGAACTACAAACCATTCTTTAGCCTCAACATACTTTCCATTACCTAACTTTACAGTTGCAACTAAACGTTGATTTGCAAATACTTTATGAAGATAGTTTTCTACACTAGAGGCAGATAAATTTTGAATTTCATAAGTTGCAACAAGTTCTATTGGTGCATAGAAATATGTTGATTCATTTTCTGTATTATTGAATCGATTCTTAAGATTTTTGGTATATCCAATTTTATATAGATTATTGATATTACATAACTCTTGATGATCTCCAGCATATTTAACTACATACACATATCCAGTAGTTGTAAATAAACTCTCATCTACAGCATCCAAATCGGTAACAATCTTACCGTATCTAGTTTTATCATACAAAGAAGACACCAGACTTAAGAGTTTTATATCATTCTCTTGTTGGTTCTCATAAATAGTATGAACTTTAAATTCTCGTCCATCAGTCTCATTGTATATTTGGCCTGTCTTTGGATCATAAATACGTTCCACATAAAGGAGAACACCTTTATCAATATAAAATGCATTGGCACGTATTCTATTTCCCGAATAATTTATTACTCTTCTTCTCCCATCAGCAATCTCTTGCTGCGTTTTCCTAAACATTTCACGGAATTTTTCAAAGCCTTTATTCATGCGTTTACGTTGGCTTAATCCATCAGCCATATGAACAGTATTTTTATAACGACCCATATCGGTTAAAGATGCTAAAAGTTCCTCGTCTTCATCTAATAAATCATCATCAAGAATCTCATCTAGACTTAATTCACTGGGATCAGACTTAAGAAGATTAAGGTAATCATACTCCTGTAAAGATTCCATTCGTTTAAAATCCTTACGTAATGCTTCTAGCCATTTTGCTAATTTTCGTTCAGTAATATTAGATCTCGAAATAGTTGGTTCTCCACCATTTTCTTTAACCCAATTATTTAACTCTTCGAACTTTATAACATCTGGATTTAAACTAACCACAGATTTCTTTATCTCAACATCTTTAACTAAATCTTCAAAATCCGGATCATTGAAGATATCATCTAGACTAAAATCACCCATTATCCCTCTCCCGTTTTAATTGAACTAATTTAACACGTGCATAGTACAATTTAGTTTCATATTCATCATCTTGATTTTTCTCCGGATTGCGATTATGACTCTGCTTAAATTGCTTAATTTGTGGATATAAAATTTTTAAATCTTCTTCAGTAAAGTCATATTTCTTAGCATCATAAACTTTTAAGAATATTCGTAATGTCTTAGCATCTACATTACGAGATAAAATTTCATAAGCACTTTGGAATGGATTAATACTATTAATCAGCTCAATATTTAAATCATTGACATTAATAAATTTATTGGCCATTTTAATGAGGCTTCGATTTTCTTTATCTCGTTCTGCATGTGTTAAAACAAAATCTGCCATTACATGCTGACGCACTTCTTCTATTTCCTGGTTGCTCAAATCCGGATATACAGTCGCAATAACACGTGGTATTAATGCAAAATTAATATTTCGTGTATCTTCATTTGCTGCAATAGCTTCTCTAATTTTATCTTCTTGAAGTATAGTTGCCTTAAGCTCCGTTAAATCTTGTTCAATGATTTCCTTAGTTCTAGGAGTTGATGGTTCAGCGATTCCCTTCACATAAATATCTTTTTCTTTGCTTACTTGTTCAGGCGATGTTCTTGGTTTAAAGCGATAATTAGGTGCTAGAACATTTTCCATTAATAAACTTGCAGAAATTGCTTTCATTGTATTATTAATAGCCCATGTAACTTCATCATCCTTAGCATCTGGTGCAGCTAATAGATTTGTAAACTGTGCAGTAGTTTTATTACTACTATCACGTGTAACACGACCAATAATTTGTACTACCTCTGTCAAAGAATTCCGATAACCAATTGTAAGGGCATACTCTGCAAAAGGCCAATCAAATCCTTCTTTAGCCATGCCTAAAGCAATTATAATATCTAGATCATCTAATTCTGACATATTAGCTAAATAAAGGCTAACACGATCACGACCTTCTTCATTTACTAAATCCGCAACTTTCAATAACTTACCTGACTCAGTTTTTATAGTAATAAGGCCAGAAGTACTATCTTGTCCCTGAATCGTTCCCAATACATCAAGGATAGCATCAACCTCTCCATATTTATCTTTTGTAGATTCACCAGAATTTACACTAGGAATATGGATAATAGTCTTTTTATCAATAAATTCAGGTAATACTTCATGAATTGCATCTGTATATGTTCCTTGATAGAACTTATAATTCATACTAAAGCTTTTTAGATATTTATAACCTTCTAATTGTTCATAATATGTATATGTTACTCGATCAAACTCTAATTCATCTTCTGGTGAAAGAATTGGTTTACTGTCCCCTCGAAAATAAGAACCAGTCATAGCAAATACATGAGCACTAGAATTCTTAATAATTCCGCGTAAAGCTTCTCCAAGAACAGAATTAGTATCATCAGATACATGATGGAATTCATCAATAGCTACCAATGTATCATCAAAGTCTGCATCAGAAAGGTCTTCTACAGCAAAACGGAATGTTGCATGTGTTACGATTATCACATTATCTGAAGCATCTGTAGAATGCATAAACCTAACAAAACGCTCAACCTTACTACGATCACTCCCAATAGTCGTTAAATTATTTTCAGGTTTAACATACCAATCAAAAGGAAAACCATTATCAGATAATTTAACACTAGCAAAGGATCGACCTATAGATCGTTCAGGTACTGCAATTATCGCTTTTTTAATACCTTGGTTATGCAATTTATCTAGCGTTACAAACATTAAAGCTCTAGATTTACCAGAAGCAGGTGGCGCCTTAACTAATAGCTTCTTACTATTACGTTTCTTATATACACGAGCTTGCATTTCGCGCATCCCAAGAGAATCTGTGTTTACGCTACTACCCCTTTGCCCATATGTTACCTCAAAAACTTTATCACTCATTTGACTCCACCTTATCCTTATACATGTTTAACAAAAGACTTAACCGTTCTTGATCATCTACAAAAGCTTTTGTTTGATATAACTTATCCACTAATAAATCTAATCTTTGATGAATTTCTAATAATTCTTCCGGCATTTTCTTAGCATCATATAACTCTGCCAATGTTTTCCCTGATAGCTCTCTGTAATCCAACATTTCAAAAACACAGTCTTCAATTTCTGCTTTTGCTTGTTCCGAAATCTTAGGCACAGGGAATGTATTATATACAAGCCCAGCAGAATATCTATAATCAGTTTTTAGTTTTCCCCCGATAGCACGCATCCATGTCATATGCATTCGAGATTCAAGAAGACCTAGAAGATATATTGGAGCATCATAAATAACAGTCGCTGAATCTGAAATAATCGTATCTATACCAAGAAACCCCATTGGTATATAATCACGTGATTCAGAGGAAACTCGTGGCACTATTATTTGTAAAAATTCTGAATTTCCAGATTGATGAAACTTCTCTATAGCCGTTTCCCATTCGGTTTTTACAACAAAAGCATATGGACTTTTTGCTGCAACAACAGTTGATGGGGATGTACTCTCTAGTCTAAAGTTACGAACAATCTCCACACGTTCTTTGACCCATGGTATATCTTTAACCTCATTATACTCTTTTGCATTTAACCATAAACAATATCTAGTCTTATTATTGATAAACTCTACACTTCCAATATATTTTTTTATATGTTTTTTTAAATTAGGCCATTGTTCTATTACATTTTTATATTCATCATAATCATTTATAATCAATGCACCATTATCTCTAGGCATATTTCCATATGACATATGAGGTAAATCAAAAATGGGGTGCTTCTCATTTTTAACAACAATATTATCCCCTTCAGATAAATATGCATTAATAAATTTAACCCTAGTTTTTAAACCATCAATAGAATATAAATATTTATATCTATCCCATTTGCCAATTGCAGAGAATCCAACGATAGACACTGTAACACCTGCATTGTTACTAGCACTATTAGCCCACTTTATATTTTGATATGCAAAGCCTAATTCTAATTTAGTTAACAATTTTTTCCAAATGAAGGCGACCTGTTCTCCTTGAAAAATAGAATTGGTTGTAACAAAAGCCGCTTTCCCTATAGTATTCTGTAAAAAATCACTAGCTTTAAAAAACCATCCAGATATATAATCCATTTTCCGCCAAAATGGTTCATTTCCTACAATAAGTTGTAAATCAGCCTTCTGTAATTTATTTTGTAATTTACTACCTATATATGGTGGATTTCCCACAACATATACTTCCGAATCAGAATCAAGCTCTATAATATTTTCCCAATCAAAATGTAGAGAGTTACCAACATATATTTGACCCGCATCACGTAATGGTAGAAGTGATGATTTGAAATTGAACACTTGACGTTCCATCTCAACATTCATCTGATGCTCTGCAATCCATAAGGATAATCTTGCTACTTCATGTGCAAAATCATCAATTTCAATACCATAAAAATTATTTAATGAAATCTTACTTTCATTAAACCAACTTCCTTGATCTAATTCAGTAGAAGATAGTTCATCTAACTTAACAAGAATTTCTATTTCTATATATCGTAATTCTTTATACGCAATAATCAGAAAGTTCCCTGATCCACATGCCGGGTCAAAAATCTTAATTTTCGACAATCGGTCTAATAAAACTTCTAATTCTTTGATAAAGCTTCTACGATTAGCTCCCTTAGTCTTATCCGTAATATCTTTTTCTTCATTATCATCAATACGATCAAATATATCTTGTTTTATTTCATTTAAATCATCGATAAACAATGGACACAAAACACGGCGGATATTTTCTACACTTGTATAATGCATCCCTGTAACTGAACGTTTCTCTCCATTAGCTACAGTTTGAATCATAGCACCTAATATATCTGGATTAATTTCATTCCAGTTAAGTAGCTCACCAGCTTCAATAATAAGTTCACGAGTCGTTTTATCAAACACCAAGTCAACGTGTGGCTCTGAAAAAAGCTTACCATTTACATAAGGAAAATCTCTTAACCATTCAGGCTCAGCATTGCGATTTTCACGATCTAATGATGCATAAATTTCAGAAATAACCTGATTTAAATCAGATCCATCTATATTAGTACGTGTTTTAACAGTATTAGTAAAGATACCCTTTGGCATAATATCAGTATCTTCCGCAAACAAAAGGAATAACAAACGAATCAAAAACAGATTAAACGCATGCTCCTGTGTTGTCTGATCTTTAAAACTATTAATTTTTCTTAACTCATGATATAACTCTTTAAATCTTGATGCAGCCTTAATATCTGCAGGATTTTCACGGCTATAATCTACTTTTTCAATACCATTCCAAGGTAAGAAAAAATCTGCATGTAATGGCAATTCAGCTATTGACGTAATCAATGAATCACCTGTCTTCGTGTCAATGGCTGCTAATTCGTTAAAGTTTGTAGCGATTACTATACGAGGTTTATTTCTTTCTTCTGATACTTCTTTTACCATATCAGTAACACGAGCCATAGGAGATGATGCTTCAGAAACCACTTCGTACATCGCCTTATTTTTTATTGCGGTTTTACCTGCATTTCTTGCTCGTGTAATTGAAGCCGCTGGAAAATCATAATTCGATATAAAGTCATAGAAGAAATTTTCCTTATCGATTCCATCTTTTATATATTTCTTAATATTATTCTCTATAGTAATAATATCTGCCATAAAAAACTCCCTATAAAATACTACACACCCTAAGATAACTATTATAAAAAAAGAAGTTACTAACCCTAGTAACTTCCTTCTTTATGTATAGCCAAATCAGAAAGTTGGCTGAATTGTGGTCTATTAAGTTTTTATTAGTTATAAAACATAAATATCCCAAATTTTGGTGCGCCTAGAGGGAATCGAACCCCCAACCTACAGTTTAGGAAACTGGCGCTCTGTCCGGTTGAGCTATAGACGCATGTATACTTTATTATATCGTTTTTAAATCTATCTATGCAAGAACTATGCTATAATACAGCTGTTGATAGTATTAGAGAGTTCTTATAAAAAAGAGGTATATGCAATGAAACTATGTAAACGATCAATTATTGCCAGTTCACTATTAGCTATATTGGCTATATCATCTGCGTATGGTGCTACTCCTACGCAGCCAAATGAAAGTACCGATTCCGCAGTGGTTGATATGGATTACGCCAGTATTCCAGAGCTAAAAAAATCTATTGAAAGCGCAACACCAGCCATAGTACGATCTACGCTTGATGCTTCTGAGGGAAAACCTACTAACGGTAAACCAATCTATTCGACAGTCACTATGTCTGGTAACCGTGTTGTATCTGTAAAAACTTATAAATCTAAAGAAGAACAAGAAAAGGCCCTGTTAAAGGAGCGTGAACGCTTAGACAAGGTCACTGCGGAACGGCGCGCTAAACGGAAAAACGAAACTCGCACAGATATGCTAAAAGGTTTAACGCCCATACCGTTCTATCCACCAGTTAGTGAAACACGCGAATTACAAAGCGAAATGTTCTCTCGACCATTTGGCAGACAACTCGATTTGCGTTTGGTAGAGGCCTATACACAAGATTATGATAAGGCCAAACCTGGCGATATTTACGTCTATGCAGATTATGTGGACTACACATCTAAGCAGCTATTAGGTGAAAAAGATGGCACTACTGCTATTTCAGCTATGATACTACGTGTAATCATGAGAAAAGACGAAAACAAAGCTTTCAGCATCGATGTAAATGCGTACTTCATTAATCCAACAACACATACCATTTCCATAAGTCGGTCCGAAGATGTAAAGGGTATCGATAT
>OKVG01001137.1_pt1 | contig 12683 bp, 8 predicted proteins | sample 1606981 | NCBI WGS metagenome assembly OKVG01 (sample SAMN03281018, study PRJEB24777) | human gut metagenome | isolation source: fecal sample PR128 from 1 month old male Malay infant, vaginal delivered... | reverse complement strand
CGTCTTTTTTATATTTACGAAGTTTAAGACCAAAGGCCATATTTTCATAAACAGTCATGTGAGGGTAAAGTGCGTAGTTTTGGAATACCATGGCAATGTCACGATCTTTTGGTGATTTGTCATTAACTACCTCACCATCAATAGAAAGTGTTCCTTCTGTGATTTCCTCGAGACCAGCAACCATACGGAGAGTTGTTGATTTACCACATCCTGAAGGACCTACGAAAACGATGAATTCCTTGTCTTTGATGTCGATACTGAAATCTTCGACAGAGTAGTGAGTTGCATTTGGGTATTTTTTATAAATTTTATCCAGTTTAAGAGTTGTCATATCATTTATCCTTTATTATTTAACTGATCCGCCGGTTACACCTTCAACATAGTATTTCTGCATGAAAATAAAGAGAAGAGTGATTGGGATGGCGATGATAATAGCACCTGCGGTAAATGGAAGGAACCATTCATTGATAGCGTCTTGGTTAAGCATTTGGTAGAGTCCAAGGGCAACAGTATATTTATCTTTAACGTCACCGAGGATAACAGATGCAAAAATGAAGTCTACCCAAGGTCCCATGAAGGCCATGAGGGCGGTGTAGACGATGATCGGTTTAGAAAGTGGTAAGGTAATCTTAGTGAAGATTTGAAGACGTGTAGCACCGTCAATCATTGCTGATTCATCCAATGAGTAAGGAATGGTATCAAAGAAACCTTTCGCAATGTAGAAACCAAGAGCTGCCCCAGCAGAATAAACCAAAACCAAAGATGTCAACGTTTGTGTCAAATTGAGGGCCTTCAAAATATAGTAGACCGCAATCATTGACATGAAACCAGGGAACATATTAAGTACAAGCGCCAATTTTAAGAAGCCGTTTCTGTGCTTAAATTTAATGCGGCTAAGTGAGTAGGCCATCCCAACGGTAATCAAAGTTGAGAGGATACATGTACATGTAGCAACGATGAAAGTATTGATAAACCATTTTCCAAAAGGATAAGCATCGCTGGTGAATAGTTTGATGTAGTTATTAAAAGTGTATGTCTTAGGGAAGAAGTATGGTACGGCATTAGCTCCTTCACCACGGAAACTTGTAAGGAAGATCCAAATAATCGGAATCAACCAGATAACAGTTAGAACTGTCAATAGAATATAAGTACCAGTTAGATAAAGATTTTTCTTACGTTTCATTATTTAGCAGCCCCTTCCTTGAATGAAGATGATCTTGTGTAGGCCAAGAGACTGAATGTTGCAGAGATGGCAAAAATCAAGATACCGATAACAGATGCCAAGTTGTAGTCTTTAGCGCTAACAGTTAGTTTGTAGAGCCAAGTTACCAAGAGGTCAGTTGAACCTGCTTGATAGTATTCAGAGTTAGTAGGTCCACCACCAGTAAGGAAGTAGATAACGTTGAAGTTATTGATATTACCGATGAATTGTTGAATCAAAGATGGTGCCATAATCAAGAGAATTTGTGGGAAAGTGATACTCTTGAAAATTTGGAATTTACTTGCCCCATCAATTTCAGCTGCTTCAATTTGCTCAGTTGGCAAGTTCATGATGATACCAGTTGCGACCAACATTGTAAATGGAATACCAATCCACATATTAACAAAGATAATAGAGAACTTAGCCCACAATGGGTCAGTCAAGAATGGAATAGGTCCATTAGTGAGATGCAAGGTTTGAAGCAAACCATTCAAAGGACCATGGTCATTAAGGAAGTTACGCATCAAAAGTAGTGATACAAATTGAGGAACGGCGATAGTGATAACGAATAGAGTACGCCATACTTTCTTGAATTTAAGCCCCTTAGTATTAAGCAAGAGGGCAAGGACAATACCGAAGAAGAAAGTAGTTGCTGTTGCGGCAACTGCCCAAATCAAGGTCCAAGTCAAAAGTGGGAAGAAAGTACCAGCCATACGACCTTGTAAAACTTCACCAAAACTTGCAAAGCCAACCCAATCGAAGAGTGATTTAGGGGCTGGGTGATTGTGGTCAAAGTTAGTAAAGGCCAAACAGACCATATAGATCAAAGGCAAGATTGTGAATAGCAGAACCCCAATCAAAGGGACAGTCATAAGCCCCATGTGGAAGCGACCGTCAGCCAAGGTCTTGAAGTCTTCGATAAAGTTCGGCACCTTGCGACCCGATTGTTTAAGAGCCATGAGATGGCGAGCACTCTTAAGGTTACACCAGTAAATATAAACGAAGACTGCACAGAAGATTAATGACGCAAGTCCAAAAATCAACAATAGCATAGAGTTGTCTCCAGCAACCTGAACAGTAAGTTTAACACCATTAACTTCCTTAACAGCCTCACCCTGTTCTTGAGTCCCCAAGCTAATCATCCCTTGAAGTGCAGGAATAATTTGTATAACGAATGCCGCTAGAAAGGCAATCTCAGAAAGGAGGAAGAGCAATCCCTTGGTAAACTGTTTGTTGACCAAGTTTGCCAATCCCATTACCAGAAAGGATAATTTGACATCCCATGTACCTTCTTTGAAGACCTGGCGCATAGGAGTTGTGTCGTAGATTGTTTGTGACATAGATATCTCCTCAGATAAATGTGTGATTAGTGATGGTTTCTATTTTGTCTACAAATAAGTGAGAAAGAGGCTAGGAACTTGACCTGCCTCTTTACCTCCTCATTTGTTAGGTTTCTTATTTAGCCGCTGCCAAATCTTTATCAAATTGTTGTAATTTAGTAAGGAATTGGTCTTCCTTGATTTTACCGTTATAAGCGTCACTCATAAGAGCAGCACTTTCAGTCCAGAAGACTGACATTTGACTAAGTTTAGGCATAACAGTTGTGTATTGCTCAGATGAACCCATAGTAATTACAGCTTGTGCAAGTGCATCATTTTTAACTGCTTCAGAAGCTTGAACTTCTTTATTAGCAGGGATGATGTGACGATCTTCATTAGTGAATTGGTTATTTTGACTGTCTTTGCTTGTCAAAGCTTGTGCCAATTGGTAAGAAGCAGCGATACGTTTAGCATTACCTTTAGAAGGTGTTTGGTTTACAGCGTAAAGTTTTACACCCATGAAGGCTTTTTGTTGAACATCTTGGCCACCGATATTAACTGTTGGATACACGGCAACACCAAGCTTGTCTTTGCCAACAGCTTTAGCAGCAGCTGCGTAATCCCATGGTCCTGATTGGAATGCATCAACTGAACCATCTTCGAATTTAGCCATCATGTTAGCTGAATCAACATTGACAAATCCTTTGTTGTCTTTTTGAGCTGCGATGAATTTAAGAACATTCACACCAGCCTCGTTACCCCAGTTAGTACCTTTCGCATCTTCACCGTTAGGACCAAAGAGAGTGTCACCAACTGAAAGGAAGAGAGGACCAGTTCCGTAAGCATTAACTTCTTTCAGGTTGCTACCAAATTTAGCTTTAGAAGTGATTGTTTCATACGATTTCACATCTTCTTCATTAAGCTTAGATTTGTTGTAGTAAGTAACTTGTGTTTCGATACCATATGGGAAGGCGTAGGTTTTACCTTTGTATTGAGCACCTTTGGCAGCTTGCTCAGTATCTTGCTCAGTAATTTCTTTTGAGTATTTCTCAGGAATCTCTTGGATAGCTCCAGCGTCCACCAATTTACCGAGTTGGTCATGTGGAAGTGAGAAGACATCTGCAGCAGTAGATGCATCTTTAGTCAAGTTTTCTTGAGCGTTTGGGTCTTCCATTTCTACCATATCAACTTTGTAACCAGATTTCTTTTCAAACTCTGCTACTGTATTTGAATAAGACTTCTTGGCACCAGTTGGAACCCAAAGTTTCAAAGTCTTGCTATCTGAACTTGAGCTTTTGCTTGAGTTTGAGCTACACGCTACCAAGAGCGAACCAGCTACAAGAAGTCCAGCACTACCAAGTAATACTTTTTGCCATTTTTTCATTTCTATGTCCTCCAGAAATATATTTTACGGTATATATTATGCAACCGTTTCCAACATCTGTCAAGTGTTTTCTAAAAAAAATTAAACTTTTTTTGCAAACGATTGCAAGAGCTGTTTATTTTAGTTATAATAATTCTTGTATTTTACGAATATAAAGAAATATTTATAAAAATGAGAGGAAAATAATGGCTACAATTAAAGATGTTGCTAAGAGGGCTGGTGTCAGCCCATCAACAGTAAGCAGGACCTTAAAGGATAACCAGGCCATATCAGAAGAAACCAAAGTTAAAGTAAGAGCGGCTATGGATGAATTAGGTTATGTACCAAACTCAGCAGCACAAATGTTGGCGACAGGCTTAACACATAGTTTAGGTGTTGTTCTTCCTCCCTTAACAGACCGTGAAAAAATTAGTCAACCATTCTATATGGAGATTCTAACAGCAATTAATGAAGAAGCTAGTTGCCATTCTCAGGTCATTAGTATTGCTACGGGTGCCACACTTGAAGAATTAGTTAACCAGGTCGAGCTTATGCATCGTCAAAAACGAGCTGATGGCTTTATCATTCTCTATTCAGAAAAAAAAGATCCAGTTAAAGACTACTTATTAAAAGAAAAAGTTCCTTTCGTAGTTGTTGGAGCAGCAGTTGATAATAATAATAAAGTAACCTATATTGATAATGATAATAAAGAACTTGGACAAGAAGCTGTTAGTTATTTAAGAACTAAAGGTCACCAAAAGGTTGGTTTTGTAACAGATGATCTTTTTGGTCAAGTAGGTCAAGAACGTTATCAAGGATATATTGAAGCGACTAACGAATTTAATTTAGAAGCTTATCCAGAACTTGTTTTTTCATCTAGAGTCATTGATTCATTGACAGAGAGTTTGCAATCTTATCAACTGACCGCCTTAATTGTTAAAGATGACTTGATTGCCCTACGGCTTATACACTGGCTAAATAATCAGGGAATCAGAATTCCCGAAGATTACGCCGTTATTTCTTTCAATAATTCGACTTTTGCTGAAATCATGCATCCTTTCCTAACTACCTATGACATTAATATTAAAGAACTGGGTAAGGAAAGCGTCCGAAGGCTATTGGATCTTCTTAAAAATCCTCATACTAAGGCACAGAAAATAACAATTCCATTTAAACTCATTGAAAGAGAAAGTGTCTCAACGAGATAAAAAAGGTTTAAATATTTACTTTTGGTTGGTAACTTAAGTTACCAACCATTTTTTATTACCTAGACAATTATTTTTCAGAAAATCCAGAGCGCAATTAAGTTAGTAGAAGAACTCACTAAATGAAAACGTTTATTTCACGAACGTTGATTTAAAGAGAAATAAAAAGTTTATATTTTTTTTGCTAAAAATTCTTGACTTGTGCAACCGTTTGCATTATAATCGTTAGTGTAAAAAATAATTTGAGGTAAACTTTATGAACAAACGAGCAAGCGGTGTTTTGATGCACATCACATCACTTCCAGGTGACTACGGGATCGGATCTTTCGGTCAAGCAGCCTACGACTTTGTTGATTTCTTGAAAGAAACAAAGCAAACATACTGGCAAATTTTGCCATTGACTACTACAAGTTATGGGGATTCACCTTACCAATCATTCTCAGCAGTAGCGGGAAACACACACTTCATCGATTTGGATTTCCTTATCCGTGACGGTTTCTTGACTGAAGCAGATGTTGAGGGTGTTGACTTTGGTTCAAATCCAGAGTTTATCGACTATGCTAAAGTTTACGAAGCTCGTCGTCCAATCCTTGAAAAAGCTGTAAAAGCAATCTTGGCTGACAAAAAAGAAGCTAAGAAGTTTGAAGCTTTCAAATCTGAAAATGTTAACTGGTTAGCAGATTATGCTGACTTCATGGCTATCAAAGAACACTTTGATAACAAAGCCCTTCAAGATTGGGATGACAAAAAAGCGGTTAAACGCGATGAGGCAACTCTTGAAAAACTTCGCAAAGAACTTGTTGATGTCATCACTTACCACCAAGTAGTACAATACCTCTTCTTTAGTCAATGGGCAGAGCTTAAAGCCTATGCTAACAAAAATGGTATTCAAATCATTGGTGACATGCCAATCTACATTTCAGCTGATAGTGTTGAAGTTTGGACTCAACCACACCTCTTCAAACTAGATGCCGAATGTAAACCACGTTACATTGCCGGCGTTCCACCAGATAACTTCTCAGCTACTGGTCAGCTTTGGGGTAACCCAATCTACGCTTGGGATAAACACAAAGCAGAAAACTATGCTTGGTGGGTCTTCCGTATTCAAGAATCATTCAAACTCTATGATTACTTGCGTATCGACCACTTCAAAGGTTTCTCTGATTTCTGGGAAATCCCTGGTGGAGATGAAACTGCTGAAAATGGTAAATGGGTTCCAGGACCTGGTTATGACCTCTTCAAAGTGGTTAAAGAAGAGTTGGGTGATCTTAAGATTATTGCCGAAGACCTTGGTAATATTGATGATAAGACACGTAAACTTCTTGCAGACTGTGGTTACCCAGGAATGAAGATTGTTCAGTTTGGTTTCTATGATACCACTGGAAACAGCATTGATATTCCACACGTATACACACAACACTCAGTAGCTTACACTGGTACACATGATAATGAAGTTATTAACGGTTGGTATGATAACTTGACACAAGAGCAACGTGATTACACTGATGCTTATATCAACCGTCGTCAAGGTGAACCAATCACACGTGCCCTTCTTCGCACACTCTTCGCAACAGTAAGTAACACAGCTATTGCGACTATGCAAGATATTCTTGATAAACCTGAAAATAGTCGTACAAACTTCCCTAACACAGTTGGAGAAAACTGGAAATGGCGTATGCTTCCAGGTGAAATCACCGTTGATAAGAAAGAATTTTTAACTGATATTACAGAAAGATATAATCGAGGAAATAAATAAAATGTCTACATTTACAAATTACGTTGAAGCGAAAAATAAAAATCTTAAAGAACTTTCAAACGAAGAAATCTACTACCTTTTGTTAGAATTTGTAAAAGAAGCAGCTGCCCCAAAACCTAAAAACGATAGCAAACGTAAAGTTTACTACATCTCAGCTGAGTTCTTGATTGGTAAACTTTTGTCTAATAACTTGATTAACTTGGGCATCTATAAAGATGTGAAAGCTGAATTAGCTGCTGCCGGAAAATCAATCAGTGAAATCGAAGATGTTGAACCAGAACCATCTCTTGGTAACGGTGGTTTGGGACGTTTGGCTTCATGTTTCATAGATTCTATGTCAACACTTGGCATTAACGGTGAAGGTGTTGGTCTTAACTACCACTGTGGTCTTTTCAAACAAGTCTTCAAAGATAACAAACAGTATGCTGAACCAAACTACTGGATTGAAGATCAATCATGGTTGGTACCAACTGATATCTCTTATGATGTTCCATTCAAAAACTTCACATTGAAATCACGTTTGGACCGTTTGGATATCTTGGGTTACAAGAAAGAAACTAAGAACTACCTTAACCTCTTCGATATCAATGGCTTGGACTATGGTTTAATTGAAAAAGGAATCACTTTTGATCAAGACGAAATCCAAAAAAACTTGACACTTTTCCTTTACCCAGATGATTCAACTCGTAAAGGTGAGCTCTTGCGTATCTACCAACAATACTTCATGGTATCAAACGCTGCTCAACTTTTGATTGACGAAGCTATCGAACGTGGTTCTAACCTTCACGATCTTCCAGATTACGCTTACGTACAAATAAACGATACTCACCCATCAATGGTTATCCCTGAATTGATTCGTCTTTTGACAGAAAAACATGGATTTGAATTTGATGAAGCAGTATCAATCGTGAGCAAAATGGTGGGTTACACAAACCACACTATCTTGGCTGAAGCCCTTGAAAAATGGCCTCTTGACTACCTTGAAGAAGTTGTTCCACACCTTGTTGTTATCATCAAGAAATTGGATGCTATCGTTCGTGAAAAATTCGAAGATCCACGTGTTCAAATCATTGACGAACACAACCGTGTTCACATGGCACACATGGACATCCACTTCTCTACAAGCGTTAACGGTGTAGCAGCACTTCACACAGAAATCCTTAAAGCTTCTGAGTTGAAACCATTCTACGACCTTTACCCAGAACGCTTCAACAACAAAACAAACGGTATTACATTCCGTCGTTGGTTGGAATTCTCAAACCAAGAACTTGCTGACTACATCAAAGAGTTGATTGGTGATGGTTACCTTACTGACGCAACTCAATTAGAAAAATTGGCTGCCTTTGCAGATGATCCAGCAGTTCACAAACGTTTGTCTCAAATTAAATATGATAACAAATTGGCTCTTAAACGTTATCTTAAAGCCAATAAAGGTACTGACCTTGACGAAAATTCAATCATCGATACACAAATCAAACGTTTCCACGAATACAAACGTCAACAAATGAACGCTTTGTATGTCATCCACAAATACTTGGAAATCAAAAAAGGAAATCTTCCAAAACGTAAAATCACTATCATCTTTGGTGGTAAAGCAGCTCCTGCCTACGTTATTGCTCAAGATATCATCCACTTGATCTTGTCACTTTCTGAGCTCATCAATAATGATCCAGAAGTAAGCAAATACCTCAACGTTCACTTAGTTGAAAACTATAACGTTACAGTCGCTGAACACCTTATCCCAGCAACTGATATCTCAGAACAAATCTCATTGGCTTCTAAAGAAGCTTCAGGTACAGGTAACATGAAATTCATGCTTAATGGTGCCCTTACACTTGGTACAATGGACGGTGCCAACGTAGAGATTGCTGAATTGGTAGGACCAGAAAACATCTTCACATTTGGTAAAGACTCTGATACAATCATCGACCTTTATGAAAAAGCTGGCTATGTATCACGTGATTACTATGAAAAAGATGCAAACATCAAAGCAGCTGTTGACTTTATCGTAAGCGAAGACCTTGTTAAACTTGGTGATAAAGAACGCTTGGAACGTCTCCACAATGAACTTATCTCTAAAGACTGGTTCATGACATTGATTGACTTGGCTGAATACATCGAGAAAAAAGAGGAAGTCTATGCAGCTTACGAAGATCAAGAAGCATGGAACAAAAAAGTTGTTTATAACATCGCCGAAGCAGGATTCTTCTCATCTGACCGTACAATCGAACAGTATGACAAAGACATCTGGCACACAAAATAATAGCTTAATTGTATAAAACGAAAACGAGATCAGAAATGGTCTTGTTTTTTTACTATAACTTTCAAGAATAAGCGCAACATTTACTCTAACTCATCCATTAGAGCTTCACGAGCAGTTTTGTAAGCTAAACATTTTCGTGGTCGGTGATTGATATCATATAAGGCTCTGTTCAAAGCCTCCTTATAGATAGCGGCTAAATCTGTTTTCTTTGGGAAATAGTCTCTTGGTAAGCCGTTTGCGTTCTCATTGCTTCCTCTCTGCCAGGATGGATAGGCGTCCGCAAAAAAAAGGAAATTCCTAAGTTCTTTACCGGAGGATAGCAGGAAAACTCTTTTCTCCTATCTGAAGTGAAGGTTTTAAGAGCCTCTTTTGGAAATAGCTTACAAAGCTGTTTGATGGCTGAAAACATAGCTTTGGCTGCTCTATTTGGTATCTTGAAAGCTAAGTAAAAACGAGTTTTTCGCTCTAGAAAGGTCGCTAAACACCCCTTACTTTTGCCTCTGGAAGACACCACAGTATCAAGTTCCCAGTGTCCAAAAGTTTCACGATTCCAGACCTCTTTGGGACATTTGGCAATTTGCGTTCCAATTCTAAATCTTCCACGTGTTTCTTTGGGCTGTCGACTTTTTCCTTTACGACGAAGGACGCTCAAATCCAGATCAATCAAACCAGCATAGAGCCAGTTATAGATGGCTTGATAGGTTTCTATCTTTATTCGGTCGGCTATGGTAAGATGGGAGTAGCTCATAGTTTTTTCTCGCCTTCTGTTTGTGTGGTTACTTACAGTTTACACCAATGAAAGGCTATGAGTTTTTTGTTGCACTATATTTCTCAATTTATCATAAAAAACACAGCTAATAGGATAATCAACTGTGTTTACATAAATAAATTTCTGTTATTTTTGATGGTAATTCAATATATAATATATGTTTCTTTATCATAGATAAAAGACTCATAAAGTCTTTGGGAATCACTGTAGAGAAAGATTTCTTGAACTACAAAAAAAGGAGAGCTAATGCTATTTTGAACTTTTTGTTTATTTTGCTAGCTTGTCTCGAGAAAAAGGGACTTAATTTACTATAATTTTGTCTCATTACATACCCCCCATATAGTTTCTACTTTCATATCATGAAAATCCTTATACCTAAGGCGTCTTCGTGTACTTTGTCACCGTTTTCCTTTATAATATAAGTATCACATTACAAGAGGAGACCTCATGAAATATATCGTAAACACATCAAATGATCCTGCCTATAATATTGCTTTGGAAGCCTATGCCTTTCGTGAATTGGTAAATGAAGATGAATTGTTCATTCTTTGGATTAACCGTCCAGCTATCATTGTTGGTAAACACCAAAATACCATTCAAGAGATTAACAAAGAATATACAGATGCTCATGGTATCAAGGTCGTTCGTCGTTTATCTGGTGGTGGCGCTGTTTATCACGATTTGAACAACCTCAACTATACTATCATCTCTAACAAGGCAGATGAAGGAGCATTTGACTTTAAGACTTTCTCTCAACCGGTAATCGCAACACTTGCTGATTTGGGAGTTAAAGCTGAATTTACCGGTCGAAATGACCTTGAAATCGATGGTAAAAAGTTCTGTGGAAATGCTCAAGCTTACTATAAAGGTCGTATGATGCACCATGGTTGCTTGCTTTTTGACGTTGATATGTCGGTTCTTGGCCAAGCCCTTAAAGTCAGCAAAGACAAAATTGAATCAAAAGGTGTTAAATCTGTACGAGCTCGTGTGACAAATATTGTAGACGAATTGCCAGAAAAAATCACTGTAAATGAATTCTCAGATAAAATCTTGGAAAAAATGAAAGAATTCTACCCAGAAATGACTGAATATGTCCTTTCTGAATACGAATTGACTAAGATTCAAGATTCTTATGAGAAACAATTCAATACCTGGGATTGGACTTACGGACAGTCGCCAGAATACACAGTAGAGCGTAACGTTCGTTACCCAGCAGGTAAGATTTCTACCTATGCAAATGTTGAGAATTCAATTATCAAATCTGTTAAGATCTACGGAGATTTCTTTGGTATTGGAGATGTATCTGATATTGAAGAGCTGCTGGTCGGTGTACCTTACGAGTACGAAGATGTCTTGGCTAAACTTAAAACCATTGACACAACACATTATTTCTCACGTATGACAACCGAGGAGGTTGCAAAAGCTATCGCAGCTTAATCATTATTTAAACAACCCGGAAAACTCTAGGTTGTTTTTTTGGTGAGTTTCTATATTGTCTAAAGTAAACTTTAAATAATTTCCAGAATCAAATTCACATGATACTCTGAAGGTTCCTTTATGATTGACTAAGTTAGTCATTTTATAAAATAGGCCAACGAACCTAAAAAGCCCATATAAGAGAAAAATACCCCACAACATCTTTCCGAAAAACTATAATTTTCTTGAAAGAAATATGAGGGTGTGATATACTTCTATTAAGTAATTATGGAGAATAAAATTAATGAAACGTGAACTCTTACTAGAAAAAATTGAAGAATACAAATCTCTTATGCCTTGGTTTGTTTTGGAGTATTATCAATCTAAACTATCGGTACCGTATTCTTTCACGACCTTATATGAATATCTCAAGGAATATAAACGCTTTTTTGACTGGTTGATTGATTCAGATATTTCGGATACTGATGATATTGCCTCAATTGATATCAAAACCTTGGAAAATCTAACTAAAAAAGATATGGAATCGTTTGTCCTCTATCTACGTGAACGTCCATCTTTAAATACCTATTCAAAGAAACAGGGTGTCTCTCAAACAACCATTAATCGTACGATTTCAGCTCTATCTAGTCTCTATAAGTATTTAACCGAAGAGGTCGAGGGTCCTGACGGTGAGCCTTATTTCTATCGTAACGTCATGAAAAAAATTTCGACTAAGAAAAAGAAAGAAACCTTGGCTGCACGTGCTGAGAATATCAAACAAAAACTTTTTCTAGGCGATGAAACCATGGAATTCCTTGATTATGTAGAAAATGAATATGAAGTCAAGCTCTCAAATCGTGCTAAATCTTCGTTTTATAAGAATAAGGAGCGTGATTTAGCTATCATTGCATTGCTGCTGGCTTCAGGCGTTCGACTATCTGAGGCTGTTAATCTAGACCTTAAAGATATAAATTTAAAAATGATGGTCATTGACGTCACTCGAAAAGGTGGCAAACGGGACTCCGTTAATGTGGCGAGTTTTGCAAGACCCTATCTTGAAAATTATCTTAGCATACGTGATAAACGCTATAAGGCTGAAAAGCAAGACGTTGCCCTATTTTTAACAGAATATCGAGGGGTTCCAAACCGTATCGATGCTTCAAGTATCGAAAAAATGGTTGCTAAGTATTCTCAGGATTTCAAGATTCGTGTTACTCCCCACAAACTACGCCATACTCTGGCAACACGTCTTTATGATGCTACTAAGTCTCAAGTTTTAGTTAGTCATCAACTTGGTCATGCTTCCACTCAGGTCACTGATCTTTACACCCATATTGTAAATGATGAGCAAAAAAATGCTCTAGATAATTTATAATTAACCCATCATAACC
>OKVG01001127.1_pt1 | contig 12742 bp, 7 predicted proteins | sample 1606981 | NCBI WGS metagenome assembly OKVG01 (sample SAMN03281018, study PRJEB24777) | human gut metagenome | isolation source: fecal sample PR128 from 1 month old male Malay infant, vaginal delivered... | reverse complement strand
GCGGGCGAACCAGTAGTCGGCGAGGATCACCCCGCCGATGGGCGGAATAATACTGCCCAGCAGCACGAGGAAGGGGATCAGCATTTCGTACATCCCGCCAATGGCCAGCACAATGCCCACCCCGGCGGCGGCGAGGGTCAGCGTCCGGCGACGTTCGCTGCGCAGCAGATGGCAGGCTGCGGCGGAGACGTTATAGATGGTGGGGCCCTGGATGGTCAGCAGGTTGAGACAGAGCATGATCACCGCGGCCACCGATAGCCCCTGCAGGATCAGCACTTCAACGATATCGGCCTGTTGATAGACGATAGCGCACCAGGCGCCGGCGACGATCATCAGCCCGTTGCCGATGAGGAAGCTGCCCATGCTGGCGAGAATGGCGGTCCGGCTGGAGTTGGCCAGCCGGGTCCAGTTTGTCGCCTGGGTGGCGCCGCTGGCGAAAGTGCCGAAGACCATGGTGATGGCCGCCGACCAGGTCATGGTGTCGCTCGGCGCAATACGGGTCATCGCCTGCCAGCCGCCGGCGTGGTGCAGCGCCAGATACATGGAGACCATCAGCAGCACAAACATCAATGGCACCGACAGGCGCGACAGCGCGTCCAGCCCCTTGTAGCCCACCAGCGCGGTGACGCAGAACAGAATACCAAACAGCACCATCAACGGCTGGGTCAGCGCCTCGGGCAGAGCGAGGATCTTCACCAACGAGATAGCGACCGTGGCGGTGCCCCAGGCGTACCAGCCCAGCTCGGCAAAGCCAAGAATAAAATCGGCCAGCTTGCTGCCAATCTCCCCGAAGCAGAAGCGGCCCATCAGCACCGTATTCAGGCCGCTGCGCGCGGCGATCCAGCCCAGCGATGCGGCATAGAGAGCCAGCAAGGCGTTGCCGATGACGGCTATCCACAGCAGATTGACGATGGAAAAGGAGACGCCGAGTTTACCGCCGGCGAACATCGTGCCGGTGAAAAAGGTAAAGCTGAACAACACCATGGCGATGGAAAATACGCCTTTGCGTCCGGCGGCGGGCGCTTCGACGAGGGGAAAATCATTGCTGTTTGACATCCTGGAACCTCTGGCTGATAGATGGGCGGTGATTGCCGGAAGTAGCAAGAGATGTGCCAGGAAAAACCGGGCACGGGGAATAGCGCACGGTGTGCAACATGCACAGTTATTGAAGGATCCCGGAGGGGTAATGCCATTCTACTGTGCATCCTGCCAGGTTTTGCACCAGTCCAGGGCAGAGGAGGGCGGTGAGCGCATCCCTGGCGCCGGAGGAGAATTTTAGCCAGGACGATCCGCCTGTTTTTGGCCAGAGAGCAGTGGAGAATAGTGGTGTACTGAAAATGGTTGGTTAAATCAATGTGAATAAAGGTTATTTAATATGCTTTTATGATATAACCATTTGTCTTGTGTGTGTTTCCTGAAATATTGTCCCCTCCGGTTAGCGGTGTTAGTATCGGATAAATAGCCATTTAGACGGCTAAATAAATCATCGCTAACCTAAGGAACTGCTATGTGGCAAGAAAGACTCGCGCAACTGGTCACCACCTGTCATTGGATCGGCGCGAAAGGCTGGGCGCCGGCGACCGGCGGCAATATGTCGGTGCGTCAGGATGATACCTGGTGCTGGCTAAGCGAGTCTGGCCGCGACAAAGGCAGCCTGACAACCGAGGATTTTCTGCAGGTTGAGATCGCCACCAACCAGGCGCCTTCCGGACGGAAGCCGTCGGCCGAGACCGGTCTGCACACCCTGGTGTATCGCCTGTTCCCGGAAGCCAACGTGGTGCTGCATGTGCATACCGTCAACGCCACCGTGCTGTCGCGCATCGAAAAAAGCGACACGCTGGCGCTGCAGGGGTATGAAATGCAGAAAACCCTTAGCGGGCAGCATAGCCATCTCGATACCGTTCCGATCGCCATCTTCGATAATGACCAGGATATTGACGCCCTGGCGGCGCGGATTGCCGATTATGCGCAAACCCGCCCGCTGCGCTACGGCTTTCTGCTGCGCGGCCACGGCCTGACCTGCTGGGGGAAAGATATTCAGGAGGCCCGCCGTCAACTGGAGGGGCTGGAGTTCCTGTTCGAGTGCGAGCTGATGCGCCGCCGCTACGAGCCCTGAGCCGGAGCAGGTATGGATTTTTATCTTGGTATCGATATTGGCACCTCGCGGGTGAAAGCGGTGCTGTTTGATCAGCATTTCACCGCCTGCGCCAGCGCCGCGGAAAATACCTCACCCCGCCTGTCGGCCAATGGCTACGCGGAACAGGATATGACCCAGCTGTGGCATTCGGTGCTGGCTATTCTGCGCCAGATTGCCCGCCATCCGGCGCTACAGGCGGGGCGGCTGCGGGCTATCGGCCTCGCCGGGCAAGGGGAGGGGGTCTGGCTCAGCGATGAGCAGGGCGAACCGGTGGGCCCGGGGATCCTGTGGAGCGATACCCGCAGCCACGAGCTAATGAGCGACCTGCTGCGCCGACCCGGCTTCGACCGCCGCTATTTCGCCGATACCGGCACCCACCTGCAGCCCTGCAATACCAGCCTGCAGCTGTACTGGCTGAAACAGTATCAGCCGGCGCGGCTGGCGGCCGCGCGCTATCTGTTTTTCGCCAAGGACTGGATCCGCTTTCGCCTGACCGGCGTGGCGGCGCTGGAGCTGACGGACGCCAGCAGCTCGTTACTCAATCAGCAGACCGGCAGCTGGTCCTCGGTGGTGATGAACGAGATGGGGCTGAACGAACTGCTGCCGCTGTTTCCCCCGCTGCTGGCCCCGGATGCCCCGGCCGGCACGCTGAGCGACGCGGTGGCGGCGCTGACCGGGCTGCCCGCCGCGACGCCGGTGGCCGCCGGGGCGCTGGATGTCTGTAGCGCCGCGCTGGGCTGCGGCGCGGTCAACGAAGGGGATATCTACACGATCCTCGGCACCACCTGCTGCACCGGGATCGTCTGCCGCGGCCCGCAGACGGTGAACGAGGCGACGCGCTTTGTCACCCATACCGAAGCCGGACAGGTGATCTCCCTGTTTCCGATGCAGGCCGGTACGCCAAACATTGACTGGCTGCAGCAGCATATTTCGCTGGACGCCGATCTGGGGCACCTGGAGCAGGCGATCGCGGCGGTGGAGCCAGGCAGCGGCGGCGTCTTCTGGCAGCCGTACCTCAATGGCGAACGTGCGCCGTTTTACAGCCCGGACGCGCGGGCCGGCTTTTTCGGCATTAGCCCGCACACCACCCGCGCCGAACTGCAGCGCGCGGTGTTTGAAGGCCTGGCCTTCGCCATTGTCGATGCGCTGCAGGGTTATCCGCAGGGCGGCGAGCTGTATCTGACCGGCGGCGGCGCAGCCTCGGCGACCTGGCTGCAGATTATCGCCGACTGTACCGGACGCACGGTGGTCTCCAGCGCCTTTAACGAACTGAGCGCGCGCGGCGCGGCGATCCTGGCGGCCCGTAGCGTCGCGGCGCTGGCCGAGACGCCTCCGCTGGCGCAGACCCGCTATCAGCCGCGCCCTCAGGCGCATGCCCGCTACGCGGCGCTGTATCCCGTTTACCGCCTGCTGCGTGAGCAGATGCTGCCGGTATGGCAGGCCAGACAGGCCGCCCTTCAACCTCTTTCTCAGGACGTGCAACCATGAAAATCGTTTTTACCGCCGAGCATGCTGGCGACCTTAGCGCCTTCCACCAGCTGGGCGAGCTGCTGGTGGAGGGGTGGGCGCTGGGCAAACCGAAACTTAGCGCCGGTCAGCTGATTGAGCTGGCCCACGACGCCGAGGTGCTGGTGACCAGCTATGATGAGGTGACGGACGCGGTAATGGCCGCCTGTCCGCGCCTGCAGGTAATCGCCTGCACCCGCGCGAATCCGGTGAATATTGATACCCAGGCCGCGCAGGCGCGCGGCATCCGGGTGCTCTATACCCCGGGGCGCAATGCCGATGCCGCCGCGGAGCTGACGTTTGGCCTGATGCTCAGCCTGGCGCGCCATATTCCGCAATCCCATGCGGCGCTGAAGCGGGGGGAATTCACGCAGGCTGACAATGCCGCCGCCGCCACCCGGCAGGGCCTGCGGCGGGATGTGGTCTGGGATGTGAGCCCGGAAAGCCCCTATGAAGTGTTTAAAGGCAGTGAACTGCGCAATAAAACGCTGGGGCTGGTGGGGTATGGCAACATTGGCCGCCGGGTGGCGCGTATCGCCCGGGCGTTCGGCATGGCGGTGTTGGTGGTGGATCCGTTCGTCGCCGCAGAGGATATCAATGAGCCAGGGCTACAGAAAACGACCCTGGAGGCGCTGTTCCGCGAGGCGGATATCGTCAGCCTGCACCTGAGCAGCGGGCCGCACAGCGACGGGCTGGTGAATGCCGCGCTGTTAAACAGCATGAAGCCCGGCGCGCTGCTGATCAATACCTCTCGCGCGGCGGTGGTCGACGAGGCAGCGCTGATTGATGCCCTGCGCCACGGCCCGCTGGGCGGCGCGGCGCTGGATGTCTATCACCGCGAACCGCTGTGGCGCGATCATCCTTTTGTCATCGAGTTCGATAACGTGATTATCACGCCGCATATCGCCGGAGCCACCCGGGAGAGTATCGCCAAACACACGGCGATGATTGCCGCCGATCTTCAGCGCTATGTCGCCGGGGAGCCGCTGCTGTACCAGTGGCGTTAAGCCGCTTGCGCCGCCGCATTCTGCAGCGGCGCGGGTCCATCGTCAGGGGCGATGGGCCGCCATAAAAGCCTGGGTCTGTTCCCAGTCCACTACCCCGGCATCCGATCCCATCCCGGTCGCCACCAGCGCGGCCACCGCCGAGGCGACGTCACACGCTGCTTTCACGCTGAGTCCGCGCGCCAGTGCGGCAATAAACCCGCCGCAGTAGCTGTCGCCGCAGCCGGTGGTATCCACCGCCTCGACCGGCCACGGCGCAATATGCTGCGGCCCGCCATCGCGGCCGATAAGCCAGGAGCCGTTCTCGCCGTCTTTCAGAATGCAGGTGCCCACGCCGAGCGCGAGGAAGAAGCGGCCGATGGCCTCCGGCTGCGTCTCTCCGGAGAGAAAGGCGGCTTCCTCCAGCGAAGGCATGAAATAATCCACCGACGGCAACAGGGGCCGCAGTAGTTCGAGGGTCTCTTCATTCGGGGCGATAAGGTCAAAGCTGGTGGTGACTCCGCGCGCTTTGGCCGCCTGCAACAGCCGCGCGCTCTGTCCCTGGTCCATTGCCGCCAGCAGCCCGGTCCCGCCGTGATGCAGGAAACGACAGTCAAGGACGGCGTCAAATTCCGCTTCACTGACAAACAGGGCGTCAGACGCGCCCCGGCAGTGCAGGGCCGGACGTTCGCCGTTGGGGCGAATCGGCAGGATCGTCGCCGAGGTCTCCTTCAGCGCGGTGCGCTGGATAAGCGAGCAGTCGATGCCCAGCCGGGCATAGCTGGCGAGGATAAAGTCGGCCTTTTCATCTTCGCCCAGGCAGGCCACCGCTGCGGTGCGGATCCCGAGCTTCGCGGCGTTGATATTAGCCCCGGCGGCGGTGCCGGCGGGGTTGAGACGAATTTGCTCAATAAAGGCGACGCCGCCGCGCGGCGGGATCGCCACCACCGGGCGCCCGGCGATATCCAGAATAGTCAGGCCGACAAATACGGCGTCAAAGGTTGCCATCGTTCTCCCGTTTAGCGATGCGTTTGGCGCAGGCGCGCCTGCCAGAAGGATAGGGCGAGGGCCACCACCAGAATCACGCCGACCAGCGCGTCCTTCACCAGATAATTGAGCCCCATCAGGTTCAGGCCGTTATCAATAATGGCAAGGAACAGCACGCCGCCGAGGGTGCCGAGGATGCTGACCCGGCCCAGACGGGTAAAGGCAGTGCCGATAAATACTGCCGCAATGGCGTCCATCAGGTAAGACTGCCCGGCCAGCGGGGTAAACTGCCGCAGGTTGGCGGAGAGGATCACCCCGCCGACGGCGCAGAGCGCCGAGGCGGCCACCAGCACGCCGAGCATGGTCAGGCGATCGCGGATCCCGGCGATACGCGCCGCTTCGCTGTTCTGACCGATGGCGCGGACATATTTGCCCCACAGGGTGCGCTCGGTAACCAGCCAGGCCGCCAGCCACAGCGCCAGCACGATCGCTACCGGCGTGGGGATCCCGCCAAGGTTGCCCACCGCCAGGTCGTGATACTCCGGAGCCATCCGCCGATAGGCTATCGCGCCGCCGCCGTCGGTATAGATGCGCTCGGCGCTGCTGGCGATAAACCAGGTGCCGAGCGTGGCGAGGAAAGGACGGATCCGGCAGATGAGGATCAGAAAGGCATTGAGCAGGCCAATCAGCACCCCGCCAAGCAGGGCGCAGCCCACCGCGGCCTGCCACGGCAGATGCCAGGTTTTCAGGGCGACGAGGGCGAAGGCGGCGCCGAAATCGAGCGCGACGCCCACCGACAGATCAATCGCCCCGGCGCTGACGATCAGGGTCATCGCCATCGCCACAATCAGCAGGATCGCGCTGCCCTGCAGCAGGTTGGCCCAGTTATCCACGGTTAAAAATACCGGATTCGCCCAGCCAAACAGGGCGATGGCCAGCAGGATGATGACGCCAAATCCGGCCCGCGACAGCCAGGCCAGCGGGCTGCTGGCCGTCTGTTCCGCCGACGCAGAGGTTTTCAGGGTGATTTGACTCATGCCTCGCCTCCTTTGTGTCTGACCGCCGAGGCCGCCAGCACCACCAGGATCAGGCCGCCTTTAATGGCGCCCATCCAGAAGATATTGACCCCCAGCAGGCCGAGCCCGTTAGAGAGGGCGTTGACCAGGATTGCCCCCAGCAGCGCGCCCCAGATGGTGACCACCCGACGGCGCGAGAAGGCGGCGCCGATAAAGGTCGCCAGCACGGTCTCCAGCAGCAGCGGCGTGGCCGTCCCGCTGGAGCTGCCGGAGCCCTGGCTGAGCAGCGGCAGAATAGCCAGCCCGGCGGCAATGCCCGCTAACAGCCAGACCAGCAGGGTCAAGCGGCGCACGTTCAGGCCGCTCATCTGCGCCATATCGCGATTGCCGCCCACCGCCTGCACATGCTGGCCGAAGCGGGAGTGGTGGAGCAGGAACTGGAACAGGATAAACACCCCCAGCAGGTAGACCAGCGGCCAGGGCAGGTCCAGCACGCTGTTGTCGCGAAAGGCGACCATCAGCGGATCGCTGACCGCGATGCGTCGCTGGCCGGTCAACAGATCTGTCAGGCCGGTAAACGCCACCGAGGTCGAGAGGGTGGCCAGCAGCGGCGGCAGGCCGGCCGCCAGCACCAGCAAGCCGTTGATCGCCCCGCACAGCAGGCAAACCGCCGCCAGCAGCGCCAGCAGCAGGAGATATGGCGTGTGCCATTCGGCCAGCCCGAGGCTGAGCAGCGCGACGCCGAGCACCGCCGTCGCCGGCAGGGAGAGGTCGATGCCGCCGGAGACCACGTCATCTCCGCCCACGGCGATAACGCAGACCAGGCCGAAACAAAGGATTGCCAGCGGAACGCTCTGGACCAGCATCAGGCTGATATTTTGCCAGCTGAGAAAGTAGGGCGACTGTACGCTCAGCCATACCAGCAGCGCCAGAAACAGGATCAGGGGAAATTTTTCAATCAGCGTCGCCAGGCCCGGACGGCCGCGACGCTGGATAGCAGTACTCATGGTGAAGGCTCCTGTCCGCCGTTGATCGCCACCAGCAGGGCGTCCAGCGTTAGCCCGCGGGTGGGCAGATTGGCCGCCAGCGCGCCGCGCCAGAGGACCAGGATCCGGTCGCATAGTCCGAGCAGTTCGGGGGCGTCGCTGGAGGAGACCAGCACCGCCCGTCCTTGATCGGCCAGCTGGCGCGTACGTTGATAAATATCCCGGCGGGCGCCGATATCGACCCCCAGGGTGGGTTCATCGAGAATAAACAGCCGGGCATCGGTCCCCAGCCAGCGGGCGAGGATCGCTTTTTGCTGATTACCGCCGCTCATGTAGCGTACCGGCAGCCCCGGGCGTCCCGGGCGGATCGCCAGCTGTTCTATCCAGTCGCGCGCTTTCTGCTCGGCGAGACCCCGCCGCTCCCAGCCAAAGGTGGCGGTCTCCGGCAGCGAGGCGAGATTAATATTGTCGGCGGTGGTGAAGGGCAGGATCAGCCCCTGATGGCGGCGGTCGCGCGGCACCAGCGCCATGCCGGCGCGGATCGCCTGCTTTGGCGTACGAATGCGCCGCGGCCGGCCCTCGAGGTGGATGGTGCCGCGTTCCGCCGGGCGTAAGCCGTAGAGTAAGTCGACCAGCACATCGCGTCCGGCGCCCAGCAGGCCGGCGACGCCGACGATTTCGCCCGGCTGAATATCAAAAGAGAGATCCTGCAGCTGCCGCCCGTCGCTCAGCTGGCGCACCGAGAGCAGCGGGGTGGCCCCATTGTCTGCCGCCGGGCGCTGGCGCGGAGTATACAGCTGGTCGATTTCCCGGCCGACCATCATGGCGATCAGCGCTTCGGTATTCTGCAGCAGGTCGCGGTCCGGGTAGCCGACCACTTCCCCGTTGCGCAGCACGGTGCCGCGGTCGCAGAGGGTGGCTATCTCATTGAGGTAGTGGGAAATATACAGAATGGCAATGCCCTGGTCGCGCAGGCGCAGGATAGCGGAGGAGACCAGACTGGCCTCCTGCGCCTCCAGGGGGGCGGTGGGTTCGTCGAACACCACCAGCCGCGCTGCGCCGTCGATCAGCGCGCGGGCAATCTGCACCAGCTTGCGCTCGGCCAGGCTCAGGTCGCGCACCAGCCGTTCGGGGTCGATCGCCAGCTGCCAGTTTTGCTGGAAAAATTGCGCCGTGGCGGCCTTCATCCGTCGGCGATCCAGCGCCCCCCAGCGGGTGCGATACTCCTGGCCCAGAAACACCGATTCCGCGACGGTAAAGTGCGGGATCAGGTTCAGTTCCTGGTGGATAACGCGGATGCCGGCGGCTTCGATGGCTGCCGGATTGCCAAGGGGCAGCGGGTGACCGTCGAGGGTGGCGCTGCCGCTGTCGGCCTGATAGACACCGGCGAGGATCTTGATCAGCGTCGATTTACCGGCGCCGTTCTCGCCAATCAGGCCATGAATCTCCCCCGGATTGAGGCGCAGGGTAACCGCATTAAGCGCGGTGACGCTGGCAAAACGTTTACCGATCTGCTCCATGACCAGACCAGCGGCGGGGCGTTCCCCGCCAGTATGTTGATTAATCACTGCAGCTCGCCGTATCCCAACTGTTTATACACCGCTTTCGCTTCCTGCGGACCTTTCACCGGAACCACCGGAATAAAGGTTTGCACCGGTAGTTTCTGGCCGGCAAAGTAGCGGGCCACGTTGTCAGCCGAGGTCTGGCCGATCAGATGCGGCTGCTGCGCGACGTTAGCCACGAACGGGCTGCCGGGCTCCGCCATGATCTCCAGGGTCTCCGGACCGGCGTCGATGGCCGTCACTTTCACGTCTTTATCGCGACCGGTCTCTTCCAGCGCCTGGACGATGCCGATGGCCGGTTGATCCCAGCAGGCGACATGGATGGCGTCCAGTTTACCTTTCGGATACTGGCTGAGTAATTCGAGGGTTTTCTTGCGCGCGTCTTCCGGCGAATTGGCAAACTGTTCCGCGAGCTCGGGCTGGATAATATGAATATCCGGATAATCCTTAAGGACATATTTCCACTGATCGTAGCGAATTCCACAAATACGCAGCGCGCTGGAGAAGGCGTTAAATACGGCGACGTTGCCTTTGCCGCCTAATTCATCCGCCATGTAGCGGCCGATGGTTGAGCCTAAGGTGTAGTTATCGGAGGTGGTATTGTTGACCGAATATTGAGAAACATGATCTACGGTAAATACCGGGATACCGGCATCACGCAATGCTTTAAATTTAGGTTCGACGGCGCTATCGCCGAGAATACTAATTACCGCGTCCACCTTGCGTGACAGTAAAATATCGTGGTTATTGGCATGCACCTGATTATCGCGGCCGCCATCGACGCCAATGACTTTGCCCCCCAGCTTCTCCACCTCCTCTGTCGCGCCTTTAAAGGCCTCGCGATCCCAGAAATGCTGAGTGCCGACCACGGCAACGCCAATGGTTTTTCCCTGTAAGGAGAGGGCGTCTGCGGCAGCGACGCTCAGCGAGGCAAGGGAAAGCAGTCCCAGCGCGGCAGGCAATAATTTTCTTTTCTGCGACATTGTTATTATGATCCTGTGATGAAGGTGGTTGCGGACCGGTAGCATGACAAGAAGCACCTCGCCACCTCAAATACAAAATAAGTCTAAGTTATGCCAGGAATGTTATATCGCAGAAACGTCAGAGAAAAAGTTTATTTTGTCATGAGGAACCTGAAAATATTTCATGATGGCGGATAGACCTTTTTATTTTGTGGTTTTATTTTTGACTTATTCCGTGTTTATTTAGCGGATAAAGACAATTTTCTTAATATTGTGAGTGCATGGGAAATACGGCGTCTACAGAGAAAAAAAGAAGATTGCGCGGGCTAAAGCTTTTTTTAGCAGAGCAATGTCTGGCCGGGTAAGGATTATTACCCTATTTCCCCGCTTTATTGTAATGAACCTTAAGCTGAGAAGAACGCGGGCGCTATGAAGAAACAGCATAATTATACGGTGATGCACTGGGGAACCTGGCAGGTGGAGAGCCGTGAGGGCGAGATCGTGGCGGTTAAGCCGGTGCCCTGGGATAAAAATCCCTCACGCATCGGCCAGTCGCTTCCCGACGCGGTGACCAGCCAAACGCGCATTCGCCGTCCGGCGGTGCGCGCCGGCTATCTCCAGCACGGGCCGGCGTCACGAGAAGGGCGAGGTAAAGAGCCCTTTGTCGAAGTCAGCTGGGAGGTGGCCCTGGACCTGCTGGCGCGCGAGCTGCGCTCGGTCAAGGCGCGCTGCGGCAATGAGGCGATCTACGGCGGCTCCTACGGCTGGGCCAGCGCTGGACGCTTTCACCATGCGCAGAGCCAGCTGCACCGGTTTCTCAAGGGCTTTGGCGGGTACACCGCCAGCACCAATACCTATAGCAGCGCCGCGGGCGAGCGTATTCTGCCGCATATTCTCGGGCCGCTGAGCCCGCTGCACCGGCAGCATACCCATTTTTCCGAGCTGGCCCGGGAGTGTCAGCTGTTTGTCGCCATTGGTGGTCTGCCGCTGCGCAATGCCCAGGTCAACGGCGGCGGCGCCAATGACCATATGCTCCAGTACTGGCTGGATAAGATGCAGGCCAACGGCACGCGGTTTATCAATATCAGTCCGGTGCGCAATGACCTCAGCGCGGTGCCCGACGCCGAGTGGCTGGCCATTCGGCCGGGCACCGATACCGCACTGCTGCTGGCCCTGAGCTATGTGCTGATCGCTGAGTCCCTATACGACCAGGCGTTTGTTGCCAGCCATACCGTCGGGTTTGCCCCCTATCGCGCTTATCTGTTGGGCGAGCACGATGGCGTAGCGAAAACCCCGGCGTGGGCGGCGGCGATTACCGGCCTGGACGCCCAGCGCATCGCCGACCTGGCGCGGGAGATGGCCCGCCACCGGACGATGGTGAATATCTCCTGGTCTATCCAGCGCGCCCGTCAAGGGGAGCAGGCCTACTGGGCGACGGTGGCCCTGACCGCGCTGCTGGGACAGCTCGGCACCCCGGGCGGCGGCCTCGGGTTTGGCTACGCCTGCACCAACCTGGCGGGCGCGGTGCGAAAAGCGTTTTCCGGCCCGCGCTTACCCGCCGGAGAGAATGCGGTGGACAGCGTTATCCCGGTGGCGCGGCTGTCCGATATGCTGCTGCACCCGGGAGAAACCTATGAGTTCGACGGTCAGCAGCGGCGCTATCCCGATATCCGTTTAGTCTACTGGGCGGGAGGCAATACGTTTCATCATCATCAGGACATCAACCGACTGTGCGAGGCCTGGCGCCGCCCGGAGACGGTGGTGGTGCATGAGCAGTACTGGACCGCGCAAGCCAAATTCTCCGATATCGTTCTGCCGGCCACCACCTCGCTGGAGCGAGAGGATATCGGCAGCGGCGGTCACGACGGGTTTATGATCGCCATGAGCGCGCAGATCCCGCCGGTGGGCGAAGCGCGTGACGATTACGCCATTTTCTGCGATCTGGCCGGGCGGCTGGGCTTCGGGGAAGCGTTCAGCGAAGGGCGTGACGCCGGGCAGTGGCTACGTCATCTCTATGAGGAGTCAAGACCGCGGGCGCAGGAGGAGGGTATTGCGCTGCCCTCGTTCGATGACTTCTGGCAGCAAGGGGTGCTGGAATACAGCGCGCCGGAGCGGCCGCAAATTTTTCTCGCCGATTTTCGCGCCGATCCGCAGCGCTATCCGCTCTCCACCCCCTCCGGCAAAATTGAACTCTTTTCCGCCACCGTCGCCGGGTTTGGCTATCGCGAATGCCCTGGCCATCCGTGGTGGGATGAACAGGAGGCCGCCCGGCAGCGACAGGAGGCGGCGCGGTGGCCGCTTCATCTGCTCTCCAGCCAGCCGCGCGCCCGCCTGCACAGTCAGTACGACCACGGCAGCGTCAGCCGGGCGACGAAAGTTCAGGGACGCGAGCCGCTGTGGATGCATCCGAGCGATGCGCAGGCAAGGGATATCCGCGAAGGCAGCGTGGTGAAAGTCTATAACGACCGCGGGGCGATTCTGGCGGGGGTGCACCTGAGCGAGCAGATTTTGCCCGGCGTGGTACAGATGTCCACCGGCGCCTGGTATGACCCGCTGGATCCGAAGGAAGAACGGTCGCTCGATAAGCACGGTAATCCCAACGT
>OKVG01001114.1_pt1 | contig 12903 bp, 10 predicted proteins | sample 1606981 | NCBI WGS metagenome assembly OKVG01 (sample SAMN03281018, study PRJEB24777) | human gut metagenome | isolation source: fecal sample PR128 from 1 month old male Malay infant, vaginal delivered... | reverse complement strand
ATACCTCTATTCCCTGGGAGTGGTACCGAACCTTTCTCGCCGTCCTGCAGGAAGGCTCTTTATCGGGCGCATCGCGTACCCTGAACATCACTCAGCCGACGGCGGGGCGCCATATTGCCGGGCTGGAGGCCGCCCTCGGCCAGGCCTTATTTACCCGCTCGCAAACCGGCCTGCTGGCGACCGACGCGGCGCTGGCGCTGCGGGTGCACGCCGAGGCGATGGACAACACCGCCCGGGCGCTGACACGCACGGCGGCCAACTTTAGTCGCGACAGAGCCGATCTGCGTGGCGTGGTGCGGGTGGCCGCCAGCGAGGTGGTCGGCGCGGAGGTGCTGCCGCCGCTGGTTGCCCGGCTCAGGCAAGCGTGCCCGAATATCGTCATCGAACTGATGCTCTCCAATCGATTTCAGGATCTGCTTCACCGGGAGGCGGATATCGCGGTGCGGATGGTCGCCCCTCAGCAGGAGCAGCTTATCGCCCGCCGTCTCGGCAGGATTGAGCTTGGATTACATGCCACCGCCGCCTACCTGACGCGCCAGGGCCTGCCCGCGACCCTCGACGATCTGGCCAGCCACGCGCTGATTGGTTTTGATAGCGCCACCCCCCTCGTGCGCCGGGCCCTGCAGGCTTACCCTCGTTTTCAGCGTGAGGCCTTCGCGATGCGGACCGATAGCGACCTCGCCCAGTTGAGCCTGATCCGCGCCGGAGCGGGGATCGGCATCTGCCAGGCGCCTCTTGCGGATGGCATTATTCCCCTGCAGCGAGTGCTGGCGGCCGACTTTTCTCTTTATCTTGATACCTGGCTGGTAATGCATGAGGATCTGCGCCACAGCCCTGCCTGTAAGCGGGTGTTTGATTTTCTCGCCCAGGGGTTGCAGGCGTATATTCGTGGCCCACTGGCGAGCTGACCCCCCCATCGCGCGGGCATTTCATTGCCTGCGGAAATAGTCACTCATTGACACTGTAAATATGGCATTGTATAAAACCCCGCCCCAATAATGAGTTTCATTTGCATTACTCCCATTTGCTGGTCATCCACTCGCCTGTTTACAAGGATAGCGTTTAATGAAGAAGGTCCTTTGCGCGTTAGGCTTGATGTTCACCGCCGTCAGTTCCGCGCTGGCAACAACCTACCCCCTGACGATTGACAACTGCGGCTATCAGGAGACCTTCACCCGGCCGCCGGAGCGCGTGGTCGCGCTGGGGCAAAATACGGTCGAAATTCTGCTGCTGCTCGGGCTGCAAAAGCAGGTGGTCGCCAGCGCCTTCTGGCCGACCAGCGTTTTACCGCAGCTGGCTGAGCAAAACGCGAAGATTAAAACCTTGACGGTGGAAATTCCGAGCCTGGAATCGGTGCTGGCGCAAAATCCCGATTTCGTTCCCGCCCAGTTGCCGCTGCTGCTGGGGCCGGAAAGCAAAGTCGCCAGGCGTGAAGATCTCGCTACCGTCGGCGTAAACAGCTACGTCTCACCGGGGATGTGCGCCACCAAAAAGGCCACCGGCGATATGTACGGCAGCCGGCAAAAGCTGTGGGATATGACCTGGCTGTATCAGGAAATTAGCGATTTCGCCCGCATTTTCAACGTCGAAGATCGTGGTCAGGCGCTGATTGCCGATTTCAAAAAACGTGAAGCCGACCTGCGCCACGAATTTGGTAAAAACAAAAAGGATCTCTCCTTCGTCTTCTGGTTCTCCAGCGCCTCACCTTCGGCCGATGCCTATGTTGGCGGCAAAAACAGCGCCTCCGGATTTATCGCCAGCGTGCTGGGCGGACATAATGCGATTACCTCCGAGACCGAGTGGCCCACGGTGAGCTGGGAGAGCATTATTGCCGCCAACCCGGATGTGATCGTGGTCGCCAGTCTGGACCGTAACCGCTGGGCGCTGGATAAGGCCGAGGAGAAGATCAAATTCCTCAAAAGCGATCCCGCCGTCAGCCAGCTGGAGGCGGTGAAAAAAGGCCATATCGTGGTCATGGACGGTCAGGCGATGAATCCGACCATCCGCACGCTTTACGGCGCGGAACAGGTGGGCGAGCAGCTGAGAAAAATGGGGCTGAACTGATGAGCGTCGCCGCGATTGAGACGCGCCGCAGCATACTGCTCACCGGCTGGTGTGTACTGGCAGCGATCGTGCTGGCGCTGGTGATCGCTGTGGGCGTCAGCGTCGGCGAGCTGGCCATCCCGCTGCAGAATGTCTTTTATGCTATCAGCAACAGAACCGGCTTAACCGCTGAGCCGCTCAACCGTATCTATGAGAGCGTAATCTGGGATTTCCGCCTCAGCCGCGCGCTGGTCGCCGCCTGCTGCGGCGCAGGCCTCGCTATCTGCGGCGTCGTGCTGCAAAGCCTGCTGAAAAATGCCCTCGCCGAACCCTACGTCCTCGGCGTCTCCGCCGGGGCCTCCACCGGCGCGGTGTCGATCGTGGTGCTGGGCCTTGGCGCTGGCGCGATTTCCCTCTCGGCAGGCGCCTTTGCCGGGGCCTTCGCCGCCTTCGCCTTTGTCGCCTTGCTGACTAACGGCGCGCGCGGCGGCAATGAGCGTACGATTCTTGCGGGCGTTGCCGCCTCGCAGTTATTTAACGCCATCACGGCCTATACCATCAGCACCTCCGCCAGCGCGCAGCAGGCGCGCGATGTGATGTTCTGGCTGCTGGGCAGCTTCAGCGGCGTTCGCTGGCCCGAATTCCAGTTGGTCATCGTGGTGGTGCTCGCGGGCCTGGCGGTCTGTCTGTGGTATGCCCGGGCGCTGGATGCGTTCACCTTCGGCGATGATGCCGCCGCCTCGCTGGGGATTGCCGTGCCACAGGTACGCCTGATCCTCTTCACCACCGCGGCGCTGATCACCGCCACCATCGTCAGTATGGCCGGCTCGATCGGCTTTGTCGGCCTGGTGGTGCCGCACGTGATGCGCTTCTTCTTTGGCCCGCTACACCGGACGTTGCTGATCGCCAGCGCGCTGGCAGGGGCGATATTGATGGTACTGGCGGACATTGCGTCGCGCCTGCTGATTGCCCCGCAGAGTCTGCCCGTTGGGGTGGTAACCGCCCTGGTTGGGGTGCCTTTCTTTGCCGTGATTATCTACCGCTCAAGGAATAAGTGATGAGTATTTGCGCTGAAAATATTACCTGGAAGGCAGGCAAAAAGGTCATCGTCAATAATGTCTCGCTGCGGGTGCCGCGCGGCGAAACGGTCGGACTGCTGGGGCCCAACGGCTGCGGCAAATCCTCGCTGCTGCGCGTTCTGGCGGGCCTGCGCCGCCCGGATGCAGGTCGCGTCACCCTCGACGGCCAGGATATCGCCCGGATGGCGAAAAAGCAGCTCGCCCGCCGCGTGGCTTTCGTCGAGCAACACGGCATGACCGAGGCCAATATGCGGGTGCGCGACGTCGTGCGCCTGGGACGCATTCCCCACCACTCTCCGTTCTCAAACTGGAGCGCTCAGGATGACGAGGCGATTGCCGCCGCGCTGCAGCGGGTAGCGATGCTGGAGAAAAGCGAACAGGGATGGTTAAGCCTCTCCGGCGGCGAGCGGCAGCGGGTGCATATCGCCCGCGCGCTGGCGCAGAGCCCGAGCGAAATCCTGCTGGATGAGCCGACCAACCATCTGGATATACACCATCAGATGCAGTTAATGCAGTTGATCAGCGAGCTGCCGGTAACCAGCATTGTGGCCATTCACGATCTTAACCATGCCGCGATGTTCTGCGATTCGCTGATCGTGATGCAGCAGGGGCAGATCCTCGCCAGCGGGACGCCGGAGGAGATTTTGTCCGAAGCGCTGCTGTGGGACGTTTTCCGGGTGAAAACCAAAATCGAGATCTCCCCTTACCACGGCAAAAAGCACATTCATTTCATCGTTTAGGTTGGGCGGATATGCCTCTTTTCTCCCTGCGCCCTGCGGCAACCCTCTGGCCTCCGGTGTTACTGGGAAGCCAGTTCGTTTTTAATATTGGCTTTTACGCGGTCGTTCCTTTCCTCGCCCTCTTCCTGCGCGACGACATGCTGCTCTCAGGCGGACTTATCGGCCTGATCCTCGGGCTGCGTACTTTCTCCCAACAGGGCATGTTTATCCTCGGCGGGACGCTGGCCGACCGCTATGGCGCTAAGACGATCATTCTCGCCGGCTGCGTCGTTCGCGTCGCCGGTTTTCTCCTGCTGGCGTGCGGGGCGTCGCTGTGGCCCATTATCCTCGGCGCCTGCCTGACCGGCGTCGGCGGCGCCCTGTTCTCCCCGTCGATAGAGGCCCTGCTGGCGCGGGCCGGCACCCTCAGCCAGGCCAACGGGAAACGCAGCCGCGCCGAGTGGTTTGCGCTGTTTGCGGTATGCGGTGAACTGGGAGCGGTGATCGGCCCGGTGGCCGGAGGCGTGCTGAGCGGGATCGGCTTTCGGCATATCGCCCTCGCCGGCGCGGGAATATTTCTTCTGGCGCTGGCGGTGCTCTTTTTCTGTCTGCCCGCCGACGGGCACACGACAACAACGCGCAGACGAGTCCCATGGTGGACGCCTTTGCGCCAGCCGCGCTTTGTCGCGTTTATTCTCGCCTACAGCTCATGGCTGTTGAGCTACAACCAACTGTACCTCGCCCTGCCGGTGGAGATCCAACGTTCCGGCGGCCGCGAGCAGGATCTGGCGCCGCTCTTTATGCTGGCCTCGCTGTTGATTATCACCCTCCAGCTCCCTCTCGCCCGCTTCGCCCGGCGAATGGGCGCCGTGCGCATCCTGCCGGTGGGCTTTCTGCTGCTGTCGGCTTCCTTTGCCAGCGTGGCGTTATTCGCCGCCGCCCCACCCGCCGAAGGTTGGCTGCGGTTAATGCCGGCGGCTGGTTTTGTCACGCTGCTCACCCTCGGCCAGATGCTGTTAGTGCCCGCAGCCAAGGATCTGATCCCGCTGTTCGCCGAGGAGTCGACGCTGGGCGCCCACTACGGAGCGCTCGCCACCGCAGGAGGGTGCGCGGTGTTAGCCGGGAATTTACTGCTCGGTAATTTGCTTGACCAGGCGCTCATTCCCTCGCCGCAGGCGGTTTATCCCTGGCTTCTGCTGGCGCTGTTTCCGCTGTGCAGCGCCGTCGCCCTGCGGGCAATCTGTCGCCCGCTGGCGGCAACATGACGCAGAGCGGGCGACAGCCCGCTCTGGAAGTGAACCGACGATAAAGTACACCGCCTGGGGAAGATAACGGGCGCGCCCCGCCTTACTTTGCCGCCAGCTCGCGACGAATAATCTCGGCGCCGGCGCTCAGGGCGTGCAGTTTGCCGGTCGCGACATGGCGCGGCAGCGGCGCCATACCGCAGTTGGTGGACGGGTAGAGTTTGTCGGCATCGACGAACGCCAGCGCCTTCCGCAGGGTTCCAGCCACCTCTTCCGGGGTTTCGATCGCATGGCTGGCGACATCGATCGCCCCGACCATCACCTTTTTACCGCGGATCAACTCCAGCAGATCCATCGGCACGCGCGAGTTGTGGCACTCGAGAGAGATAATATCAAGGGACGATTTCTGCAGCTGCGGGAAAGCCTCTTCATACTGTCGCCACTCGGAGCCCAGCGTCTTTTTCCAGTCGGTATTGGCCTTGATGCCATAGCCGTAGCAGATATGCACCGCTGTCTCACACTTCAGCCCTTCGGTGGCTCGTTCTAAGGCGGCGATCCCCCAGTCGTTGACCTCATCGAAGAAGACGTTAAAGGCCGGCTCATCGAACTGAATAATATCAACCCCCGCAGCCTCTAACTCTTTCGCTTCCTGATTGAGGATTTTAGCAAATTCCCAGGCCAGCTTTTCCCGGCTTTTATAGTGGTTGTCATACAGCGTGTCGATCATGGTCATCGGGCCCGGAAGCGCCCATTTGATCGGCTGACTGGTGAGCTGCCGTAGATAGCGAGCGTCCTCCACGAAGACCGGTTTCTGGCGCTCCACGGCGCCCACCACCGTTGGAACACTGGCCTCATAGCGGTTACGAATTTTCACGATCTCGCGTTTGGCAAAATCCACCCCGCTGAGGTGCTCGATGAAGGTGGTGACAAAGTGCTGCCGCGTTTGCTCGCCGTCGCTGACAATATCGATCCCGGCCCGCAGCTGGTCGTCGAGGGATAACCGCAAGGCGTCGCGCTTGCCGGCCAGTAATTCTTCGCTGGACAGTTTCCAGGGCGACCACAGAGTCTCTGGCTGCGCCAGCCAGGAAGGTTTCGGTAAACTGCCGGCGGTCGATGTCGGAAGCCATGTTTTCATAGTCATTAGCCTTTTATATGGGTTTAGCAAAGCGCGAAATTAGCAGACCATTGCTCAAGCAACGTCTTGTGCGGGTTGATAAAATGTTGTTGTGTAAATTTCCCCTGCTCAATCGCCAACAGGCTGCGCTCTTCCCGGTCATAGACGATTTTTGTTAATGAATGATCCAGGTGGCTGAGATTGGGCTGATAGTATTGCCCCGCCGGGGAGTTGGCATTGTAGATCTCCGGGCGATATATTTTCTGAAACGTCTCCATCGTGCTGATGGTGGCGATCAGTTCCAGGCTGGTGTAATCGCTGAGCAGATCGCCGGTAAAATAAAAGGCCAACGGCGCGACGCTGTTTTTTGGCATAAAATAGCGTACCTGCAGCCCCATTTTGCTGAAATAGCGCTCGGTCAGCGAGACGCCTTCCTGAGCATATTCAATGCCGAGGACCGGATGTTCGTTACCGGTGCGATGGTAAACATCTTTACTGGAGACGCTCAGGCAAATCACCGGCGCCTTGCTGAAGTTGGCGCGCCAGGCGCTGGATTGCACAAAATCCTTAAAGATATTGCCGTGCAGCTCGCCAAAGTTTTCCGGTACGCTGAAGCGACTCTGGTCCTTATTATGTTCCAGCAGCAGTACGCTAAAATCGTAATCCCGCACATAGGAGGAGAAGTTATTGCCGACGATACCGGCATGACGCTCCCCGCTCTTTTTATCGACAATATGCGTTTGCAGGATCTCAATCACCGGGAAGCTGGCGCTATCCTGAGCAATATTCATCTCGACAGAAATAATATCCAGTTCCACCGCATAGCGATCGTTATGGGGATTATCCCAGTGGGCCAGGCTATTAAAACGGTTATTCATCATGATTAACGTATTGCGCAGATTTTCCTCACGGTTCACCCCTCTGGCTAAATTAGCGAAGTTGGTGGTAATACGCGTATTTTCCGCAGGGTTATAGTTTTCATCAAACCGGGTGCGCTTAATCGTATAGGTAAATTTATTATTCATGGCGATTGTCCATCCTGATGGCGGGCATAAAGCGAACCCGGCGGAATACTCTCCACCAGCCTGGCGACGCGGAGTCAGGCCGGGCGCGCTTCAACCGGTAAATGTTGTTGATTCGTTAATGAACCTATTTTTGCCAGAGTCAGCGCTGGAGGGAAAGCGACTTAAATTCAATGCAACATGAGTCATCCTCATGTTGCTCCAGGCGGTGGCCGATGGCCGACGCAGGCCGACAATATTAGTCAATAAACGTTTGTTCAATGGAAGTAGGCAGGGTACACTCTTTAACCACTATAAGATGGGCTTTTACCTGCCCGCCGTACCCGTTTAGCTGGAGCTTTTGTCGTACAGAATGATTGTTGATATCAGTATTATGTCGATGTGCATGGCCGTACTGCTGATTATGAGCGTACTGCTGAATTAAGAGGCTCCCGAACGCAATGACACTCGCTCTCATCTGACCTCCACATTCGCGAGGAAAAAAGAAGATTCAGAGGATTCGCGCCGCCTGGGATTGTTCCGCCTGCCGGCACCCTCTACTCTTTTGGGACTTGCTTATTGAGGAATCCCGGATGAAAAAAGCTCTGCTTGCCCTGTTCGCTATCGCCACCGTTACCGCCGCCAGCGCCTTTGCGGCTGATAAAACCGACGTCCCGGCGCCTGTCGTCGATAACGGAGTCCGCCCGCCGATGGAGAGGGATCGTGGCCCCCTGCCGCCGTTCCCGCCGCAGCTTCCGCCGCACAGACCGGTGCTGTTTTCAGCCACGGTAGCAACCGATACGCCAGCGGAAACCATTAACAAACTGACCGCGCTGATCCCCGCCGGCCAGGCGAAACACTACGAAGTGCACGTTGAGGTGGTGCCGGTTGGCGAGGGAACCGACAGACAATAGCCCAGGGGATATCTACGCTGTCATCTGTCAGCAATAAAAAAGCTGCCGCATATCGCGGCAGCTTTTATGTACTTATTTACAGCTGAGCAGCTGAAAATTAGCTACGCACTTTCCGGTAGATAAACAGTACCACCAGCGCACCGATAACCGCTACCACGAAGCTGCCGAAATTAAACCCATCGACCTTACCAAAACCAAACAGGGTACTGATCCAGCCGCCGACCACGGCGCCGATGATCCCCAAAATAACGGTCACGATAAATCCGCCGCCATCTTTTCCCGGCATAATCCACTTGGCTAAAATACCGGCAATAAGTCCAAAAATGATCCAGGAAAGAATACCCATGGTTAACCGTCCTCTTGTTACCTTTAAGCATTTAGTATTGAAAAGAGTAGCATAAATAACGAGAGTGGATCGGTAATAATATAAATATTAGATAATTCCCTGCCGACGCCCGGCTGATCTTGTGACAACCTCTCTGGCTCTGGCAGGCCGGCTCTCGCTTATTACCTTAAAAAAAGGGAGGCTATTCGCCTCCCGCCATGCGGCTTATATTACCGCGGTGGTTAGTCGTGATGAACAACATAACCGCGACTGTTCGTCGAAGATTTCAATTTGCCAGACCTGATGGCGCGTCCCGACGTGCAGCGCTTTGCAGACGCCGCGCACCCGGCCCCCGCGCGCCGAACGGATGTGGTTGGCGTTAACCTCCAGCCCCACCACCTTTTGTTCGCCTTCGCTGCACAGATAGCCTGCCACCGACCCCAGGGTCTCCGCCAGCACCACCGACGCTCCGCCGTGCAGCAGGCCAAACGGCTGCTGTGTGCGGCTATCGACCGGCATAGTGGCCTCCAGCGTATCGTCGGTAACGGTCTCAAAGCGAATATCGAGCAGCCCTACCATGTTCCCCTCACCGAGCCGGTTGAGCTGCTCCAGCGTGGCCTGACGTTTCCAAATCATCCGATTATCTCCAGTAACGCCTGCAGCGGGTGGCGAACGCCGCTGCCTTCAATACGCTTCACCTGACTGCGGCAGGAGTAGCCCGTCACCAGACAGCGGTTTCGCGGCAGCCGCTGCATCGCCTGCTGCCAGGAGAGCGCGTAAATGGCCAACGAGTTGGCGTGGTTTTTCACTTCATGACCATAGGTGCCAGCCATCCCGCAACACCCAACGCTGACGTTTTCCAGCTTCGCGCCGAAGTGGGCAAAAATATCTGCCCACTGCTTTGTCGCCGCCGGTAGCGCGGTCACTTCGGTACAGTGACCGAACAGGTACCAGGGCTCACCGCCCAGATCGGGACGGGCGTCGCTGGTTAGGGCCTTCGGCAACCACTCATGGACTAACAGCACCTGGAAATCGCCGCGCTTGTCGCCGAGCGTCTGCTTGTACTCATCGCGGTAGCAGAGCACCAGCGCCGGATCGACGCCCACCAGCGGCATGCCCAGCTGCGCCACGCGGTTGAGGAAGTCCGCCGTCTTCTGCGCGGTGCGCGCGAAGCGGGTGAGGAAGCCTTTGATATGCTGCGCCTTGCCGTTCGGCGAGAACGGCAGGAGCACCGGCTGATAGCCTAAGGCCTCGACCAGACGGATAAAGTCGGCCACCACCTGGGCGTCGTAGTAGCTGGTGAAGGGATCCTGCACCACCAGCACCATCTTCGCTTTCTGCTCGGCGCTCAGCGCTTCGAGCTGCTCAAGGGACATATTGGCGGAACGGTGGCCGGCCATCTGCTGCTTCAGCGACGGCGCCGAGAGCAGCGGCAGATCGACCATCCCGATATGCTTCTCCGACAGCTTTTTCAGCCAAGGCTGGTTAATAAAAAAGTTAAAGGTCTTCGGCGCCTGCGCCATCAGCGGTGCATAAGATTCGACCGAGGCCACCAGATGATCGCGCACCGGCCGCAGATAGCGGCTGTGGTACAGCTGCAGGAAGCGCGAGCGGAACTCGGGAACATCGATTTTGATCGGGCACTGGGTCGAACAGGCTTTACAGGCCAGACAGCCGGACATCGCCTCTTTGACCTCATGCGAGAAGTCATATTCGCCTTTGCGCGCATGCCAGCTGTTGCGCGTGCGCGCCACCAGCGAGCGCAGGCTGACGCCCTGCTCCGGCAGCGCCTTCTCCAGCTGGTTGGGATCGACGCCGCGGTCGGCCAGCAGGCGCAGCCATTCCCGCACTAACGTCGCCCGCCCTTTCGGCGAGTGGATGCGCTGGTTGCTGACTTTCATCGACGGACACATCGGGCTCTTGACGTCAAAGTTGAAGCACAGCCCGTTGCCATTACACTCCATCGCCCCACGCCAGCTGCTGCGCACCGCGATGGGGATCTGCCGATCCCAGGTGCCGCGCTTCGCCGCATCGACTTTCATCATCGGCGCGTCGATACCTTCCGGAGGACAGATTTTCCCCGGATTCAGGCGGTTATCGGGATCGAAGACCGCTTTGATCTTGCGCAGCTCGGCATACAGCGTCTCGCCAAAGAAGGCCGGGCTGTACTCCGCGCGGAACCCTTTGCCATGTTCGCCCCACAGCAGGCCGCCATACTTCGCCGTCAGCGCTACCACCTCGTCGGAGATCTGCTTCATCAGCACCTCCTGCTGCGGATCGCACATGTCCAGCGCCGGGCGCACGTGCAGCACCCCGGCATCAACGTGGCCAAACATGCCGTAGCTCAGGCCGTGGCTGTCGAGCAGCGCGCGGAACTCGACGATGTAATCCGCCAGATGTTCGGGCGGTACGCAGGTGTCCTCGGCGAAAGGAATAGGCTTGGCGGCGCCTTTGGCATTGCCCAACAGGCCGACGGCCTTCTTGCGCATGGCATAGATGCGCTCCACGCCTTCAAGATCGTGACAGACCTGCCAGCCAATGACGCCCGCCTCGCTGGCGGCCATCAGCTCGTCCAGCCGCTGGCACAGGGTATTAACCTGCTGGTCAATCAGCGCCGCGTCATCGCCGGCGAATTCGACGATATTGAGCCCGAGCATCTCTTTATCCGGTACGTCGGTGATCAGTTCGCTTACCGAGTGCCAGACGATATCCTCGCGCGCCAGATTGAGAACTTTAGAATCGACGGTCTCCACCGACAGGGCTTTCGCTTCGACCATAAAGGGCGCATTGCGCAGCGCAGAGTCGAAGGAGTCATATTTGACGTTGACCAGACGGCGCACCTTCGGCAGGCGGGTGATATCCAGCCGCGCTTCGGTAATAAACGCCAGCGTCCCTTCCGAACCGGTTAAAATACGGGTCAGGTCGAACTCGCTCATCTCATCGTTAAAGACGTGACGCAGATCGTATCCGGTGAGGAAGCGGTTGAGTTTGGGAAACTTATCAATGATCAGGTCACGCTGCGCCTTGCAGCGCTGGTAGACCGTGTTGTAGATCCGGCCAACCGTCGAGGGGGTATTGCCCAGCGTCTCCGCCAGCGCCACCGGCACCGCCTGGGTATCGAGGATATCCCCGCCCATCAGCACCGCCCGCAGGCCGAGCACGTGATCCGACGTTTTGCCGTACACCAGCGATCCCTGGCCGGACGCGTCGGTGTTAATCATCCCCCCCAGCGTGGCGCGGTTGCTGGTGGATAGCTCAGGCGCAAAAAAGTAACCATAGGGTTTAAGAAACTGGTTCAGCTGATCTTTGATGACCCCGGCTTCAACGCGCACCCAGCCCTCTTCGGGGTTGATTTCGATAATGCGGTTCATATAGCGGGACATATCGACGATAATCCCCCCGTTCAGCGCCTGGCCGTTAGTGCCGGTGCCGCCGCCACGCGGTGTGAAGATCAGCGATTTAAAACGCGGTTCGGCGGCGACGCGCGCCAGCAGCGCCACGTCCGCCGTGGATCGAGGAAAAATGACCGCATCCGGCAGCAGCTGATAGACGCTGTTGTCGGTGGCCATCGTTAGCCTGTCGGCATAGCTGGTGGCGGTATCGCCGGTAAAACCCTGTTGCTCCAGTACCTGCAAAAAATTCAGCACCAGTTGAACTACCCCTGGCGCCTGAGAAATTTGTGGGATCATCACGCTTGACCCTGCCTGACTATGTTGTGTTTGAAAATATTGTGTTGGTGCTAACTAAACGTTTGCGTAGCGCATTCAACTTTTTATCACATTTTTTTCATATGCGCCCACGTGTTTTCTGTGCAAAATCAGCCCGGCAAAATTATTGATATTATTATCAGTATATGGATTTACGCGGCGCCAGCTGTTTGGCGCGACTGGAAAGGTAAAATTTCTCTATGATTAATCCCCATCAGCCTCGGGACATTCCGCAAATACTGCTGTCGGTGCTGTTCCTGGCCCTGATTATCATATCCTGCCTGTGGGTTGTGCAGCCGTTTATTCTGTCCTTCGCCTGGGCCGGAACGGTGGTGATCGCCACCTGGCCGGTGCTGCTGCGTCTGCAGCGTGTGCTGTTCGGCAAACGACTGCTGGCGGTGCTGGCGATGACCCTGTTGCTGTTTCTGCTATTCGTTATTCCTATCGCTCTGCTGGTCAACAGCCTGGTGGATAACAGCGTTCCGCTGATCAAACTCATCAGCAGCGGAAATGTGACGCTGCCGGATTTCGCCTGGCTCAACAGCGTACCGCTGGTCGGCGATAAACTGTACTCCGCCTGGCACGGTCTGCTGGATATGGGCGGCTCGGCGATTATGGCCAAGGTTCGTCCCTATATTGGCACCACCACCAGCTGGTTTGTCGGTCAGGCGGCGCACATCGGCAAGCTGCTGGTCTACTGCGGTTTGATGCTGCTGTTCAGCGCGCTGCTCTACTGGCGCGGCGAGCAGGTGGCCTA
>OKVG01001104.1_pt1 | contig 12991 bp, 6 predicted proteins | sample 1606981 | NCBI WGS metagenome assembly OKVG01 (sample SAMN03281018, study PRJEB24777) | human gut metagenome | isolation source: fecal sample PR128 from 1 month old male Malay infant, vaginal delivered... | reverse complement strand
CTTAATAGTAAACCAGAAGAACGTCGCCTTATATTTGAGGACGTTGCAGGCATTTCTCGTTTTAAAATTAATAAAGAGGATGCATTGCGTCGTATTGCGAGCACTGACCGGAATATGGAACGCGTTCACGATATTATGGTGACCATCGAGGAACAATTAGGACCTCTGGCAGAAAAAGCAGAAACGACGAAAAAATATATGGCATTAAGCCGTAGTAAACGCGAATATGATGGTGTTATCGGCTTTCACAATTACAAGACAGCTGATAGACTATTAACCCGTGCAGAAAATGATAATATTGCATTGAAGGATGAGGAAATTGAATTACAAACTCAATTATCTACCCTCGATGCACGCCGTCATACATTACAAGCTGAAAATGCAAAGGATCAAGAACAATTAAAATCTTGGGAAGCACAGTTTAGCGAAAAACAACGGGAAGAAGAACGCATCAATGGTACTGTAACACTACTAGAAGAACAGTTGCGTACAACTAAGCGCGAAGTAGAAGATACATCATTGCGCATTAGCGAAGCAGAGGCGTCTAAAAAAGGCGAAGAGCAACAGTTGCTCATTCTAGAGCGACTAATTGAAGATGAAACGGCTCAATTAGATTCTGAACGTACTCAATTTACAACCTTAGAAGATAATTACAATAAAGCGGTTGCTCAATTAGATGCAGAACAATCATCTTGGAAGTCTTTAGAAAGTGATAGACAAGCCTATCAACAGCGCCAATTGGACTTAGTGGCAAGCATTGAAACAGCTAAGGCTACACTGAGAAACTTAGAGGGTCGCAAGTCAGAATCTACTGCTCAAGTGGAAACCTTAGAAGAGGAAATCAAAGAGGTTCAATCCAATTTAGGGCTGGCGAAATCTGACCATGAATCATTAGAGGCTCAATTTAATGAGTTATCTAATAAAAGAAAGTCTTTGGTTGATGAAGAGCGGTCTGCATCAGAGCGGTTGCGAGAAGCACGGAAATCCTTGAACCGCATGAGTAGTGATGTACAGAAGGCTCAGGGCCGATTGGAATTATTGACACAATGGGCAGAACAACATGAAGGCTATTTAGAAGGCACTAAAAACATCCTTAATAGTAAGGGCGCTTGGCGTGATGCGATTAAAGGGGCTGTAGGCGATTTATTTACCGTAGACAATCGGTTTACTGTTGCTATTGAAATCGCCTTAGGTGGTAGCGTTAACCATGTTGTGACAACTACAGCTAAAGCGGCGTCAGAAGGTGTTCAATACTTAAAGTCGATACAAGGCGGACGTGTTACCTTCTTGCCAATGGATTCTGTAAAAGGACGTCCTTATGATACGCCTGCATTATCAGAAGCAGGTGTCATTGGGACTGCTGTCGACTGTATTGAATTTGATGCTGCCTATAATCATATTTTCCAATATTTGTTGGGCCGTACATTAATTGTAGAAACAATGGAACGGGCGATTGCGTTACAAAAGAAATATAATCAGCAGTTACGCATCGTTACATTGACGGGCGAACAATTCCAACCAGGTGGTTCCTTGACTGGTGGTGCAACGAAGAAAAAACGCAGTTCTTTGTTAAGTCGTCGTGAAGAGGCGGCTCGTTTAGAGGCGGAATTAGCCTCTGTAGAAGAGCGTACAGCCAAGCTGGAACAACAAATTAAGGATGAAGAAAATCGGATTGAACGGGCGCAACGTGAGCGCAGTGTATTGGATGAACAATATCAACACACCAATCTCTTGTTCTCAGCGAGTCAAACGAAGATTCAGAACATTGAAAATCAAATAGAACGTAAAAATCGTGTGCTTCATGATGAGCAAGAACGTATCGTTCAAATTGATGTGGATATGGGGCAAACCAAACATGTGCTTTCACAATCTGAAGCCGAATTGGCGGCGTTACATAACTCACCTGAACAACAAGGTGATCAATCGGCGATTATGGAACGATTAAGTACGTTGCAAAAGGCACAGCAAGAGGCATATGAAGCATTTACCGCATCTAGATTGCTTTGTGAGCGTTTGGAAACGACCATAGAAGAACGAAAGGTACAACAAGAGCAACGGAAGCAAAACTTGGAGACAATAGCATCTCGCTTAGAACCTCTCATGGAGTTATTACATTCTAGTGAAGAGCGATTGCATGTTATCATTCCTGAACAAATTCGAGTTGCAAAAGAATCTCTTGAAGCGATTCACGGAGAGGTAGAAAAACTTCGTGCTTTACGCGACGAAGCCTATCAATCTACGTCTGGTGCACGGGAAGAGATTGAGTCAATTTTAGCTGAACAAGATCGACTCAATCAGCGGTATAAGGTGGTTCAAAATCGTCTAGTTGAAGCAGAAGGTAAATTGACTCGTTATCGCATGGATTGTGATCGTGCTGTAGAGGAGTTAAATGCATTAGGCTATTCTTTGGAAGATGCACAGCAGATCAATATTGACGGTTCTGTTAATGACTGGAAAATGGAACAAGCTCGTTTAATGGCGGAAATTGCGGAACTTGGCTCCGTTAATCCTAACGCTGTTGAAGAATACGAAGAGACAAAAACTCGGTATGATTTCTTATCGAATCAATTAGCAGATCTCGATACGGCAAAAGAACAATTACAAGCGGTTATTGCTGAAATGGATAAGGCCATGAGCACGCAATTATACGATGTATTAGATGTGGTAGGCAAGCAGTTCCAACACGTATTCAGTCAACTCTTTGGCGGTGGTACGGCTCAAATCGTACTTACCGATCCAGAAAATATCTTGACTGGTGGTATCGATTTCTATATCCAACCACCAGGGAAAAAGCGTCAACAATTGACATTACTATCCGGTGGGGAACGAGCGCTCACAGTTATTGCTTTATTATTCTCGTTCCTCGATTATCGTCCGGCTCCATTCTGTGTGCTTGACGAAGTTGATGCTGCGTTAGACGAAGCAAATGTAGAGCGATTCAGTTCCTACTTGAATCGTGTAAATAAGGAAACACAGTTTATCGTCGTATCACATCGTAAGAAAACGATGGAGGCCGCTGAAGTATTACAAGGGGTAACCATGGTTGAACGCGGTGTATCTCGATTATTAACGGTTTCATTTGAAGATGTGAAGGAGGATCTAGCATAATGGCATTTGGATTCTTTAATAAAATCAAAGAGGGCTTAGAAAAAACTCGTAAGTCCTTTGTAAAAAATGTAGAAACAGTAATCATTGGTTATGCAGAAATCGATGATGATTTTCTTGATGATTTAGAAGCAGTTATGCTTACTAGTGACCTTGGTCCTAAGACTACAGAGTATTTGATGAAGGAAATCCGCCGTGGTGTTACAGAAGGTATTATCAATAATACAGGTGATGTAATGCCATTTATGGAAGACCGCATTACAGAAATGCTCGTTGACCAAGAGGACGAGATTATACTACACCATCCAGAGGTTATTCTCGTCGTTGGTGTTAATGGTGTTGGTAAAACGACAACAATCGCTAAATTAGCAAACTACTACACTAAAGAAGGTAAAAAGGTTATCATCGCTGCTGGTGATACATTCCGTGCTGCGGCAGCGGATCAATTATCCATCTGGGCTGACCGCGTAGGCGTACCTATCATAAAACATAAGGAAGGTGCAGACCCTGCTGCCGTTGTATATGATGCGATGGAAGCTGCAAAGGCTCGTAATGCAGACATGGTGATTGTCGATACGGCTGGTCGTCTTCATACAAAAGTAAACCTTATGGAAGAACTTAAAAAGATGGGCCGTGTAGCGAATAACCATGTAGAGGGTGCTCCGCATCAAACACTGCTCGTCCTCGATGGCACTACAGGTCAAAATGCGGTAAGCCAAGCTAAATTATTTGGTCAAGCCGTACCTGTTAATGGTATTGTAGTTACTAAATTAGATGGTACTGCAAAAGGTGGCGTAGTTATTTCTATAAAAGAAGAACTAGGCGTACCAGTACGTTGGATTGGCGTTGGTGAAGGCATGGATGATTTACGTCCATTTAATGCAAAAGAATTTGCCAATGCACTATTTAATAAAGGAATGATTCAAGGTGACAAATAAATATAACCGGGAATTCTTACTTGAATATGTAGAATCTGAAAATAAAAAAAATGAATGTAATGTAAGCCTAGAAAATATGGAAAAGATTGTTAGCTTAATCGAGTATTTTGGCATTGAATTATATCGCCCTATTACGAGATTACTACTTTCAAACTGGGAAGAAATTACAGATCGTATTAATAACTATACTGAATCAGATTGGATGATGGCCGATGAAATTCAAAAGACTACGCCAACATTAGATCGCTTTTCTATTGCTATGCTCATCGAAGTATTAGAAGGTGAGGATACATTGAACCAAGCGGAAAATGCAGGCCGTCGCTTGTCAGAGGAAGAATTGAAGGCTATCCGTAAACATCAGGATGAACAGTAATGAAACATAATAGCTATAATTACGAAGGGGGCCAACCATTTAAAGTGGAGGCGCCCTTTACGCCTACTGGAGACCAACCGACAGCCATTCAATCTCTAACGGAAGGGATTGAGCGTGGCGAGTGGGCGCAGGTCTTATTAGGGGCTACTGGTACAGGTAAAACCTTTACTATGGCAAAGGTGATTGAGGCAGTTCAAAAACCGACCTTGATTATTGCCCATAATAAAACATTGGCTGCTCAACTGTGCAGCGAGTTTAAAAGTTTCTTCCCTAATAATGCGGTAGAATACTTTGTATCCTATTACGATTTCTATCAACCAGAAGCGTATATTCCTTCTAGTGATACGTACATCGAGAAGGATGCGTCTATTAATGATGAAATCGATAAATTGCGCCATAGCGCTACGATGAGCCTCTTTGAACGACGTGACGTTATTATTGTGGCGTCTGTTAGCTGTATCTACGGCTTAGGTGACCCTGAGGACTATTCTGACCTCGTATTATCGTTGCGATTAGGTCAGACTAAATCGCGCGATGAAATTTTGTCAAAACTCGTAGATATTCAATATACTCGTAATGATATGAATTTTATTCGCGGTACATTCCGCGTACAAGGGGATACCATAGAAATTTTTCCTGCCGCCTATAGTGAAAGAGCTATTCGGGTGGAACTATTCGGCGATGAAATCGATCGCCTTGTTGAGGTGGATGCATTAACGGGAGAAGTCATTGCAGAGCGCAAACACGTTGCGGTCTATCCTGCATCTCACTATGTTACAACAAAAGAAAAAATGAAAATTGCAGTAGAGCGCATTGAGGCAGAGCTAGATGAACAGCTAGCAAAACTAAAAGCAGAAGATCGTCTACTTGAAGCGCAACGCCTTGAACAGCGCACCCGTTATGATATAGAAATGATGCAAGAAATGGGATATTGCTCAGGCATCGAAAACTACTCCCGCCATATGTCCGAACGCAAAGCTGGGGAAGCGCCATATACATTGATAGACTATTTCCCTGATGATTTCCTCATCATGGTGGATGAATCACACGTAACAATTCCGCAAATTCGTGCCATGTATAATGGTGACCGTGCACGTAAGGAATCACTTATTGAATATGGGTTCCGTTTACCATCTGCACTCGATAATAGACCATTGAAATTTGATGAGTTTGTGGAGCGTATCAATCAAATCGTGTATGTATCAGCAACGCCAGGACCATATGAGATGGAAGTAGAAACGAATGTAGCAGAGCAAATTATTCGTCCTACAGGACTACTCGATCCCTCCATTGAAATTCGTCCTATTAAGGGCCAAATGGATGACTTGCTCGGTGAAATCCACAAACGTGCTGCTAAGAATGAACGGGTTCTCGTTACGACATTGACGAAGAAGATGGCTGAAGATTTAACGGAATTTTTGAAGGAAATGGGTGTTCGCGTTCGTTACCTCCATTCGGATATTGTTACCATTGAGCGGGCCGAAATCATCCGCGATTTGCGGGCCGGTGTATTCGATGTATTGGTCGGTATCAACTTACTCCGTGAAGGCCTCGATATGCCAGAGGTTTCCTTGGTGGCCATTTTAGATGCTGATAAGGAAGGTTTCTTACGTTCCGATACAGCTATGATTCAAACTATCGGTCGTGCAGCGCGTAATGTGAATGGTCATGTTATTATGTACGCGGACCGCGTAACAGGTTCTATGCAACGGGCTATTGATGAAACAGACCGTCGTCGTGCTGTGCAAGAGGCTTATAATATTGAACATCATATTACGCCAAAATCCGTATCTAAAGATGTGAAAGAGCTTATTGAGCTCACAAAAATCGAAGAAGATATGGTGACTGATGGAAAAGATTTTTCGCCAAAGAAGGGGAAAAAGAAATCCTCTTCAGCTGGTATGGACCATGGCCACGAACCATATGCTCAAGATGCAGCTGCTACTAAGGTAGCAGACATTACGGCGGAAGAATTATATAACAAGATTGAAGAGCTGGACCGTCAAATGAAGGCGGCTGCTAAACAATTGGAATTTGAAAAAGCTGCCAAATTGCGTGACCAATTGGGTGAACTTCGTCAACAATGGTCCGATATGCACAGTGCTAGTGAAAGTAAATTAACGAAACCTAGAAAAAATTCTAAAAAACAATCACTAAAAAGTAAAAAATAACATAGAATAGATAGACTATATGTGCGATAATATATGTGTGCAAACACATATATTATCGCACTGAGTTTAAAATAAGGAGATGATACCTTGGCGGTATCATTTTTTATATAGGTACATATATGAAAGATCAATTGATTGTAAAGGGTGCGCGTCAGCATAACCTTAAAAATATAGATATTTCACTACCGCGGGACAAGTTTATTGTCTTAACCGGTTTAAGTGGGTCCGGTAAATCGTCTCTTGCATTCGATACGATTTACGCAGAAGGCCAACGGCGTTATGTAGAATCACTGTCGGCTTATGCTCGTCAATTTTTGGGACAAATGGATAAGCCTGATGTAGATTATATTGAAGGTTTATCTCCAGCTATTTCTATCGACCAAAAGACCACAAGCCGTAATCCTCGTTCTACAGTTGGTACAGTAACGGAGATTTATGACTATTTACGTCTATTATTTGCTCGTGTTGGACATGCTCATTGTCCAGAGTGTGGTAAACCAATTACACAACAAACGATTCAACAAATGACAGATGATGTAATGAGTTTTCCTGAAGGGACAAAGATTTTAATCTTAGCACCTATGATTCAAGGGAAAAAAGGGGAACATAAAACCGTCTTTGAACAACTTCGAAAAGAGGGTTTTGTTCGTGCTCGCGTTGATGGTGTGGTACGTACGATGGATGAGGATATTGTATTAGAAAAAAATAAAAAACATTCTATCGATATTGTTGTAGACCGTCTCGTTGTAAAAGAAGGTATTGAATCCCGCTTGGCAGATTCCATGGAAACGGCTTCTAAATGGGCAGAAGGCATCGTTATTGTTCAAGAGGTAGATGGCCCAGAGCATATGTATAGTCAGAACTTTGCATGCCCAGATTGTCATATTTCACTGCCTAAAATTGAGCCCCGTATGTTCTCCTTTAATAGTCCCTTTGGAGCATGCCCCGCTTGCTTGGGTATTGGCTCTACTATGGAGGTTGATGAAGAACGCGTAATTCCGGATGGATCCATTAGCTTTGCTGATGGCTGTGTACAAGCGTTGAGCTCAAATCCTAATGCATGGTTTATGCGTCAACTTGAAGGTCTATTGAAAGCCAATGGCTATTCTTTAGAGTCTACCTATGATGAATTGCCTAAGGCATTACAGAAAAAGGTCATGTACGGTACCACGGACAAGGTGGCTTTCACCTATGAAAATATGCGCGGCGAAGAAAAAGAATTCTTTACAGAGTATGAAGGTATTTTGCCGATGGTAAAACGTCGTCATAGCGAAGCATCTACCGATTCTATGCGCGAAGAATTCGAAAAATTTATGTCCATTAAACCATGTACGACCTGTCATGGCGCTCGTTTAAAACCAGAGGTATTAGCGATTACCGTAGGGGATAAGAATATTAATGAAGTAACCCAATTAACGATTAAAGAAGCGCTAGATTTCTTTAGCAATTTGCAATTAACTGATAGAGAACAAGTGATTGGCGCACAGATTTTAAAAGAAATTAATGCTCGACTTGGATTCCTCAATAATGTAGGCCTTGATTACCTTACTATGAATCGGAGTGCAGGCACCTTATCTGGTGGTGAAGCACAGCGTATTCGGTTAGCCACTCAAATTGGTTCTGGTCTTGTTGGTGTGTTGTATATTCTTGACGAGCCATCTATTGGTCTACACCAACGGGATAATGATCGGCTCATCGATACCTTAAAAGGCTTGCGTGACCTTGGTAATACATTACTTGTCGTAGAACATGATGAGGATACGATGCGCGCCGCAGATTACCTTGTAGATATCGGGCCAGGTGCGGGCGAGCATGGTGGTCAAGTCGTTGCAGCAGGGACTGTAGATGAGGTTATGCAGGTGAAAGACTCCATTACCGGTCAATATTTGAGCGGCCACAAGTTTATAGCTCTTCCTGACGAACGACGTAAACCTGGTAAAAACTGCATCGAAATTCGAGGTGCCAAAGAAAATAATCTACAAAATATTAATGTGAAATTCCCAATTGGACTATTTACAGTAGTTACAGGTGTCAGCGGTTCTGGTAAGTCTACCTTAATCAATGAAATTTTGTATAAAGGGCTAGCTAATCAGTTGTATCGTTCGTATCACAAGGTGGGGGCCCATAAAGAAATTCGCGGCCTTGAGCATATCGATAAAATCATTAACATTGACCAAAGCCCTATCGGCCGTACACCTCGTTCTAATCCTGCTACGTATACAGGCGTATTCGATGCGATTCGTGAATTATATAGCCAAACACCAGAGGCTAAGATGCGCGGGTATAAACAAGGTCGTTTTAGTTTCAATGTAAAAGGTGGTCGCTGCGAAGCTTGTCGTGGTGATGGTATCATCAAAATTGAAATGCATTTCTTACCAGATGTGTACGTGCCTTGTGAGGTCTGCAAGGGGGCTCGCTACAACCGGGAAACACTAGAGGTTAAATATAAGGGCAAATCTATTGCAGATGTGTTAGATATGACCGTAGATGATGCAGTAGAATTCTTTAGTGCTATCCCTAAAATCTACAAGAAAATGGTAACATTGCAAGAGGTTGGTCTTGGCTATATTCGTTTAGGCCAAGCGGCAACCACATTGTCTGGTGGTGAAGCACAACGGGTTAAATTGGCCACAGAATTAGCACGTCGCAGTACAGGTAAAACTCTATATATCCTTGATGAACCTACAACAGGCCTTCATGCGGAAGATATTAGAAAGCTTCTAGATGTTTTACAAAAATTGGTAGATGGTGGCGACACAGTTATCGTAATTGAGCATAATCTCGATGTTATCAAAGTGGCGGATCATATTATAGATCTCGGTCCTGAAGGTGGTAATCGAGGTGGTACCATCGTGGCTACCGGTACACCGGAACAGATTGCAAATGTGAAAGAAAGCTATACTGGAAAATTCTTAGGCCCTGTATTAGAACAGACTAATACATTTATGAATGCTGCAAAGAAAAAGAAATAATTTGTATGGCACTGCCTTGTATGGTTGCGACAATGAAGTATTAATTATAATGGTATGGAGAATTGACGAAGAAAGGAGGATATATGCCGTCTGAAGAGTTATTAGAAAAGGTTAGCCATTTACCGACTACACCAGGGGTCTACTTATGGCGTGATCAATATAACCGCATCATCTATGTGGGTAAAGCGATTAACTTACGTAATCGCGTGCGGTCCTATGTTCGTAATGATGCGAATCGAGCGCCTAAGGTAACGGCGATGATGAAGCGTGCCGTCGATGTAGAGATTATTCAAACAAAGACGGAAATGGAAGCCCTCATATTAGAAAATACGCTTATCAAAGAACATAAGCCGAAATACAATATTTCCCTTAAGGACGATAAAACGTATCCTTATGTTAAAATCTCTGTTCAAGAAGACTATCCTCGCGTATATATGACACGTCGCCTTGAACGGGATGGGGCTAAATATTTTGGGCCCTTTACCGATGTAACAGCCGTTCATGTAGTCCTCAAGTTGATTCGTCAGTATTTTCCATTGCGTACCTGTAAATCGATGAAGGTAGAACGCCCTTGTTTGCAATATCATATGCACTATTGTGAAGCACCATGCTTTCACAAAATATCGGTTCCCGATTACCGAAAATATATTGATGAGATTATAGCTCTCTTTGAGGGGAAACCAATTCCATTATTAAAGGAAATCAAAGAGAAGATGGAGACTGCTGCTGAAGAACTTCGATTTGAAGACGCTGCACGTTATCGAGATCAATTGACGAGCATTGAAAAAATTCAAGAAAAACAGCGGATGGTAACACAACGTGGTGACCTAGATGTACTGGGGATAGCTGTAGATGGTCAATTGGCATGTGTCCAACTGCTCTTTATTCGAGGTGGCCGGCTATTAGGACGAGAAAATTACTTCGTTCAAAATGAAGGCGACTCAGAAGAGACCATTATGACTGATTTCATTAAGCAGTACTATGGGGATACTACATTTATTCCTAAAGAGTTATTATTGCCTATGGAAAGTTCTGAGCAACACCTATTTAAGGATTGGTTTAGTGAAATGAAGGGCCAACAGGTAGACGTTCTCGTGCCTCAGCGGGGATATAAGATGGACATGATTAAAATGGCTCATGAAAATGCTGAAACATTTCTTGAAGAACGTCGTCGCCAATGGGAATACCAAATCGATAAGAGTGGCGGTGCTGTCAAAAAATTGGCGGAGGTTCTCGATTTGCCACGATTGCCAGAGCGTATGGAATGTTTCGATATTTCCCATACACAAGGCTCTGAAACCGTAGCCTCCATGGTTGTCTTTGAAGGTGGTAAGCCGGCTAAGAAGGAATACCGTCGATTTAAATTAAAGACTACACAGGGCAAGCCAGATGACTTCAAATCGATGGCAGAAATCATGGAACGCCGCTATGGTAATGAAACAGATTGGCCTATGCCAGATCTCATCATCATCGATGGTGGTAAGGGGCAGCTCAATGCATCCATACCGCTCATACGCGCCGTAGGTGTTACAGATGTACCTGTTATATCCTTGGCAAAACGGATAGAAGAGGTCTTTGTAGAGGGACAATCAGAAAGTATTATTTTGAGCCATCATTCTCCAGAATTACAATTATTGCAACAAATTCGTGATGAAGCCCATCGATTTGCTATTACCTATCATCGTAAATTACGGGGGAAACGTAACTTAGAATCCGTACTTGATCATATTGATGGCATTGGTCCTAAACGACGTAAGGCTTTATGGGCTCATTTCAATAGTTTAGAAGCTATGAAACAAGCCAGTATAGATGAATTGGCTAAGGTTGATTCTATGAACTATAAGACGGCGGAAACCTTATATAATTTTTTCCGCATGTCGAAGGTCGAAAAACAAGATGTATTACAAGGGAATAAAATGTAATACGAATATAATTAGAGGTACCTTATACTAGAAAAGCAGCACTGCTGAGTATGACTCGCAGTGCTGCTTTTGTGCGTTATGCTTTTATAGATACTTGTTTATGTTGAATATACCATGTTCGGATGGTGAATAGTATGCCTGCTACAATTACGCTAGCTAATAGGCCTATCCATACACCAAATGGGCCGTAATTTGGGTTGTTGGCGAGAATGTACGCGATAGGGAAGCAAACGCCCCAATAAGAAATGAGCGAGATATAGAATACAATCTTTACATCCTTGTAGCCACGAAGAATACCTTGTAACGGTGTACCGATGGCATCGAAGGCGGAGAAGAAAACGCCATATCCAAGGAATCTATAAATAAGATTATATACCTCTTCATCATTTGTAAATAATGCGGATATACTTTCCATATGGGTAAATGTGAAAGCACAAATCAAAACCGCAATGACAATGGCTAAAATGCGAGAAATGTAAGAGTACTGAATGGCTTCTTTATGTCGATCTGCACCAACTTCATAGCCTACGGCAATGGTGGATGCCATGGCGATACTGAGTGGTAAGCAATAGAAAACGTTGGTAAAGGAAATGACCGATTGGTGCGCTGCTACGACAGCAGATCCAAAGTGTACCATCAATAGACCAGCAATACTGAAAATGCTAGCTTCGAAAAAGATGGAGGAACCGATTGGCAAGCCGATTTGCAATTGTTCACGTACGTATTGCCATTTTGGACCCACCCAATCTTTATAGATACGATATCCTTTTAATTTAGGATGGAAGAGCACCATCGCACTAAATAAAATAAAGTTTGTCCAACAGGCTCCGGCAATGCCATAACCAGCACCTACACCGCCGATTTCAGGCAATCCGAAGTGACCAAAAATCAAGGAGTAATTTAAGAATACGTTTACCACAAAGCTTGTTACCACAATGGCCATAGAGTAGTGCGTTAAACCATGAGAATCCACAGTGTTACGCAATGTATTAACCCATAATAGAGGGAATAGGCCAAGTGCGAAAGCTTTCAAATAATTGATACAAACTGCTGTAGCAGCAGGTTCTAAGTTGAGGAAATTTAGTAATGGTACCAATCCGAAAACACCGAGTAGTAATATGATAAGTGCTAGGGTCGTTGCAATATACAACCCTTGGTAGACGATGGTAGATATGCTATCTGTTTTCTTGGCTCCTAATAACTGTGCAATAATCGGGGTGATGCCCATTAGGGTCCCTTGTGCAAAGATATAGAATAATAACCATAGATTGTACCCTGTAGCAACCCCGGCGAGATCAATCGTGCTATATTGTCCCGTTAAGAAGATGGCGATAAATGTGCCCCCTACAAGCGAAAATTGGGTGATGCACATAGGAGTAAATAGTTTAATGAACAACCATAATTTTTGTAGTATAGAATATGTTTGATACATAATGACCTCCTAAATTGATGATATATTTTAACATCTGTCTCTTATACACATCTCCGAGCCCACGAGACGTAGAGGAAT
>OKVG01001099.1_pt1 | contig 13005 bp, 14 predicted proteins | sample 1606981 | NCBI WGS metagenome assembly OKVG01 (sample SAMN03281018, study PRJEB24777) | human gut metagenome | isolation source: fecal sample PR128 from 1 month old male Malay infant, vaginal delivered... | reverse complement strand
ATTTGAGCAGCTTGTAATTCCTGTTGCACCATGCGGTGTTCAGGCATACGGCTATAGTCATGGCGATTGGACGTGCGCACAAAATGACCGGGTTTTCCTACAAACGGACGAGCAATGATACGTCCTACATAATAGTCACCAACGCATACTTTGTTACGCGTAATTTCGCACATACGATACAAATCCTCTAAAGGAATCACATCCTCGTGTGCTGCAATTTGGAACACCGAATCGGCAGAGGTGTACACAATAGGTTTCCCCGTTTTCATGTGTTCCACGCCAAGGCGCTCAATGATTTCAGTGCCAGATGCTACCTCATTACCAAGATAACCATAACCAGTTTCTTTAGTGAAAGTATCCATCAATTCCTTAGGGAATCCAGCGTAAAATGTAGGGAACGGAACCGTAACAGGATGGCCCATCATTTCCCAATGGCCACTGGTTGTATCCTTTCCAGTACTGACTTCCTCCATTTTCCCATAAGCCCCCATAACAGGTGTTTCATCGGTCTTAATATCTGCAATATTTGCCAACCCTAGAGAACGCAATGTGGGACAATGAATCAAACCTGCAGTTGCTTCGATATGTCCTAATGTATTAGCCCCTTCATCATTAAATTTTGCGGCATCTGAGGCATGACCAATACCAACAGAATCCATAACTAATATAATGATTCTTTTATACATAATAACTCCTCCCAAAGGAAGTCTACTTAAGATAAGGCATAGCTAACATTAGAGCTGCTAAGGATTTACTATCCTTAATTTGTTCATTCTTAATAGCCTCTAGCAGTTCAGGTAATGTAAAGTACTCAAGCTCTACATATTCATCTGGATCCCAATGAGTTTCACCCATGGTGAGATTTTTTGCTAAGTATAGGTGTAATACTTCATTACAAAATCCAGGACTTGTGGCAATGGTCCCTAATGAAATCCATTCTTTAGCGCGGTAACCAGTTTCCTCAGCTAATTCACGTTTAGCACAATTAATAGGTTCTTCGTTAGGGTCTAGTTTACCTGCTGGAATTTCAAGCAAAGGTTGTTGTAAAGCATAACGGAATTGACGTTCCATTACAATTTTGTTATCTTCTGTAACGACAACGATAGCAGTTGCCCCTGGATGGTGCACCACCTCACGCCATGCATCATTTCCATTTACATCAGCTATATCATAGGTAACCTTAATTAATTTACCATCAAACTTCATTTCGCTAGATTTTTGTATTTCTTTGCTAATTGCCATACTTAATTCCTCGTATATATAAATGATTGTTTTATTATAAAACCTACAACTCATTATAGCACAAATTAATTACACCAAAAGAAGGTTCCTACTCGTCATATTGCGACTAATAGGAACCTGTTTTAATGAGAGTATATAAATGTTACGCCACCTTTACATGACCTTGTAATGCTTTATCTACAATACTACATTTGGCATCTATCTCTGCTTTGAGTGCCGTTTCAGGATCGAGTTCTCTAGATACTACCATATCTACGATAGACTTAGAGAATCCAGATACTAGAATGACACCACTTGGATGCATTTGTACAGGAATTGTATTATGTGCATAAACAGATACATTCCAGAAAATTAACCGTGGCATAGTATACCCAAGGGCTTCAAATTTCTGGCAATAACATCAAAATTGTTTATACAAATTAAAATTTACTAACCTTCAGAGTTAATTATAGAATGATCATTAAGATATGAGACTATATCAGTAACTTCAGATTCCTTTAGTAGATTAATCAAAGTTAGTTTTCGTCCTATCCCGTTCAATGATGTTCCAATATAAAATCCAGTTTTTCTATTACATATCCAAAAACGGTCATGAATTTTTTTAGCAAAAATAATTTCGATATTAGGAATTTCTTTTTGAATATTATTCTTAGAAATATAATTAACATTTTCTTGATTGGTTATAATAGTATATTTTTTTGCTTTTGCTTTTTTTAAAATATTTATTAGTGTATTAGTATAATTTAAATCAGATTTACTTAATATATACGGGTCAATTATAACTAAATCTGCACCTTCACTTTTGATTTGTTCCAAATAGCAATTAAACTTATTTACGATGTCATCATCAGATATATTATCTAGTAAAACTTCTTCAGTAAAATATTCATTACATCCAGATGTGTCTATTACTTCATTAAAAGTTTCATCATCTAATTCTTTTATTAGCTTCACTTCATATGTATTTTTATTATATTTAGAACATAAAATATAATTAATAACCTCTAAAATTAATTTACTCATTGCTATTTCACAATTATTATACCTTACTTTCACCATTATATTCAGATAAGGAATATCAAGCTTATCAGCTAATACAAAATGTAATCCAATAAATTCAATAGAAGAAAAACCTTTTAAATTAGTTACAACATAATCATAAATATCCACACAATTATTTTCTTTTAAATCTTTAAGTGTATTAATAGAATAAAAATAGTACATATACCTCTTTTATCTCTTTCTCATCAACAATTAAAACCCTATAAATCAACTAAGTTTTCAATCTATTTAATGAATCAATTTATCTTTAAAAACCAAGATTAGTAGCTTCTTTATAATATTTGATTGCATTATTAATATTTATCTCCCACCTTCTTACCAATCTCATACATAAATGCAAAATTATCAATACACATATGATTGCCACAATTTAAGCCCACTTCATAATTTTTTCAATCTCCTGTTCATACTAACACATATAGACTAATCGTGTGTAAATATCTGTCCTTTTATGTTGATCCACTTATCGCCAATAATACCCTCTCATAATCAATAGCAATCTTATTACCTTCATAATAGTAATTTCCTAAGTTTTCCTTAGATATACCAAAACCATTGTTCATCGATTTCTTATAAAGTTGTATAATCTAAATTTTAACATCTTTAATACTACTCTCATACTATAAAATATTTGCAAGATTTCATTGTGATTTCCCTATGACTCGTTTATCAGAGCATTTTTCTATCGTAATTCTATAATATTGCTTCGATATAGCTAAATCATGGTTATTCGTATTCTCATGATTAAGGTCTCTGCTTATTAAAACAAACAATCGTTCCCTTTATTCAGACAAAACCTAATTAAAGACATGGCTTTATCATAATTAATATCGATACCTCACCCCCAATAATAGCACTCACTTAATTCATAGATTGCATGTATATTCCCAAAATTAGCACTTTGTTGGAAAAATTTATAAGCACTATCATAATCATTTTCTTCTAATGCTTTTCATCCAGTATCATACAAATGAACTCCTTCTCTTTGATTTATATATACGGTATATTTATCAGTCAAACTATTATCGACTAATAATAGTTGATATTCTACTGATTTTAAATTATGCAATAAATCTAAAAAAATCATATCAACTAATATTTTGATCGCTATTAATGCCTTTTATATCCACCAAATATATTTTAAATAAATCATTTCTCAAAAAAAATAAGCGTAATATATTTTGTGTAAACGGTTCTCAAACAATTGAAACTTTGGTGATCTTGAAGAAATGATTATTAAGTTATATCAAAAAAGTATCACTACACATAAAATAGCTGATATTATAAAAAAATATATGGTTACCATTTTACTCACCACAAACTACCTTTAATATTACTCAAGTCATTAAATACAAAATGCATACGTTTCATAATAGACCATTGACTTCATATTTTTATTTAGTATATACAGATGCTACTTTCATCACTATTTAACGTGGAATAGCACAAAAAAGGCTCTTCATATATTACTTGGATATTGGCACAATTAAAATCGGTTTATACTGACAATACAAGCAGCTGAGGCAGCTTTGTATAACTTTTTAGAAATATGGTGGTCTAAATACGAATACATTATCCGAAATTACTTATTTATTAACTTTTTAGAATTTTCTAAATTCATTAGCCTTCAATCTATTCCAATAATCTAATTAAAAGCTGAAATAAATACTTAAAAAGACGAATAAGCCATAAAAAACAGTTTCCCTCAATTGAGTCATTAGATACTTTTGTATGCACATTTCCGAGTGAGTATAATACTAAATTCGTTAGTAAAATACATCGTGAATTTGACACAGCATTTAGTCAGTTACAAAATATGTTTGGTAATTGAGAATAAAAAAAGTTTACACAAAAATTATTGACACTACATTAAATTCCAATATTAACATTTATATTAAGATAGGAGATAAAGGTAAATCATACTACCTCCATCTCCTTATAAATAAATTTAATATATTCTAATTATAGTCATTCAAAAAGAATCGTTTTCCTTCTTTAGTTTTAAGTTCTAGATTACAGTCCTTATTTATATCATTTCCATTCAACCAATAAATAACTGCTTCACACCAATCAGAAATCATATCTTCCGTAAAGCCAAATATATCAGCAGCATCCACAACATAGTCCAAATATTTATCATACAAATTATTATCCAATGCTAATACTACTAACCACCAATATATTAATTTATATAAGTGATGTCTATATCCTTCAACCCCATAGGAAAAGTAGTAATTCATTGATGATTCCGCTGACTTAACAGATAATTTATTAATTTTTTTTATGTATATATATTTATTAGAACTACCTGAGACAAGATCAAGTAAAGATTTATATTTCTCCAAATCCAACAACTTCTCTGAATTCCAGATAAAATGATACTTATCAGGATCCAACTCACTTACTATTACTTTAATAACTTCATTATTACTCTCATGTATCCATGATGGTGTAAAAACATTATAATAAAACTCAAATGAATCTAGTTTACTAGTAAAATAACTATCCAAGGTATGTTGTAACGTTCCAAGTCTAACTCTGAAATTATCCAATATGGTATTTTCCTTTAATGTATCCATCGATTTATCCTTTTTCCCCATATCTAATATATCAACAATAACTTTTCTATTAAACAAACTTATTTATTAAAAAAGAATTTGATACCTTCTGAACTTTTCAAATTAAGAGTAGCTATATTATTAATTTCATTGCCATTTAACCAATACACAACTGCTTCACACCAATCATCCATCATATCATCAGTGAAACCTAAAATATCAGCTACATCAGCCACATAATCCAAATACTTTGCATATAAGGTATCATCTAATGCTAAAATCACTAACCACCAAAATATTAAAATATATTCATACTTTCCAATGTTACGGTTACTAAATTGATAGGGTTTGTCTTTTACATCAGTTGGCAACTCCCCTAATCTTTTACTATATAAACTACATTGCTTCCCAATAATTAAATCTTTAATAGATAAAATATCAGTTTTTATATCGTCTTTAATTGTCCCAAGACCATATCTCCTTACAGTTTTCTTTGGAGATAATTCCTCTAATATTACTAATATAAATTCATTATTACTTTCATAGCACCAACTTGGAGTAAATATATTTATATCAAAATAAACACTATCTTTATGTCTATTCTTATTGTCATAAAATTTAAACCATTCTTGCATCAAACCTACACGATATCGAAATGATTCTAAACTACTATTTTCTTGAATATCTCCCATCTTATTTTTCTCCAAGTTTATTTTTAACTATTGCTTTCAGTTTATTTGATCTAATAAATAAATCTATTGTGCTAACAGGAATAATACTATTTATACTATCCTTTAATTTATGTGTTCTACAATCAGTATCATAAATAAAATCAATAAAATTCGCTTGAACAACTTTATGTAACTTTTCAGCATTAATTTTATTTACATCCACATCAAGATTAGCACCTTTATACTCAACTTCAGTTCTCAACCCTTTTTGTAAATGTGCTGGCAATACAACGTCTTTAAATTTAATTCCAATATCAAATAATTCTCTTATATTCTCGGCTTCAACCTGAATACTTGGTTTACCAAACAGCCCAACATATCTAATGTTTTTGATTTCTTTATTGATAGTATATGTTTGCTTTTCATCAGCACATAAATAAATTAGTTCAGCCTTATGAATAACCAATCCATCTAACTCTTGTTGATTAAATACTATATTTTCTACATTAGCTAATATGTTTTCATCAGATGTTAAACGACGCAATCGATTTAACTTCTCTTCATGCTTTTGAATCTCATGTACTTCTACATCTAGATTTTCATACTCAATACCAAGAATATTACATAATTTATTAACATAGGATGTATCACTAGTGTCAATTGAAAGGATCTGAGATACTATATCATTATAATCACGTGCCTCTAACCATATTTTTAATTTTTCATTATGATAATATCTCAATATATTTTCAACATCAGCATATTGCTGCAATTCTTCTAAAGTTCTAACTTTTACACCATTAGAAAACTCTAATGGAAATTTTATTTTTTTAGCCATATATCTTATTACCTTTTAAAACCAGTTAAATGGATTTAAAGCTTTCGCTATAGATTTAATACCACTACAAATCGCACCGCCTAGTGATTTAACAGTACTTACCGCACCTTTTACAATTCGTTTTGCTCCATTATATACTGCCTTACCAACGACTGACCCTGCAATAGCACCAACAATACCACCAATAACATTACCAATACCAGGGGCAATAGATCCTAATGTTGCACCTAATTCAGCACCAGACAAAAAACCAAAATGACTTGCCACACCAATTGTAGTAGCTTCGCCCATGCCATCAACTGCTTCTATAGGTGTAATATCTCCATTCCCTAATTTATATAATACTTTTGCATTTTCAATAATTATTGCTCCAGCTAATCCTAATGATGCAGCAGAAGTATTCTTAGCTATTGGTAACATGCCTTTTCGTGTTGCAACTACAAGTGCTCCTGTTGTCGCAGCTTTAGCACCCGAATCTGCACCAGTAACTAATGCTGTTTCTATGACTTTATCAGATTTAACATCTTTGCCACTCAACAAATCACCTACAACTTTAATGGAAGCTCCCAATGCTACACCTGTAACACCAGCAAGCATAGTTTGTTTTCCAATATTCGTAATCAGTTGTTTATTTTTGTAATAACTCCAATCTTTCTGTCTTAAAGATTTTCCATCTTGCGCCCTATTTTGCAATGTTTTAGCTTGTCTTTTGCTTATCGCATCAGAAGAAACCCCATCATCTGTTTTAATTTGATCTGATACTGTTTTCTGTTTACTAAGTTTAGACTTAACAATATCAGTTTGATTTTTAGGGACTAATATACGTTGATTATTATAATTTTTATCATTCACCATGCTTGCCGTTGCATTGGCATCTTTGCCAAATTTTACTTGGTGTCGCTGTATATTCTTTTGCCCCCAAAACTTATCATCAACAGCTATATCTACAGAGTTTTTGCCATATGTTTGTCCTGCTTCTGGTTGCAAAACACGTGCTCTAAAATTAGAATTCTCTAATGATGCATTAGCATTAAATGTATTTACTAACTCTTGTTCAGCTATAAAACCATCTAAATTAGGATTTTGATTAATAGTCCCTGCTTGTGTAGTTACTACATTAATCATATCCTCATTACATCTTGCAAGTGTACTGTCAATCTCAGATAAATATTGCGTGAATCTTTCAGCACTAAAAGCTTCTCCACCTTTTAAAATTGTATTATTAAGCCATGCACTTCGACTTACATTATTGGATTTCGCCTTTTTATAATCATCTTGGGCTTTTTCATAACGCTCTAACGATTCTATACTGGACTTTGCAAGTTCATCAGCCTCTTCTTCACTTATTTCAGGCATTTCTGATTTAAAATAATCCTTTAACCATACTTGGTTAGATACACTTGATTTATTTACAGAATTATCATAAGAGCTAGTTGCTTTTTTTAGTAAACTTTCAAATGCTTTCACATTAATAGTATTTGTCATGATTCCTCCATTATTTTGAAGCATTCTTAAATTTCTTTTCTTTATACATCTTAATCATGTCATCTATGGATTTACTCATGATAACCTTTAATGAATGTGTATTATCAATAGATTTAATAATATCGTCAGTAGTAACTGCGTTACGTTCAGATGTGAAAGCTAATTCTATGGCATCTTTAACAACACCTTCAATATCTGCACCACTATATCCATCTGTTTTAATAACAATTTTATTTAAATCTATATTAGGTAAATCTGTTGGACGTCTTTTTTCTAGATGAATTTTAAAGATTTGCTCTCGTTCTTTATTATTTGGAAACTCAACAAAAAATACTTCATCAAGTCGACCTTTGCGTATCAATTCCGCAGGTAATTTATTCACATCATTTGCAGTCATAATAACAAAAACTTGGCTTTTCTTCTCCTGTAGCCATGTTAAAAAAGATCCAAGTAATCGATTCGTAATATCGCCTGTAGATGAACCACCACTAACACCAGAAAAAGCTTTTTCAATCTCATCAATCCACAAAACACATGGAGAGATATCTTCAGCTATCTTTATTGCCTTACGCATATTTTGTTCAGATTCACCGACATACTTCCCCATAATGCGCCCCATATCTAACCGTAACAATGGAGTATTAAAAAGTTTAGCAGTCGCTTTAGCACTTAATGATTTACCACAACCTGGAATACCTGCAATTAGAACACCTTTTGGCATATCTACACCAAAAGCTTTAGCTGCATCTATATCTTTATATATCTTTGCCTTATTTTGAATCCATTCTTTTAAAACTTCTAAACCACCAATATCATTCATCGTTTCATCTAATGCAATCATCTCAAGAACACCAGACTTCTTAACAATTTGTTTTTTTTGTTCTAGTACTAACTCAAGATCATTAGATGTAATTTCACCATCATCTGCATAAGATAATGCTAAAATATTTTCGATTTCATATTTTGATAGCCCTCTAAATGCGTTAACAAGCTTTCCTTTTAATATATTATCAACTGGAATATCTTGTTCATTACAAAACTGTTCAATACATAAAGCTATCTCATTTGGTTTAACTGCATCTTCATCTATAATGGTTACGAACGGTTCCAACTCTACAGGTAACTCAATATTTTCTCCCAGTAAAACTAAAGTACATTCTTCAACTCCGCCTGTATTAATTAACTGGGCAATGTATTTTAAAAGACCAATAACTTTTGGATTACTAATATGATGTCTAATATCTTTCAAGATAACAATAGAGGAATTTAAATCTTCACCACCGGTAGATACCAAGAATTGCAACATTGAATCTAATGTTATATCATTAGCATCTGATTCATTTACTACCATGCCAATTTCTGACCATTGAATAACAGTTCTACTGTCATCTAAATTTGCCAAAGTATTAACAGCATTAGGCTCATCATATGTGTTATACATTAAAATAGGAAAGCCAGCATCCATATAACGCGCTAATTTACTTTCAGATGTATTCATTTTCTAATTCCCCCAAAATATGTTAACATCCCCATGTATATTCAATTCTTCATTTTTACTTCATGAAATATCATATCACAAATAAAATAAATTGAATACCAATATATAAATCGAAAATTTAGCATTAAATATATCGATTCAATTTTTATTTTACATAATGTGTAAAACAATATCTTCTTATGGATTAACTTTAGTATACCGAAACCTATACGTAATTTTTTACACACCAAAAAGCCGCCCAACCTAAGTTGAGCGGCTTTCACCATTCTATAAAGAATTATATAGGCTCTTTGTCAAATGTTGGGGTGTTCACCCTACGAGTCTTGTTTGGCACCAATCATATGTATGGTTGGTGCCATTCTTTTTGCTCAAAAGTAGAATACGTACTCTAAATCTACCAAAGTTGCGAAGCCCATAGCTTATTCGTTTTAATACCTTAATCTTGTTGTTAGTTCCTTCTGTGTATCCATTAGAATATGGGAGTAAGAATGCATTAGTTAATTGAGTCATCCATACAGGAAATGATGTAAAGAAGTTATTAAATTCTTTCAAACCAGATGCTTTTACTAATTCTAACCAATGGGTTAAATGTGTAGCTATTCCTTGTTTACCATAGGTTGAAAAGATTTTTCTGAAAGATAGTTTTAAAGCATATGCTTTCCGTATATCTTCAGATATTCGAAGTATTTCACAGAGTTTGATGTGCTCAGCTTCCGTTAAATGATCTGGATGTTTCATTAGCACACGTCGATTCTGTTTTAACATACGTGAATAAGCAGCCAGTTTATGTTGCTCACGCTTTCTCACTCGCTCTACCGCCCAATCCACAAGTCGACACACATGGTATCTATCACAGATAATATGCGCATGTGGAAATAGCGCCTCCATGATGCGTTTAAACTGTATGGACATATCCATAACAATAAACTTAACTTGTACTCGATCTTTATGTTTAAATGATGCAAAATAGCGGATTAATGCTTGCGTATCACGTTTCGGTAAAATATCTAATATTTCATGTGTATCTGGATTGGTTAAATTGACTTGGTATTGATAGCCTTCTGCATTTCCTTTGAATTCATCAATACCAATAACAGTAGGTAGTGTTCTAGGCTTAGGTATAGTAATCATAGAGCAATAGCGTAATACTGTAGTAATAGATGTATCACACTCTTTAGCAATAGCAGTATAGGTTAAACTTTCAGTAAGTTTATCAAATAGCAGTTTAATATTGGTTATACTGAGTTGCATATATTTTCGTACAAATGGATTATTCTCGGCAAAAGAATGCTTACAATGAGGGCAAATATATCGACGTTGTCTGTATTTCCCAATTAATGGTCCTCGTTGTACTTTTCCAAATTTTACCGTACGTATGCGGTAATCTTTAATACGCTCTGTCGTTTCTCCGCATTTTGGGCAAATATGTTGTGTTACCGGTAATTCTATGTCAAAAATAAATGTTCCGTCCAATTCATAGCTGTTTGTAATAAACTCTTGTTTTACATTATGTAAAAATTCAGTATAATCAGTAGTAGGCATATAAGCTCACATCCTTTCTTTAGGACTTTGACACTTTTATTGTAAAGTATGTGAGTCTTGTATGCTTATTTTTTTTCTTTGAAACAAAGTATAAATTTCTAATTATCTTTTTATATTTTCTTAAATGCTCGTAAAGCCTTATTCTATGTGCTTTCGAGTATTTTTACTGTAGGAAGATACTTCACGTTTCTTTGCATATTTCCTCATGTCTTAGCTGTCAGAAGTGGTAAATAAGTAGTAAATTCATTTGTACTACTAAGCAACAAGACGCTCCTGTTGCTTCTCTTTATTCAAGCGTTTCATTTCTGCCATTGCAGAATCGAATGTTGCATGTGCGTAATAGTTCAGCGTCATGGCTATATTAGCATGTCCCATAATGTACTGTAATGCCTTTGGATTCATTCCTGCATTTGCATAGTTGGTACAGAATGTATGTCGCAAACTATGTGGAGTGATGTGTGGCAATTTATCCTCGTTATACTTATTGTATTTCTTAACAAGACCTTTCATCATGCCGTTGTAATCACTTGCCACTTTTGGATAGTTCTTTCTATTAAGAAAGAGGAAATCACTATATCCATCAATCTCAACACGCTTATCATTCTTTCGATTCGCTAACACTCGCTTAAATGCTTGATAGGCTTCTTCAACCATAGGAACTTGACGTTCGCCACTTTTGGTCTTTGGTGTTTCAATGTAGTACCCAATTTCAGTATCTCTCAATAGCTGATGGTCTATATTGACAAGACGATTCTCAAAATCTAAATCTGGAAGTGTCAAACCACCAAACTCTGAAATACGAAGACCTGTTTTTAAGAGTATCAGAATTTCATCATAATTTTTGCTGTAGGTTTTATCAGCTTTTGCAAAGGCTAACAGTTTTTCTTCCTGTTCTTCTGTTAGTACGGTCTTAGGGACAGTATCATCATCAAGAACTGCTTTCAGTTGAAAGTCAAATGGATTCTTCCGAACACAATCATCTTGTATAGCAATATAGAATGAAGCCTTTAAAGAACGTTTGTAGTTATTGATGATTTGATAAGCATAACCATTTTCACTCATTCTAATAGCCCATTCTTTAGCGTCTGATGGCTTAATACTGTCAATACTTCTTACACCTAACTTGTCTTTCTTCAAAATATCCATAAGATATTTGCGTCCAGTTTCAGTGTTTTTTCTAACCTTTGGTCTTTGAGCGTTCTGTTTTGCGTAAAGCTGGCAGAGTGTCATTTTCTTTCCTACAACATCAATACCATCATGAATGTCTTTCTGTAACTCTGCGATTTTCTCTCTAAGTGAGATACAATCACGCTTTCCTGCTGGTACTCGGTCTGTAGCCACAAGTTTCCACGAGTAAACAAATTGCGGTTCTCCAAATGAATCTATATATTTGTATAAGTATCTTCCGTCTTTTCGTTGGCTCTCTCCAGTCTTTAAGATTCGACCTTTATTGTCACGTCTTTTTTCTGACATGGCATTTGCTCCTTTCCTTTATGGAAAGAGCCTTGATACGACTTAATACTATTTTATCATATACAAGACCCTTTGGCGACGCTAGATTGCGTCCAATGTATCTATAATTTTTTCAAATTGTTTTCGTTTAATCTGAATACGATTGCCATTCATAATCAGCCAATTTGCATTTTTATTTTCCTCTGCCAAGCGTCGTAGCTTGTTTTCGCCAATACGAAAATATTTTGACGCTTCTTCAATGGTTAGGGTATAACGTTCCCAAATAGGAATGTCAGTCTGCTTCATAAAATCCTCCTTTCCAAATCACTTATTTGGATTTCATAAAAGTTGTTTTACCAGCAATCGAACAGCTTTAGCAAAGCTCACGGGAGTTCCACCCCTGCATGGTTCTCATGTAGCCATACTCATTGCCTGCGACGGTTTTATCACGCTCGGACTATTGACTGTATGGGAGTATCATTATCACGATAAGAATGTCGTTGCAGGCAATCCTGCTAAAGATTGCTTCTCGGATCACTAACATGAATCGCTCGCTATCTTTATAAGATAGGTCATGGCGGTTAGTTCCGTTGGCTCTTTTCTTATCGAAACGTATTCGATTACTTTTATTCAGTTTTCAAAGAACAATGGCTCGTT
>OKVG01001082.1_pt1 | contig 13191 bp, 7 predicted proteins | sample 1606981 | NCBI WGS metagenome assembly OKVG01 (sample SAMN03281018, study PRJEB24777) | human gut metagenome | isolation source: fecal sample PR128 from 1 month old male Malay infant, vaginal delivered... | reverse complement strand
CCTTTGAGGAGCTGCCGCTTGTGGGTATTCTTGCTGAGGCTCTGGGCAAGCTTGATACAGCATCACATACCGCGTCTGAGCTGGATATTCTTATTGAGAGCAACCTTGGTCACCTCTCGTTCTTCACTGATATCTACGACCAAGACACGCTTGACCAGGCACATCCCGCCTTCATTGTTGCTGCAAGTGCCCTTGCCGAGAAAACCCAGGGGCTTGCAAGTATTCCTTCTGATGTCTGGTCCAGCACGCGTTTTGATGACTTGAGCCGCCTCAAGAACATCTTGATTCAGCGACGTATTGCACAGGAGCAGTACTTTGTGGGTGCGGGTCATACTGCCGCGCAGAATAAGGCTTTAACCTCCTATTCTGCTGCTAGCCGCGTAAACGATGCGCTGGCAGGCGTTGGCTTCTACGAGTACCTAAAGAACCTGCTTGCCAACTGGGATGAGCGTGCTCCTCAGCTTGCAAAAGACCTGGATGCGCTTACTTGTAAGATTTTCCGTGCGGACAACGTCACCGTCAGCTTTACTGGCTCCACTCAGAGCCGCGAGACATTCTGGCAGGCAGCGGGAGACCTTGGCCTCAAGAAGGGCAATGAATCGCAGGTAGGCAGCGCAACGCAGACACTTGTTGTTCCTGAAGGCAAATTGCAGCATGTGGCATACCTCATTCCATCAAACGTTTCCTACGTTGGTCTCTCCTATCCAAACGTTGCCCACGCAACCAATGAACAGCAGGGTAACTGGCTCATTGCCACCAGAGTTCTTGGTCTTGATTACCTGTGGAACGAGGTTCGCGTCAAGGGTGGCGCTTATGGCGTCATGTTCAGAAACTCTATTGCTGGCCTGCAGAGCTTTGTCTCCTACCGAGACCCTGCGCTTGATGCAACCCTTGACCGCTATGTTGGTGCAGGTAGCTGGCTCTCTGAGTGGACTCCAGACGCTGACGAGTTTGAGGGCTATGTAGTTGCCTCTGTTGCAGGCGTTGACGCTCCTGTGCCTGCTCGTATGCTTGCTCGCAGGCAAGACATTGAGTACTTCAACCACCGTGATCCAGAGCGTCTTCTTAAGCTTCGCGAGAAGATCCTTCACGCCCAGGTTGATGACATCAAAGAACTGGGAAGCACCATGCCTCAAAGCTATAATGACCTCTCGATTGTTGTCTTTGGCGCCAAGGATGCCATTGAAGCCTCCAAGCTTGATCTTGAGGTTGTCGACCTCTTTGGCGGCCAGGAGAACTAGGCCTGGTAGCTGCAACAAAACGCAAAAGCCCTGTCATGCACGCGCATGACGGGGCTTTTCTTGTGAGGCATGAGGTGCAGCTAGATGGTCTTCTCGCCAGCTGGCGCGCAGGCGGCGCGTTACTCGCTTCTCAACGCCTGAACTGGATCGGACTTAGCTGCCCTACCTGCAGGAATAAGACCTGCAAGGAGCGTCAAGACAACGCTAATCAGAATCAAAATGAGCGCACCATTCAGCGGCAAGACCACCAGGTTGTCCACGTTAAACATGGCTTTGACCACAGCATTTGCGGGCAAAATGAGTAGCTGTGTAATGCCAATACCCATAACACCAGAAATAAGACCTTCGATAAACGTCTCCGCATTGAATACGTTGGCAATGTCTCGCCTGGAAGCACCAATGGAGCGCAGAATACCAATTTCCTTTTTACGCTCAAGTACCGAGATAAACGTAATGATGCCAATCATAATGCTGGAAACAACAAGTGAGATAGAAACAAACGCAATCAACATCGCCGAGATCATATCAACAATCAGCGTAACGGAGCTCATCAGCGCGCCAACAATGTCGGTATACGTAACTACCTTAGACTCTTCACCTGCAGCCTTTGCATCTGCGTTGTACGTATTAAGAATTTCAACAATCTTCTCTTTGCTTGCAAAATCTTTAGGATAAATATTGATTGACGTGGGCTTATTAAGGTCCGCATATCCCATCTTAGAAAGATTTGACTCATACGTTGCTGGTGTTGCTCTTAGCATTGACGCAGCAATAGCTGCGAGCTGCGATGGGTCAGCATTGAGCTTAAAGGCGCTTGCAAGCGTTGCTTGATCTATCTGCATAGCATTGGACATATTTGCCGCAACGCCCTGCATAGCTGTATTGAGAGCGCCTGCAATCTGATTTTGCATCCTGGAAGCAACCTGCGTCATCACGCTGGTTAGCGCAGACTGCACGTACGCACTCATAGCACGCGTAATAGCTGCAGAAAGCGCACTTGCAATCTGTGATTGATAAGCACTCATAAGCCTCTGAGAAACCTCAGCCTGAACGCTTGGAAGATCTGGATTGGTTCCCAGCTTATTTGCTAGGGCTGTGACCAGCTGTTGCTGCAAGTCATCGGTATCAACCGCAGAAGAAACCGTAGTCACAATCTGCGTGCGCACCTGATCTGTTGCTAGGTAGTCTGCCATGGTCTTACCGGGATTAGCAGCACTCCAAGAGTTCCATCCCAGAGCAATATTGCCCATAAGCGAAGAAATGGCGGCTTGTCCACCTGGCTTAAAGTTGACGGTAATGCCAGAAAGAATCTGCTGAATGTCTGCTGCAGAGAGCTCTGGGAAAGCCGCTGCCAGCGCAGCTGGATCAAGCGAAGACGTAACAGAAGACAGAACATCGCTATCAGACAAATTAAGCTGTGACGGATCAAAAGCAGGTAACTGCACGTCAGAAAGGTCAAGCGAGGACATATCCAAGCCAGACAGATTAATTGACGAGAAATTCAGCGCCTGTGGATTGAAGTTAAATGCTGAAGACAGTACGTTAGAATCAACGGAAATGAGAGAGCCGATAGAAAGTCCCTCAGAAGTTTGACCGTTCTTCTCGTCCTCAAAGGTTTTACCCGTGAACACATCAACGTCCGAACGATTCATCTGGTCCTGAACAATAGGAGATGCCTCTGCATCAGAAATCATCTTCTGAGTCAGTTGTGGTGTGTAGTAAATGCCTTCAGAAAGCGCTCCTGTGGTAGTTGGGTCTTTTGCCTGAACAACACCAACAATATGCAGGTCAGGTGCATTTGCAATGAGGTCATTCATGTATGACTGATCATCGGATTTGTCTGTCCAGACACCAAGATTTCCGTCCCATACATAGCGCTGATAAGGCATAACCAGCTTAAAGGTTGGAGACATCAGCTGCTCGTAGGTGTATGTATTATGAGACTCTTCGATAGTGCCAGATTCTCCACTTGCAATTTTATCAACGGTAGAGCGCAGGCCAGCATAATCACGCAGGCCAAGCGTGTACTCCAAAAAGTCATCCATGGTGCCGTTTGGACGCAATACCAGAACAGCCTCATTCCAAGCAGTGGGCCATCTACCAGCACGAACTGTATAACGGTCCTCGTAAATAGAAGGATTTCCCGGAAGCTCATTAAACAGCGTGGTACTTGCAAATGAAGCAAGCGGACTATATGACGGAATCTTAGGCGACACCTTAGAGAAGGTAACGTCTGGCTGCACCTGAACAGGGTCAGAAGAACCAGAGTCCGCGCCTACTGGCAGGTAGATGAAGGGGCTTACGGAATAGCCATAGGTAATAGCACTGGCATACGTGTTAATGCCGCCACCATTATTGTCGAGAAACGCCTTCAAGCTGGTCAGATCATTGGACCCGATGCTTTCTGCCTGCATTCCCAGCCTGTTGTTTGTAGGAATAGCGCCCTCAGCGGGTTGGTTTTCTAGCTTTGCAGCCTCTGCGTTTTTCTGATTCTGCGTCATCTCACTTTGTGCATCTTGCGTTTGAGAATCAGCCGAGTCAGAACTGCTACCACTTCCAGAAATAAAGGAAGAAATATTAACGGACTGCTCAGAGATGGTGAGTGGATACATTGAAAGCGTATCCTCCTCAACCTTCTTGATGTACTCGTTTGTACCATTTGCCAGTGCCAGAATTGCCGCAATACCAATAATGCCAATAGAGCCTGCAAACGCCGTCATAAGCGTGCGGCCCTTTTTGGTCATGAGGTTATTAAACGAGAGACCCAGTGCAGTCAGAAGCGACATAGAGGTCTTGCGAGAAGGCTTGGCTTCTCGATGAGCAACGCTTGCAACGTCAAATGGATCTGAATCAGCGGTTACCTGACCATCCGCCAGCTCGACAATACGCGTTGCATACTGGTGGGCAAGCTCTGGGTTATGCGTAACCATAATGACCAGGCGGTCCTTGGCTACCTCTTTAAGCAAGTCCATAACTTGTACAGAGGTTGAAGAGTCAAGAGCTCCTGTTGGCTCATCTGCCAGCAGAATCTCTGGGTCATTTACCAGTGCACGAGCAATAGCCACGCGCTGCATCTGTCCACCAGAAAGCTGATTTGGACGCTTATTTGCGTGTGCTTTAAGGCCAACCTTATCAAGGGCTTCAAGTGCGCGTTCGTGACGCTCTGACTTAGAAACGCCAGAAAGTGTCAATGCAAGCTCAACGTTACTCACCACGCTTTGATGAGGAATAAGGTTATAGGCCTGGAATACAAAACCAATGCGGTTGTTTCTATAGGTATCCCAGTCTCGCTCTTTGAACTTCTTGGTAGAAATACCATCTACCAGCAAGTCTCCAGAATCAAAGCGATCAAGACCGCCAATGACATTGAGCATAGTAGTCTTACCCGAGCCTGAAGGGCCAAGGATTGCTACAAACTCGTTATCTCTAAACGCAACGGAAATATGGTCCATTGCAGTTTGTTCAAATCCACCAGTGTTGTAACGCTTTGAAATACCTTTGAGCTCAAGCACAAGTTGCTTCTTTCTTGTTGTGCTGGTTGTAGTACGAGATTGTAGTGCTAGTTGTTGGCGTCCCCATCAGCTACACCGTTCTTCTCGCCAGTAGCTGTCTGAGCTACTGCGTCCTCTGCAAATGGATCAGCAGTGACGTCCTCAATAACCTTCCGCTGAGCCCAGCTCAAGCCGTAGAACAGACCAAAGAGCACCCAGAACCATGGCGCATAGAGCATGACAACCATCAAGAGGGCAAAAAGTCCTCGGAGAAGAGTCCAAGGAAGCACCACAATCAGGAAGAAAAAGAATGGCAGTACAAAGAGGATTGCTGCAAGCGTGCGAAGTACAACTGCCACTGTCTTAGTCAACGAGAAACCCGTATTGCGTGCAATAAGCAGACCTACTAGGCCAGCAATGCCAAAATACAGCATGATTGGCGCAACAAAATAGGAATAGAACAGCGGTGTAGAAGGGTCTTGAGGCAGCATTTGCCTAAGAACCATCAGCACAATTCCCAAAACCGTTAAAACGCCAAGAAATGATGCGTTTCCAATAAAAGTCTTTTTCGTCATAGTTAACTCCTTTGAGAAGGGGTATTAAGTATAGTGTAACTAGTACCTTGTTCCCGACCTTGTCTATTTCATACGCGGGATGTGGCTAAAACCGCTGCTCTCCATATGTCTCCGGGTCAAACGTTTGAATTAAAGGAGTTTTTCATGACTGATGCAGAACTCAAAGCAAGCGCTGAGGCGTTTGTTAACGAGCACTGGGAAGAGATTATTGAGGATATCCGCTACCTTGTGCAGGTAGAGTCCGTTGAGGATCTGTCTCTTGCAGAGCCAGGTAAACCTTGGGGCCCAAAGTCTTACGAGGCACTTCGCCGTGGCCTTGAGATTGCAGAGCGCCTAGGCCTTGAGACCACAGACGTAGACGGCTACCTGGGCTTTGGTGACCTTCCTGGTGAGTCCGAGAAGTACCTTGCTACCATCGCTCACTCCGACATTGTTCCTCTGGGTAAGGGCTGGACGGTAGACCCACTGGACGTTACCCGCCGCGAAGGCTTTATTCTGGGTCGCGGCGTTCTGGACGACAAAGGTCCTCTGGCCCTCTCCCTCTGGGCAGCTCACTACTTTGTAGAGCAGGTAAAAAAGACTGGCAAGAAGCTTCCTTACACCTTGCGCGCCATTGTTGGTAACAACGAAGAGACCGGCATGGGCGACGTCCCTTACTACCTCTCCAAGTATCCAGAGCCAGCATTCTGCTTTACTCCAGACGCTGAGTTCCCTCTTATTTGCGGCGAGAAGGGCGTGTACCACGCACAGTTCACTTCTCCAAAGATCGCTGGTGCAAACGGCGAGAAGATCGTTGAGCTTGATGGTGGTACTGTACCTAACGCAATTCCAGGACTTGCAAGCGCACTTGTTCGTGCTGATGCTTCTACCTTGGCTGATACTGATTCCATCAAGGTTGAGGACGCAGGTGTTGAAGATGATGGCACCAAGCTTGCCCGCATTAACGCAACAGGTAAGGGTGGACACGCTTCCATGCCTGAGGGAACTGTCAACGCAATTGGCCTACTTGTGAGCTATCTGCTTGATAACAACATCTGTGGAGAGGCAGAACGTGACTTCCTGACCTTCTCGCAGCAGCTTTGCTCAACTACTGACGGTGCTGGTACTGGTATCCAGAGTTCTGATGACAAGTTTGGTCCTCTGACCTGCATCTCTGGTACTATCCGTACCAAGGGTGACGTCTACGTACAGACTATTGACTCCCGCTATCCAACCTCTACCACCGGCGAGGCAATTACTGCTCGTATGACTGAGCTGGGCGCCGAGCATGGCTGCACCTTTGAGGTTCTTTCCGATGCAGTTCCTTTCTACATTGACCCAAATTCTCCTGAGATTACTACCCTTCTTGATACGTTCCATGAGTACACAGGAAGCAATGAGCAGGCGTTTGTTATCGGTGGCGGCACCTATGCACGTCACTTTAAGCGTGCCGTTGCCTTTGGTCCTTATGACAGTAAGGCAGCAAAAGACCTACCTGAGTGGGTTGGTATGGAGCACGGTCCTGACGAGGGAATCTCTGAGGAATGGCTCAAGCGTGCTCTTAAGATCTACATTGTCAGCATTGCTCGCCTGATGCAGCTTGATCTGTAAATTAATTAAACAGCAGAAACGCTAAAACAAAGCCTCTGTATTCCATTTGATTTGACTGCCTCCCATTTCTTGGACATAAGAAATGGGAGGCAGTTCATATGCGGGGGATTTGATTCTGCAGCGTGTTAGCGTTGGCTTTTAGGCCTGGCGCACAAAATAGCGCCGCTTTCTTATGTTCTGCTGAAGAATCAACATGTTCTTAATCAAGATAGCCAGGCAGCTAGGCGCTCGCACTACCTGATATGCATCTCTATGCATAAACTTCATCTAATATGCTTAAACATGAATAGCGTCATATAAAAGATTTAACTATAGGTAAATTTCGCACCTACGGAACACACCTAAGTCGGATATTCTGCTCAGATACGGGCATTTTACACACCTAATGACGATATTCTGCACGTTTGAGGTATTTTCAGCGTAATGTATACGTCTTTTTGACAGATTATCCGACTTAGGTGTGTTTTGAACTGACTCCTATTTCTCGTGTCCAAGAAATGGGAGGCAGTTCAGATACAGAGGCTTTTTGCAAGCAATTATTCACTACGCTGCGCCTAGGAAGTAAATTTCTTCCACAAGCGTAGACCATAGCTATTAGGAAGTCCTGCCTCAATACGAACAGCCAAGTACCATCCCGTGGCGTTATAAACCAACTCAAAGATATCTTGGCTGTTTACAGCAGGGATGCCCTGCGTTAATGCTGTAAAGATAATTCTTACTACGTCAAATACAACAATGAGGGTCACCGCAAGAATATAAGGCCTAATAAAGCGAGCATTGTTTGAACCCTTAAGGGCAAGAAGACCTGCAACAAGAGAAAATGCCGCACCAAGTGTCACCAAGAAAATGGTAAGGATTCCCTGTTGTTCAAGGAATTGATTAACCGTATCTAAAGCTGGTTGATTTACAACTCTAGAAAAATCATGCAATCCAAGCAGAATCAGAATAAGAAAAAGTGCAATACCACTCAGCGTGATAGAAACCAGTGCAAAAAAGTGCAGGACTCGCTGGTGACGAGAGCGCCAATACGTAGTTCCTACGATGCCCTGGTCATGCTCCTTCTTTACTTTATCCGCAAGATTAGAGCAAATTACCACGTAGACAATGGTGTTGATCTGGATGAATGGGTCCAGGATAATCAAGTCTCCTCTACCCCAGGCCCACAAAATTCCTACCAGAATAATCAGGCCAATCAAATAGCAAAGAAATCTGTATGGTTCAATTTTTGACGAGTCTTTGGCCGCACGTAGACCAAGCATTGAAGTAATGATCTGCAATACACCAATAAGCAATACAAATACATAGCCGAAAAGTACGTTTTTACTGAACGTAAAATACACGTGACTAAATTCCAGCTTTTCAAAAGGAACTGCAGGTTGTAGACCCATAACAGTTGCAAAAAGAGATGCTGACGTAGTCAAAACATCTGCCACACCCAAAATAATCAAAACAATTGAGACGATGCGTAAAACATGTTGAGCAGGAGTTCTTGGAACTGTAGCCTTAACACGGTCAGACGCAGGACGGTCCAATGGTTCATCCTCGTCTACTATAAGGAGTTTCTCGGCGCGCTCTGCTACTTCAGAAACGTTTTTTGTCAGCTCAGAGGATACCTCAGTGACTTTTTTAGAAAGCTCTTCTACCTTTGAATTTTCAGCTAACTTGGCAATTTCAGAACCGATGTCATTTTTCTGTTCCATTGACACAAAAAATCCTTGCACTCGTCCAAAATGTTCAAATAAATCATAGCATCAGTTACTTCGCTGTGTTACTATTTGCAACTGTCCGTGTACCTGCAAGTATGTAAGGAGGCTTGTTCGATGCTTTTTTAATCTTCTCGTGAGCGTGTCACATGTCCACACCACGAGTTTGTCTGACATGTTCCACCATTAATCGAGGAGAAGTATGGAATCGAATAAGCTTTTTGCGGAAACACCGCCATTTAAATTATTTTTACGAGCAGCCGTTCCAGGTGCTATTGCCATGCTTGCGTCAATGCTCTACGACACTGCAGATGGAATCCTTGTTGGACGCTATCTGGGGCAGGAGTCCTTTGGCGCAGTAACCATTGCCATTCCCCTGGTTATTCTCTGCTTTGCCGTTGCCGATCTTATTGGCGTTGGAGCCTCTGCGGTCATTGCGGTTGAGCATGGCAAGAAGAACCACCAAACGGCTAATAACATCTTTACCATCGCGTTTATCATGCTTATTACCACTGGCGTTATCAGCGGCATTTTCTTCTTCTTTTGTGCACCAAACGTTCTGGCACTTATGGGCGCTCAAGGAAAGATTGCCGAGCAAGGAGTCATCTACCTGCGCGTATGGACGCTGTTCTTGCCAGTTATGTGCATCTCATATGCCGTTGATAACTTCCTTAAGATCTGTGGAAAAATTAGACGCTCTACTAGTATTGCCTTTATTTCCGCAATTCTGGGAACCGTGCTTGAGTACTACTTCCTAGGCGTTTTAGGACTTTCCGTTGAATACGCAGCGCTGGGCTACTGCATCTCTATTACCTTCTCATCACTCTATGGCGTCTGGCCGTTCATTGGCAACAAGCAGATTCTCAAATTTGTAAAGCCGCGTTTTAACTGGACGCACATAAGAGAGATTTTTGTAAACGGCTTCCCCATCTTTATGCAAAACATCTCAAGCAGGATTTATTCCCTGTTAATGAACGCTGCCCTCCTGAGCCTTGGTGGAGATATTGCCATTGCTTCTTATGGCGTGCTTCTCTATTCTGGTGGTCTTATCCAACCGCTCATCTATGGACAGGCTGACGCCATGCAGCCAGCTGTTGGCTATAACTGGGGTGCAAAGAAAAAAGATCGAGTACTTGCTATCGAGAAGCACATCTTCTCTACAGGTATTATCATTGGCATCTTTGCGTTTTGTGTCTCATTCTTCTTCTCGGAGTTCTTAGTCAAGCTCTACCTGCCAGAAGGAACGCAAGACCTGCTCAACATGGCTATTCCCGCCATGCGCATTCATGCATTTGTCTTCATTTTTAGCTGGATTACTATGTGTACCGAAAGTCTTGCTATCGCCCTCAAGCAGACAAAGATTTCTAATCTTTTGAGCATCTTTATGGCGCTCATCTTCCCCATCAGCTCACTTTTGGTGTTGAAGCCCTTTGGTCTGGACGCACTTTGGTACGTGTCAGTTGTGTCCAACATACTCTCAGCGCTGCTCTCTGTTGGTTGTCTCATCCACATCTATCGCAAGCACTTTAAAGGTGTAAATTCAGACGGTGTTGATGGCGCTGACTCTGTATCCGATGGCACTCAGGAAAAAGACTCCCAGTTCACCGAGGCAGAGCTTTCCGCTCCCGAACTCTCCAGCCCAGAAGATCACCTAGATCCAGAATCCATCTCCCGAGCTCAATAGCACAACCCGCCAGAGCTCCGTTCACGCCTTCAACAGACACGTTCTGTTCACGTCGCGGCGCTTACATCCCGCGCACAACGTACTCCTCACAAAAACATGGCGAGAAGATCTTCTGATTCCAAGATCTTCTCGCCATAACCATGAGCGGTTATAGAGCGTCTAACTACAGCGCAGCAAGTGCCTGCTCGACGTCGTTGATAAGGTCCTCAGTGCCCTCAATACCGCAGCTCAAGCGCACAGTACCTGGGGTAATACCTGCTGCTACAAGCTCCTCATCGGTAAGCTGACGATGCGTTGAAGAAGCTGGGTGCAAACAACAAGAACGAGCGTCTGCAACGTGTGTAGCAATGGAGAATACCTTGAGGTTACCCAGGAACTTCTCGGCAGCCTCGCGACCACCCGCAACGTCAACAGTGATAACACCGCAAGAACCGTTTGGAAGGTACTTCTGAGCAAGCTCGTAGTACTTATCGCCTGGAAGGCCAGGATAGCTTACGTGTGCAACCTTAGGATTGTTTGCAAGCGCCTCGGCAACTGCCTGGCCATTCTTGCAATGCTGAGCCATACGAACGTGCAGGGACTCAAGGCCAAGGTTAAGATAGAAAGCGTTCTGTGGTGACTGAATGGAACCAAAATCACGCATAAGCTGAACAGTTGCCTTAGTAATAAAGGCACCACCGTTACCAAAGGTATCTGCATACACAAGGTTGTGATATGAAGGGTCAGGCTGAGTCAGACCTGGGAACTTATCTGCGTGAGCAGCCCAGTCAAAGTTGCCACCGTCAACAATGGCACCGCCAACAGCAGAGCCGTGACCGTCCATATATTTGGTTGTTGAATGGGTCACAATATCTGCCCCCCACTCAAGAGGACGGCAGTTCACAGGTGTGGCAAACGTATTGTCAACAATCAGAGGTACACCATGATCATGAGCGGCCTTTGCCCAACGCTCAATATCAAGAACAACCAGTGCAGGATTTGCAACGGTCTCACCAAAGACGCACTTTGTATTTGGTCTGAATGCTGCGTTAATCTCCTCGTCAGTTGCATCTGGCGAGATAAACGTGCACTCAATACCCATCTTCTTAAGAGTGATAGCAAACAGGTTAAAGGTGCCGCCATAGATGGTAGACAGGGAGATAAAATGATCTCCAGCCTCAGCGATATTAAAGACGGCAAAGAAGTTTGCGGCTTGACCAGAAGACGTCAGCATTGCAGCCGTACCGCCCTCAAGAGCACAAATCTTTGAAGCTACATTGTCAAGCGTTGGATTTTGAAGACGAGAATAGAAATAACCCGCAGCTTTGAGGTCGAACAACTCTCCAAGCTGCATCGACTCGTCATATTTGAACGTGGTTGATTGAATGATAGGCACTTGCCTAGGCTCACCGCAACCAGGCTGATAACCGCCCTGTACACAGCGAGTCTCGATGCTCTCAGACATAGCATCCTCCCTCATAATCATCATCCACGCCGCGCAAACGTTTCTGCGCTCCAAACGTGGACTATGTGATTACCTTAGGATACTAGTCTCTCTACCCTCAATCACACGCTCAATCAAAACTTTTTCATGTTCTGAAACAATTGCGAGGTCTGAGGTAACATCTCTGAAGTCCATAGAGTCTTTCCACTCTTTGACCAGAGAAATATTACGCTGAGCTGTGCAAATAGTGCTGAGCTCAGAGTCAATGTCTTGCATAATCTGGGTGTAATTTGCGCGTTTCTCGCCCAGCATATCACTGAGGTGGAAAAGAATGTGCTCAACTTCACGAACTTCTCGCCTTGCATGGTGTACCTCAGAGAAGCTAGTCATATCCAAGCCAAAGAGGCGCGCATCAATAGTCTCCAGCATGTAATCAAAGCGGCTGCTAATGTCTTCAAACGAAAGGCCACCTTTTAGTACCGCGTCTGACCATGCAGGCTCAAAGAGCTCATCCAGCGCGCAGCGCAGACTGCGACGGACAGCCTTCTTGCGCAGACCCTCGCAAATGCGATCGCGCTCAGACTCGCGAGCTGCTTCTACAGCGCTAACCAGCTTGGAGCCCTGAGAAAGCTCTCCAGACTCCATCAAATCTGCAACGGTATCAGAGAAGCCGTCAATCTCACGAAGACGCGTAGTTGCACCAAGCATCAGCCTATAAACAGGCTCAGCAATCTCAACTGCTTCCTCATTAAGAAGTGGCGAGAAAAACTTGGTAAGCAACTGAGTTCCCCTTAGGGCAAACCTAAATGCAGCGATAACTGCAGGGTCTTCTGGATGAGCACGGAACTCCGTGTATGCGTCTTCCAGGTTAGTTGCCGCGTGAGCACATGCCTCATCCAGGGCATCAAGCGTCTCCCAAGGCTGAGTAGAAGGACCACTGACCAGCCAAAGAAGCTTACCGTGAGGCTCTCGAACGTCTCCAAGCTGCTTCCAGACGCACTCGTGTTGATGACCAAGTGAACCACGTACGTCAATAGCGCACACGGCGCCCTTTGTCAGCGGAAGTTCAAATCCCAGCAGAGTCTCTGCAACATAACCCAAAAATGGGGCGTGACCAACAAGAATAAGCGTTTCTGCATCAGCGTGCTCAAGCTCTGCCTGAAGTGCAGGAAGATCTTGATCGTAAAGGGAGTCATGAATCTCTAGACCCTCAGAATCCAGAGCCTCTGCCACAATCTCTGCAGTCTCAAGCGCGCGAAGAGCGGGACTTGTCCAAATCTCAGCCTCTTCACCCTCTGGTCCCAACAGTCCAAAGATATGAGGATAATTAGCAGATAATGCCCTCTGACCAGCACGTGTAAGCTCTCGACTCATGTCTTCAGAGCCACGTTCAGATACACCATGTCTAACAAGAACCAAAGTCTTTACCATGTTTACCTCCGCTGGTCATCTGCAGAAAACTGCTTCTTATAGCGTAATAGGAC
>OKVG01001073.1_pt1 | contig 13278 bp, 10 predicted proteins | sample 1606981 | NCBI WGS metagenome assembly OKVG01 (sample SAMN03281018, study PRJEB24777) | human gut metagenome | isolation source: fecal sample PR128 from 1 month old male Malay infant, vaginal delivered... | reverse complement strand
ACTCTTTGACGCTTTCGCCAAGCCCGCCTCCACAGAACAGCCCGCGAAGAAGGGCCTGCTCGGCAAGCTGGGCCTGGGCGAATCCTCCGAAGAGGACAACTACACGACCGTCATGTTGGTCGGTTTCAACTCCGCTAAGGAACCCCCGGGCAACGGCGAGGACGCCCTCGACGTGATTCACCGCGCATTCGACCCGTGCGACGAGAGCCCCGGCTTCGACATGGACGACTTCTACGACTACGGTTCCGTCGCCCCGCAGCTGCTGAACAACGACGACTCCGAATCCACGGTCCTGGTGTGGCCCAAGATGTTCTACAACATGGTCACCATCCCCGAGCGCCGCCTGCGCCTGCTCGTGGTGACCGGCCCCGCCCCGAGCCTGTGCATGCAGCGGTTCATGAACCGCTTCTTCAAGTACGTGAAGAAGCTCCACGTGGACCACGCGATCTTCGTTGAGACCTTCGAGGATCAGGTGGCGCACACCCGCCCGTACCCGTACACGCTGACCACTCACGACGAGAAGCTGGCGGCAATCCCCGGTATTCTGCACGAGGACTACACCGGTTCTACCTCGGTCACGATGGCGATGTCTGCGCTCGCCGCCGAGCACGGCCTGCGTTCCTCGGTCATGCTGCGTATGAGCATCCCGGGGTATCTGAGCTTTGACCAGCAGAACCCGCGCGCGGTTGTGAGCCTGATCGAGGCGCTGGAGGTCATCCTCGGCATCAAGGTCGAGTCTGAGGAGTACGACCGCCTGCGTACCCACGCTGATGAGTGGGAGGCGGAGCTCGCCGAAGAAATGGCGAAGGACTACGAGAAGGTTGAGCTGGTGCGTGAGATTGAGCAGAAGATGGATTCGACTCTACGTACTGTCTCCGGCGAGGTGATTGCCGAGGATATTGAGGGCTACCTGGATTCCCTCAGCGGCGCATCCGAGGCCGAAAACCCGGCAGACGGTGGTGCGGGAGTCGCGGAGGATTCTTCGGAACGCTAGGTCTGTTCGCGCATCGGCCGCGGGTATGGGAAAATGATAAATAACTATGCCCATACCCGCGCCCAGCATCTCGAAAGGATGATGTGATTGGCACCCATGTCGAAGAACCCGCCCGTTCCGGCGGCGACCGACCCCGCGATTATTCGCAACTTCTGCATTATCGCCCACATTGACCACGGTAAGTCCACCCTCGCGGACCGTATGCTGCAGGCCACCGGCGTGGTTGCCCCGCGCGATATGAAGGCGCAGTACCTGGACCGCATGGACATTGAACGTGAGCGCGGCATCACCATTAAGTCTCAGGCCGTGCGCATGCCCTGGGATGTTGACGGCACCTCCTACGCGCTGAACATGATTGACACCCCCGGCCACGTGGACTTCACCTACGAGGTTTCCCGCTCCCTGGCCGCGTGTGAGGGTGCGCTTCTGCTCGTGGACGCCGCGCAGGGTATTGAGGCTCAGACCCTGGCGAACCTGTACCTGGCGATGGAGAATGACCTGACCATCATCCCGGTGCTGAACAAGATTGATCTTCCCGCGGCTCAGCCCGATAAGTACGCCGAGGAGCTGGCAAACCTGATTGGTTGCGAGCCGGATGAGGTTCTGCGCGTATCGGGTAAGACCGGTGAGGGCGTTGAGGCTCTGCTGGACCGTATTGTGGAGGCGATTCCCGCCCCGCAGGGTGACGCCTCCGCCCCGGCGCGTGCCATGATTTTTGACTCGGTGTACGACTCCTACCGCGGCGTGGTCACCTACGTACGTGTTGTGGACGGTAGCCTGCAGCCGCGTCAGAAGATTAAGATGATGTCCACCGGCGCTGAGCATGACCTGCTCGAAATCGGCGTGATTTCGCCGGAGCCCGTGCCCTCGAAGGGCCTGGGCGTGGGCGAGGTGGGTTACCTCATCACCGGTGTGAAGGACGTCCGTCAGTCCCGTGTGGGTGATACCGTCACCTCCGCCGCGAAGCCTGCGCAGGAGTCCCTGGGTGGTTACGAGGATCCCAAGCCGATGGTGTTCTCTGGCCTGTTCCCGATTGATGGTTCGGACTACCCGGCACTGCGTGACGCGCTGGATAAGCTGAAGCTCAACGACGCCGCGCTGATTTACGAGCCGGAGACCTCTGCCGCTCTGGGCTTCGGTTTCCGCTGTGGCTTCCTGGGCCTGCTGCACCTGGAGATTGTGCGTGAGCGCCTGGAACGCGAGTTCAACCTGGACCTGATTTCGACCGCGCCGAACGTTATTTACGACGTGGTGGACGAGGCGGGCAACGCTAAGCGCGTGACCAACCCGAGCGAGTTCCCCGAAGGCAAGATCTCCGAGGTGCGCGAGCCTGTCGTCAATGCGACGATCCTGACGCCCACGGAGTTCACGGGCACCATCATGGAGCTGTGCCAGGAGCGTCGTGGCTCGATGCAGGGCATGGACTACCTGAGCGAGGACCGCGTGGAGCTGCACTACCAGCTGCCCCTCGCCGAAATCGTCTTCGACTTTTTCGATCAGCTCAAGTCCCGCACCCGCGGTTATGCCTCCCTGGATTACCAGGAGAGCGGCGAGCAGAGTGCCGACCTCGTCAAGGTCGATATCCTGCTCAATGGCGACCGCGTGGACGCGTTCAGTGCGATCGTGCACCGCGACGGCGCCTACAACTACGGCCAGCGCATGACGAAGCGCCTCAAGGAACTGATTCCTCGTCAGCAGTTCGAGATCCCGGTCCAGGCGGCTGTCGGCGCGCGCGTCATCGCCCGTGAGACCATCAAGGCCCTGCGCAAGGACATGCTCGCCAAGTGCTACGGCGGCGACATCAGCCGTAAGCGCAAGCTGCTCGAGAAGCAGAAGGAAGGCAAGAAGCGCATGAAGTCCATCGGCCGTGTGGACGTGCCACAGGAAGCCTTCATCGCTGCGCTGACCTCCGACGTCCCGACGGGCAAGAAGTGAGCGGGGATCAGATGAACGAGGCCGTGGATCGTCGTCCGGGTGAGGCCCCGGAGGGCACGGTCTTCATGAGCCGCACGAAGTCTTTCACGCGACGCACTCGCGAACTGCCCGCGAACCTCGCGCGCACGTGGGAGGCCCATGCGCACCGCTATGTGGTCGAGCCGCGTCGCGGCGTTGGCTACACGACGGTCGCGCAGGATTTCACGCTCGATCTGGCTGAGTTGTTTGGACGCAGCGCTCCCGTGACGCTCGAGATTGGCTCGGGCACGGGCGAGCAGATCGTCGCTGCTGCGGCTGCCCATCCCGAGCGTGACTTCCTCGCCCTTGAGGTGTGGGTTCCGGGCATCGCCAAGCTCGTGTCCAAGGCGGTCGACGCGGGTGTGGATAACATCCGCGTGATCGAAGCCGATGCCGCTCAGGCCCTTCCCATCATGCTGGAGGACGCGTGCTTGGACGAGGTCTGGACGTTCTTCCCCGATCCGTGGCGCAAGGCCCGGCACCGTAAGCGTCGCCTGGTGTCCGATTCGTTTGCCCTCGAGGTGGCACGCCTGTTGCGCGACGGGGGAGCGTGGCGCCTGGCCACCGACTGGGACGACTATGCGTGGCAGATGCGAGACGTGGTCGAGGCCTGCGAGCTTTTTGACAACCCGCACGCCGGGGAGCGACCGGATCCGGGTGATCCTGAGCCTGAGCGTGGGGGATTCGCCCCGCGTTTCGAGGGACGCGTCGTCACGCACTTTGAGACGCGCGGTATCGATGCCGGGCGCCATGCCCATGACATTGTCGGCATTCGTCGTCCCCGTGGCTGACGTCGTGAGACGCGGAGTGTGCCGGTGAGCCCCGCCCAGCCTGAGGGGGAGTGCTGGCCGACCGACGGATCGCTCGACCCCGGCCTCGTCGAGGCGGATCGCGGTCGTCCCCTCTCCCTGTATGTGCACGTCCCTTTTTGCCGCGTGCGCTGTGGGTATTGCGACTTCAACACGTACACGGTCGGTTTCGGTCCGGGCGCGCAGGTGGGGGACTACGCGCCCTCCGTTCTTGCCGAGGCTGCTCTGGCGTCTCGGGTCATGTCCGAGGCAGGGCTCCCCACGCGCCAGGCACGGACGGTGTTTTTCGGTGGCGGCACTCCGACGATGCTGGATGTCGATGAGTTGACCGAGATCCTCGTGGGCCTGCGTGAACGCATCGGTATTGCGCCGGGCGCGGAGGTGACCCTCGAGGCTAACCCCGACACGGTGACGCGTGATGGACTCGTGCAACTGGCTGACGCTGGGTTTACTCGAGTGTCGTTCGGCATGCAGTCGGCCGTTCCTGAGATCCTCGCGACCCTGGATCGCACGCATACGCCCGAGCGGGTTCCCCTCGTCGTGGAGTGGGCGAAGGAAGCGGGCCTGTCGACCTCGGTGGATCTTATCTACGGAACCCCCGGGGAGAGCCTGGCGGACTGGGAAACATCCCTGCGTGCTGCCCTGTCGTACGAGCCCGACCATATCAGCGCCTACGCGCTTGTTGTCGAGGAGGGGACGAAGATGGGGGCGCAGGTGGCCCGGGGAGAGCTGCCGACCCCCGATCCGGACGATGAGGCTGCCAAGTATGAGCTCGCCGATGCCCTCCTGGGTGAGGCGGGATACGCATGGTACGAGATTTCGAACTTCGCGCACGTCACCGAGGCGGACCGCGCCTCGGGAGGTCCATCGACCCTCTATGGGCACGCCTCTTCCCATAACTTGGCTTACTGGCGGGACTGGGATTGGTGGGGCTGCGGGCCGGGAGCTGATTCGCACGTGGGGCGTATGCGCTGGTGGAACGTGAAGAACCCGGGAGCCTATGCGGGGCGTCTGAATGCTGGACAGTCTCCCGCTTACGCTGGCGAGGTTCTCGACGCGGATGCGCGCGAGCTGGAGCGTGTCATGCTGGGCGTGCGTACATCCGAGGGTGTTGAGATTGAGGGGCTGCCGGGTCTGTCACTGCCTGAAGGAACACGTGGCTCCTCCGGGGGGCGTATCGCCACGCTCATTGCGGATGGACTCATTGATGGGGCTTGCGCCCTGTCCGGGCGCGTTGTCCTCACGCTGCGTGGCCGTCTCCTCGCGGACTACGTGACCCGTGAAATCATGGGCTATTAACGGCCATTGACTGCCCGTGTGGCGGAATATGCATCTGGTGGTAAACATTATTGCGCAACCCCAGGTGCCGCGATAGAGCTTGTATTTCATATAGTACAAGTGTGAATGCGGAGATGGTTATTTACTGTTTGACACTCGGTTCGCATGCGCAATGTGACAAGCTAGCATTACGTCGCAATACTGTTGACATCATGGTTGAAATATGTTTGCCTAGATGTGTCATGTGAAGCCGAGTAATTTGCAGGGTTCCTCCATGAGGGGGCTTGTGAAGAGCCGTATACAAGGAAAAGTGTGGTACTGTGACTCTTCGTTACGCTGTCATTGCTGACATCGTTGGCTCTCGTACGCTGACCAATCGTGCAGAGGCTCAGAGAATTTATGAGGCTGCTCTTGCGGACGCGAGTGAGGGGCTTGCGCTCTTGCAGGCGCCTTACCCGACGGTCGGTGACGAATTTCAGGCTGTGGCCTACACGCTGGAGGATGCGCTTCTTCTGACGCTGCGTGCGCAGCTTCTGCTTCCCTCACAGCTTCAGCTTCGCTTCGGAATTGGTGCGGGGCGAATTGAAGAGTTCTCCTCGGGCGTTCATCGTCAGGCTCCGGCGCGTTCGCATGGTGCGGACTCGGCGCAGCTTCAGGATGGCTCCGCTTGGTGGGCGGCCCGCGCTGCGATTAACCGGGCGCATGATGTGCAGGACTCATCGAATCCGTTCATTCGCACCTGGTTCATGGCGCATGCCTCCGTTGAGTCGTCCTTCCCGAGCCATTGCCAGACCTGCATCAACGCGTTGCTGAGCCTGCGTGATCATGCGATCCTCAAGCTCTCTGCGCGTCATCGCCGCATCACAGCTGCGCTGCTTCTCGGTAAGACCCAGGTGGAGATCGCTCGGGCAGAGAAGCTCTCGCAGCAGGCCATTTCTGACTTCGCCCGGGGCACGGGGGTGGGGTTGATCCAGTCGTCACTCATCATTGCGGAGGCCGCACGTGCATGAAGTGCTTCTCCTAGGCATTGCCGCCTCGGAGCTGACCGTCCTTCTGACATCCGACCCACGACGCTGGTCGCGGCGCCTGTCTCTCTTTCTGACGCTCCTCCTCGCCGTGATCTGCTACGCGTGGTTCGTCCTTGGCGTCAGCGCGCTGGCGAATGCGCTCGGCGCGACGCTCGCGATCGTGTGGTTCGCATGGGATCTTGTCGATCCATCTGCGCGCGGGGTGCTTGGTCGTTGGGCGTTGGCATCCATCGGCTTTGTCGCGCTCCTGAGTGCGGAGCCAACGGAATTTCCGATGCTGTCGCTGCGCTCGGGACGTTCGATTGACCTCATTATTGCCGTTCTCTTCCTCGTCACGGGTCCGGCCAATCACCTGATTACGGCGATCCTGCAGTGTGCGCGCGGTCGTGCTTCTGAGCCTGTCCCCGGGTGGATTAATGCACCTGTCCTGCCCGCGATGCCCGCGTCGGTGTCGGAGGACGGCGACGAAGCCCGCGAGGGATCGGACGCCGTTGAGCCTCCCCTCATTTCTGGTGCGTTGCCTATCGTCGCTGGTCGTAGCGATGAGCAGGATGAAGTGACGGCATTGCGTGGTGGCCGCTGGATTGGGCCGCTTGAACGTCTCCTCATTATCGTTCTCGCCGGTGCGGGCGCGGAGGTCGCGATTGCCGCAGTTGTTGCCGCCAAGGGCGTCATCCGTTTTCCTGAAATCTCGCAGGACTCGACGGGGGAGAAGGCTGAGGAATTCCTCATTGGCTCAGTGTCCTCGTGGATTCTGGCTGCCCTCGTGTCGATGCTCATTCACGCCGTGAGCCTGCACTGAGCGGTTTGGCCGCTAGAGTAAGCCGGGTGAATAGCTCAGATCCCTACGGCCGCAATATTTTCGCCCATGACCCGCACCGCGATGGGCCGGGGGCGAGGCGTCCGCGCTCTCAGGCAGTCCATGTCGAGATCGGCATGGTGCTGGAGGATGTTGCCTCCGGTTGGGTCGGTGCCGTGACGCGTGTGGAAAAGTCTGGCGGTGTTCACCTGGTGGAGCTGGAGGATCGGCGAGGAGTGCGTCGTTCCTTCCCTCTCGGCCCCGGTTTTTGGCTGGAGGGTCGTCCCATCGAGGCGCTGCCGCCGCGCCCGGCCCCTGCCCAGTCCTCGCCGGGAACACAGGTCAGTGCGTCGGGACGCCGCATCACGAACTCCGGATCGTTCGCCCCCGCGTCAAGTGGCCCCAAGGTTGCCAAGCGCTCGCGCATCTGGGTGGAAGGTCGTCATGACGCCGAACTCGTGCAGCACGTGTGGGGCGAGGACCTGGCAGAGGCCGGGATTGCCGTTCAGCTCCTCGAAGGCGTTGACAACCTCGAAGCGGTCTTGGAGGTCTTCGGGCCGACGGATACGGCGCGTGCGGGTGTTCTCGTCGATCATATGGTCCCCGGGTCGAAGGAGTCTCGCATCGCCGAGGCCGTGTCAGCTCGCTGGCCGGGTGCGGTTCTCGTCCTGGGTCACCCTTTCGTTGACATTTGGCAGGCCGTCAAGCCGGCCCGTGTTGGGCTTGAGCGGTGGCCGGATATTCCTCGCGGTATTGATATCAAGCATGGGACGCTTGATGCCCTCGGCTGGCCGCATGCCGACCAGCGTGACATTGCGATGGGGTGGAAGCGGATCCTGTCGACCGTGCGCACCTATCGCGACCTCGAACCCGCGCTGCTGGGCAGAGTGGAGGAACTCATCGACTTCGTGACGGTGCCCTGGGCGCAGTAGGGGTCGCCCTGCGATGTGATGGAGCCTGCCCCGCGTGAAGGTTCGCGCAGGGCGCACGAGTCGTTGCGCACTACGCTCGCCTCTCGCGAAGGACCGGGGGTAGCATTGGCACTCAGGAAGCATGAGTGCCAAGCAGGGAGGGAGACGGCATGACACGCACGAGTGCACAGGACCGCCGCCTTGACGTCCTGCGCGCCATCGTCACCCAGTACGTGGCCACCCGCGAGCCCGTCGGGTCCAAGGCGATTGCCGCCGGGGGGCTCGGTGTCTCCTCGGCGACGATCCGCAACGACATGGCGGTGCTTGAGGAAGCTGGGCTCATCTATCAGCCTCACACGTCTGCCGGGCGTGTGCCGACCGACCGCGGCTACCGCGTGTTCGTCGACCGGCTCGCCGAACTCAAGCCCATGAGCGGTCCCGAGCGCCAGGCCCTCGAGACGTTCTTGTCCGAGTCCGTCGACATTGATGATGTCGTCGAGCGCTCGGTTCGACTCCTCGCACAGGTCACGCATCAGGTGGCCCTCGTCCAGTACCCGGGCGCGCGCGTGCGTCTCCTCAAGCACTTTGAGGCCATTGATCTGACGCCGGGCCGCGTCCTCGTTGTCGTCATTACCGCCGACGGCGAGGTTGGGGAGCACACGTTGAGCCTGCACGCGCCCCTTGACGATGGCCAGTTTCACGAGGTCCGTGAGCACCTGCGACGTCACTGCGACGGCGCCACGTCGGCGACCGTACAGGCATGTGTCGATGCGGCGACCGCCTCTGCCCGCCCCGACCTCGTCGGAACTGTCGCCGCGATCGGCGCCGCCCTTACCGACGTCCTCAGCGGGCAGAGTGAGTCGAAGATCGTCGTCGCGGGCGCCGCGAACCTGGCGAGGGGGGCGCTCGACTTCCACGACATCGCGCCGGTCTTGGACGCCCTCGAAGAGCAGGTCGTCCTCATGCGGCTCTTCGCCGAGGCCGACCCGGGTGATGACGTGCACGTGAGTATCGGTACGGAAAACCCCCACGACGGCCTGGCAGAGGCCGCTGTTGTCACCGGAACCTACCGGGCGGGTGCCGATGAACAGGGGGGTTGCGCCCACCTGGGCATTGTCGGCCCCATGAGGATGGACTACGCGCGCACCATGAGCTCGGTCCGAGCCGTGGCCGCCTACCTGTCGCGCTACCTCGCGCAGGAAACCAACAGCTAACTCGGCCGCGCGTCGAGCATGATGACGATGAACGAACGACCCCACGAGAAGAAAGAGCAAGCGTGAGAGACTACTACGAGGTCCTCGGCGTCGCCCGTGACGCCAGCCAGGACGAGATTAAGAAGGCCTACCGTAAGCTCGCCCGTAAGCTGCACCCCGACTATGCGGGCGCCGACTCGGAGGAAGCCTTTAAGGAGCTGTCCGTCGCCTACGAGACGCTGTCGGATCCGGAGAAGCGCCAGATGTACGACATCGGCGGCCCGGACGCGCTGCGTGGCGGCGGCGCTGGCGCAGGTGCGGGTTTCGGCGGTTTTTCCGACATTTTCGAGGCCATGTTCAGTGGTGGTTTCGGCGCGTCGGCGTCGGGTCCGGCCTCGCGCGTGCGTCGCGGTAAGGATCGCCAGGTCGTCGTTGACATCACCCTGGAGGACGCGGCTTTCGGCGCGGCCAAGGAAGTGTCTTTCGATACCTACGTTCTGTGCGAGGCCTGCCACGGCTCGATGTGCCAGCCGGGCACCTCGCCCACGCAGTGCACGACCTGTCACGGCTCGGGCTTCGTCACGCAGATTCAGAACTCGCTCTTTGGTCGCATGCAGACGCAGGCCCCGTGTCCGACCTGTCAGGGCTACGGCAACGTCATTGAGACCCCCTGCGCCGAGTGTTCGGGCGCGGGCCGTGTGCGTACGCGCCGCACTCTCAATGTCAACATCCCCGCGGGCGCCAGCGAGGGCACACAGATCCGCGTGAGCGGCGAGGCCGAGGTCGGCCAGGGCGGTGGCCCGAACGGTGATCTCTACCTGTTGATCCGCGAGAAGAAGCACCCGGTCTTTGATCGTCGCGGGGACGACCTGCACACGTGGATCACGATCCCGATGACGACGGCTGCCCTGGGCACCGAGTTCGAGCTGGAGACCCTCGACGGCAAGAAGACCGTGACGATCAACCCGGGTACCCAGCCCAACGACGACATCGTCCTGGAGGGACTGGGCGTGGGCCACCTGCAGCGCTCGGGCCGAGGCTCGATGCACGTGCACGTTGATGTCCAGATCCCCAAGAAGCTCGATGAGAAATCGCGCGAGCTGCTCGAGGAGCTGGCGAAGGTGCGCGGCGAGGTGCGCGTGGAGCCGCATCGTCAGCAGGCCTCGTTCTTTGACAAGCTTCGCGATACCTTCATGGGGTGATGCGCCGTGACGCTGCCCGTTTTCCTCGGTGAGGATCTGACCCCGCCCCTGGAGTCCCTGTCCGTGGGGGACATCGCCTGCCTCGGGGGAGCCGAGGGGCGTCACGCTGCTTCTGTGCGCCGCATCGGCGCGGGGGAGTGGGTCGACGTCGTCGATGGGTGTGGCCTGCGTGTGACGTGCGAGGTGAGCGGGAGCGATAAGTCCTCGCTCTCCCTGGTCGTTCGGGAGATCACGCAGGAGGACGCCCCGAGTCCCGAGGTCATCCTCGTTCAGGCGCTCGCCAAGGGTGGGCGAGACGAGGCAGCCGTCGAGATCTGCACGGAGATCGGTATCGACCGGGTGATTCCCTGGGCGTCGCAGCGTGCGATCGTCCAGTGGAAGGGACCGAAGGCCGAGAAAGGGCGTGCGAAGTGGGAGGGCGTGGCTCGCGCGGCCGCCAAGCAGTCCCGCCGTGCCTTCGTCCCGGTCGTTGAGGGGGTCAAGGATAGCCGTGAGCTGGCCTCCTGGCTCGCCTCCTTGACGGACGAGGCCGGGGTTGCCTTCGTCTGCCACGAGGAGGCGACGGATTCGCTCGGGGCCGCTCGCGCCCGCGTTCAGCAATCTCGTGCGGACGGGGCTCTGCCTGCGCGCATCGCCCTCATCGTGGGCCCTGAGGGCGGTATCGGGCCCGAGGAGACGGCACAGCTGCTGGAAGCCGGTGCCCGCACGATTGGGCTGGGAGATAACGTCCTGCGTTCCTCCACGGCTGGCGCGGTCGCCCTGACGCTGATCCGCGCCGCCGCGGGCGCATACTAGGAGCGTTCAACTCTGGAAGCCAGAGATCCTTGCGCTTAGCGTGTGGGTCTCGCCCGGACCCAGCGCGACCACGTCCGTGCCTGAGTTGAAGGCGTTGGGCGGGCAGCTCATGGGCTCGACGGCTACGCCGACGCGACCGATGTAGTCCGCCGAGTAGACCTGCAGCCAGCGCGCATCGGAGGACAGGGAGACGCCCACGCGCGATGCGGGATCGCGCAGCGTCACGGTCCAGGTGCCCTCGGGCAGGCCAGCGAAGGCGTGGTCCAACCGGGAGTCGCCGATAAGGGTGGGGGAGCGGCAGTCCAACCCGAACGATGCCACGTCGTGGGCGGCCACGGGAATCATGGAGGCGTTGGCCTCGTAGATGATGGACGCGGGGTTGGTCAGCTCCAGCTCGTCCGCTCGTGCGTCGTCGACGGCGAGGTAGGGGTGGAAGCCGACGCCGTAGGGGGCGGTGCCCTCGCCGATGTTCGTCGCGGACAACTCGACGGTGAGGCCGCGCTGCGCATCCAGGCTGTAGCGCGCGGATGCAAGAAGCGTCCACGGGTAGGAGTAGCGCGCCGCGATGAGGGTGCGCAAGATGACTGAGGAGGCATTGGCCTCGGCAATCTCCCACTCCTGGAAGGCCACGAAACCGTGGAGGGACGTGCCGAAAGTGGGTTCGTCGACAGGCAGATCGTAGGTGGCGCCCTCCCACGAGTACGAGCCGCCCGCGATGCGGTTGGGCCACGGCATGAGGACCTTGCCGAGATAACCAGGAGGGCATTCGCCGACGCCGTGAGGGACGACCAGGTCGTGCCCGCGGTAGCGCAAGCCCGCCAGACCTGCGCCGACGGTGACGACCCGTGCCTCGTACTCCCCAGCCTGTACAACGATCTCGCGCCCCGAAGCGCCCCGATCCACCATTGATGCTCCTGTGCATTCACTGGACACGAATAACACTCATTCTAAACGGAGTTGAGTCGTCTGCATCACTGCGAGAAGCGTATCCTTATAGAGAATGGCTCTCGATTGAAAGGAACACCTCGTCCTATGGCACACGAGATCACAGACGAATTTGTCGCCTCTCTCCACGCATCCTCAGACTCCGCCCGCGCGGTCGCACGCAACGCTGTCGCCCACGCCGGCGTCGAGCCGGTCGCCTTCGACCGCGCCAAGGTGGTCGCCACCCCCACGGTCGTGTCCCACAAGGTGGACGACTGGAAGGTGACGTCACAGAAGAAGTCCGGTCGCTGCTGGCTCTTCTCCTCCCTCAACCTGCTGCGTTCGACGACGCGCACCCACCTTGGCCTCAAGGACTTTGAGTTCTCGCAGAACTACGTGCTCTTCTGGGACAAGTTCGAACGCGCCAACTTCTTCCTCACCGATATCATCGCCACCGCGAAGACCGAAGAGCTTGACGGTCGTCTCCTGCAGTTCCTGCTCGGCGACGTGCTCTCCGACGGCGGCCAGTGGGACATGGCGGTCTCCCTCTACCTCAAGCACGGCCTCGTCCCCAAGGTTGCCATGCCCGAGACCGAGTCCTCCAGTCACACCGCCCCCATGAACGCCCGCCTGAAGGTCGTCCTGCGTCGCACTGCCCTCGAGCTGCGCTCCCTCGTCGAGGCCGGTGCCTCCGAGGAAGAGATCCGCGAGGTCAAGGAGGCCGCGCTGGCCGACGTGTGGCGCATCCTCGTCATCTGCCTGGGCGAGCCCCCGGCCTCCTTCGAGTGGGAGTGGCGTGACGATAACGGCGAGTTCCACCGCGACGGCGTCCTCACCCCGCGCGAGTTCTACCAGCGCTCCGTGGACGTGGTCCTCACGCAGTACGTGTGCCTCGTCGACGACCCGCGCGCCGAGCACCCGAAGGGCCACACCCTCACGGTCGATCACATGGGCAACGTCGTCGGCGGCCGCCCGATCCTCTACGTGAACACCCCGGTCGAGCAGATCCGCGAGATCACGGCTTCCGTCCTGGCTTCGGGTCGCGCCGTGTGGTTCGGCGCCGACTGTGGTCAGCAGTCCGACCGCGCCTCCGGCCTCTTCGTTGATGGCCTGTACGACTACGACAACCTCTTCGGCGTGGACTTCTCCACCTCGAAGGAGCAGCGCGTCAACACCGGCGAGTCCGCGATGAACCACGCGATGCTCTTCACCGGCGTCGACATCGACGAGGACGGCAACGCTCGCCGCTTCCGCGTGGAGAACTCCTGGGGCGAGGAACCCGGCGAGAAGGGCTTCTTCACGATGGACGCCGCATGGTTCGACGCCAACGTCTTCGAGGTGGCCGTGCATGTGGACGACCTGCCCGAGGATCTGCGCGCCGCCATCACTGAG
>OKVG01001070.1_pt1 | contig 13307 bp, 9 predicted proteins | sample 1606981 | NCBI WGS metagenome assembly OKVG01 (sample SAMN03281018, study PRJEB24777) | human gut metagenome | isolation source: fecal sample PR128 from 1 month old male Malay infant, vaginal delivered... | reverse complement strand
CATTTGGTACCGCTCACCGTGCTCAGGGTTCTGTTGTTGGACCAGCAGCTTACCTTCCTGCATACGCTGGCTTCCTGCTTGAGAAAGAGGTTGACACTCTTACCTCTATCTTCTCTAACCCAGAGCGTCCACTTGTAGCTATCGTTGGTGGCTCCAAGGTTTCTTCTAAGATTGGCGTTCTTGATCACCTTATTGACTCCGCTGATACCCTCATCATTGGTGGCGGTATGGCATACACCTTCTTCCTGGCTAAGGGTTATACCGTTGGTACTTCTCTTCAGGAGCCAGACTGGATTGAGCGCGCAGGCGAGATGCTCAAGAAGGCTGAGGAGAAGGGCGTTAAGATTCTGCTTCCTGTTGACAACGTTGTTACCGATCACTTTGGTGAGGACGCTGTTGGCGAGGTAGTTCCTTCCGATCAGATTCCTGCAGACCGCATGGGTATGGACATTGGTCCTAAGACTGTTGAGCTTTACTCTGAGGCTATCAAGGGCGCAAAGACCGTCTTCTGGAATGGTCCTATGGGCGTTTTTGAGTTTGACCAGTTTGCAAAGGGCACCGAGGCTATTGCTCGCGCTGTTGCAGATGCTGATTGCACCTCCATCATCGGCGGCGGCGATTCTGTTGCAGCAGTTAACAAGTTCCACCTTGCTGACAAGATGAGCTGGATTTCCACTGGCGGCGGCGCTTCCATGGAGCTCGTTGAGGGTAAGGCACTTCCAGGAGTGGAGGCGCTTCTCGATGCGTAATCGTATGATTGCAGGCAACTGGAAGATGAATGAGACTTTCGCTGAGGGCGTTGAGCTTGCTCAGGGAATTGTTGATCAGCTTGCTTCCGGTACCGGAAACGTTGACGTTGTTATTGCTCCACCTCTTGTAGACCTTAAGGGTGTTTCTGAGGTTCTTACTCAGGCAAACTCTTCCGTTGCTCTTTCTGCACAGAATGTGTACTGGGAGGAGTCTGGCGCATTTACTGGTGAGACCTCTCCAGCAATGCTGACTTCTGTTGGTGCAACTTACTGCATTATTGGTCACTCCGAGCGCCGTGGCTACTTTGGCGAGACCGACGAGGACATTAACCGCAAGGCAAAGGCATTGATGGCTCATGACATCGTTCCTATTTCTTGCTGCGGCGAGTCTCTTGAGGTTCGTAACGCCGGAACTCACGTTCAGTTTGTTGTTGACCAGATTAAGGCAGATACCAAGGGTCTAGAGATTACAGATCCTTCTAAGTACGTTATTGCTTACGAGCCAATCTGGGCAATTGGTACTGGTATGACTGCAACTGCTGATGACGCACAGGAAGTCTGCGGTGCAATCCGTAAGACCCTGGTAGAGATCTTTGGTGCAGAAATTGCAGACGGTATCCGCATTCTTTACGGTGGTTCTGCTAAGCCAGAGAACGTTGGTGGCTTCCTCGAGAAAGAGGACGTCGACGGCGCACTTGTTGGCGGTGCATCTCTCAAGGCTGATTCCTTCGTTGCAATGGTAAAGAGCGCAATGAACTAAACTCTGACAAAGTTCCTTACCACCGGTGAGGCGCTTGGCTCATTTGTTAAGTTCTTGTTTGTTTTGCAACTTGGCACACGTCATTCCCAAAGGGGAGTGGCGTGTGCTATTCTTTTCTATTGTACGTGAAAATAACTAGGGCTGGATTTTCTCGCCAGCAAGAGGGGGAACCTCGTGGGCGTTCTGAATACAATTCTTTTAGTGCTGTTTGTACTTTCTGGCATTTTGACGGTGCTGCTTGTTTTGGCACACTCCGGAAAGGGCACCGGCGTTTCTGACATGATTGCTGCATCTATGTATAACGCAAGCGCTGGTTCAGGCATTATGGAGAAGAACCTTGATCGCCTTACCATCATCACTACAACCATCTTTATGGTTTGCGCTATTGTGATGGCTTTGACATTCCCTGTTGGCGCTATTGGCTAAACAACTCCTTTTACTTTTGATTCATCTGCCGAGAAACCCGAGTTTCTCGGCATTTTTTATTCGTAGCCTGCGGAGCATGTAAAAATTTGCTGTTGGGAATAACGGCAAAATGGTTGGATGCGACAGATAGTAGTTTTCTTTTACTTCTTAACAGAATTTTCAATAACGTTTCTCATATGTAAACAAATCGAATTTAGCCCTATAAGCTGGATTTAAACAGTCATTATATGTGGATACATTTTACTAGGACTGGTATGTAACGACAGGCTTATCTTAGATATAGGTTTAGTCAAGCTGCTATTCCATGGTAGAATTACACCTTGCTGTGTATTCACAGCATGTTTGTTGTAGGAATGCTAGGTTGCCATACCGAGAAAACCTCGCTTATCAGGTGGATAAGCGCAAGGCGGTGAGGAGAGTCAATGGCACGGTTTGTTTGGTACGTTACAAAGAGGATTTTGAGCTACATTGTGATGATTTTTGTTGCAACTTCGCTCACATTCTTCCTCGCATCATCATTTATGAACCCACGCTCCAACTTTGAGCAGCGTACTCCACGTCCTCCACAGGAGTCTATTGAGGAAAACCTGTATAGGACTAATCTGAATGATAAGACTCCAGTTATTGAACGTTATCAGGTTTGGGTTACCAATCTATTTACCAAGTTTGATCTTGGTATGACTCCAACAGGCGATAACGTTAACCGTGAGATGAGCTCAAAGTTTATGGCTTCCATTGAGCTCATGACTCCAGCAACTATTTTGTCAGTTGTTATTGGTGTTAGCCTGGGCGTTTATACTGCCCAGCGTCAGTATCAGTGGCAAGACCGCTTCTTAAGTGGCGTTGCTTCGGTTCTGCTGGTCATCCCAACTGTTGTTATGGCAATTTTGATTGTTTTTGCAGCAATCGAGATTAACGCACGTGCCGGTTCTCGTATTTTCTACGTTACCGATCTTTCTAGTGGAGATACCGGAAACTTCTTCACTTGGCTTATTGACTTCCTACAGCACATTATTCTTCCAACCATTGTTCTTACTATCGTAAGTTCTGTTGGTTACCACCTCTCGCAGCGTACCTACCTGCTTGACGAGATGCATGCAGATTATGTTCGTACCGCTCGCGCCAAAGGCCTCACTCGTAAGAAGGCAATTCGTAAGCACGCTCTTCGCGTTTCTTTGATTCCAACCGCTGTTTCAGTTGCTTTCTCTCTTGCAGGTATCTTCACTGGTGCTGTTATGACCGAGAAGGTCTTTGCAATTCACGGTCTTGGTGAGTACTTCATTAACTGTATTAACAACAACAATATTCACGGTGCAGTTGCAGTTGCAGCTTTCTCTGGCGCAATGACTCTTGTTGGCGCTCTTCTAGCTGACCTCTTTGCTGCTGCTCTTGATCCACGAATTAAGATGAGCTAAGGAGGCGGACATGTCTAAAGAAGAGCTTCAGAACAAAGACGAGAAAAACGTCTCCATTGATGCAGGTCTTACTAACGCTGAGCGTGAGCTTCAGGCAGATGCTAAGTCTGACAATAAAGAAGTTAAAAGAATTAGCTATGCTGGCCTGATTGCAAGGCGTTTCTTCCGCCAGCGTTCTGCAGTAATCGGTTTGATTATTCTTGGAATTATGGTTCTCATTGCAGTTTTTGGACCATATGCCACTCCGTTTAATTACACAGATGCTGACTTTACTGCAATTAACATGGCTCCTAATGCAAAGCATTGGTTTGGTACTGATGGTGCTGGCATTGACCTGTATGCCTGCGTTGTCCACGGCCTTGGTCGTTCGTTGACCATTGGTATTAGCTACGCAATCTTGACTACTATCATCTCTGCAATTATTGGTACTGCCATTGCCTATGTCCGTGGCATTCCAGAGAAGATCGGTATGTGGCTTCTTGATATGCTCATGGTCATTCCTAGCTTCTTGCTGGTAGCTATGATTGTTCGTGCAGCAGGTGGTGAGTCTGGTTGGCTCATGCTTATTTTTGGTCTGACTGCTTTTGGTTGGATTGGCCGCGCGCGTACTATCCGTACTATGGCTCTGTCTTTGCGTGAGAGAGATTACGTCAAGGCTGCTAAGTACATGGGTGTTCCACCATTTACCATCATTGTTCGTCACCTTATTCCAAACCTTGGTTCAATTCTTATTATTGACTTGGTCTTGGCTGTTATTGGCGGCGTTAACTCTGAGACTGCATTCAGCTTCTTGGGCCTTGGTATTAAGGCACCAGACACTTCTCTTGGTTACCTTCTGAGTGCTGGTTCTTCTGCAATGCTTACTACTCCATGGATGATTCTGATTCCATCGGCATTTCTGATTGTTGTTTGTGTTGGCCTGCAGCTCATCGGCGATGGCCTTCGCGATGCCTTTGACCCTTATTCACGCGCCGCTGGTAGCGTCAAAGATCAGGAAGAGGATTCTTCCAAGGATGACGCTCAGCTTGGCGATCTTGAGGGTAGCATCGTTTCTGAAGAAACTACGGAGCGTGCATAATGTCTGACACTACTACTACTTCAACAAAGCAGGGAAGTGTAGAGATGGACGATGTCCTTCGCTACGAGCTGCTTGAATCAAACGGTCCAAAGGGTGCTCCAACAGGAGATCCAGTTCTTTCTGTTCGTAACCTTAAGGTTTCCTTTAATACTGAGGCTGGTCGTGTAGACGCAGTTCGCGGTGTTAACTTTGACCTTTGGGGTGGCCGTACCCTTGGTATCGTAGGCGAGTCTGGCTCTGGTAAGTCAGTAACCGCTCTGTCTCTTATTGGTCTTCTTGATGACAATGCTCACGTTACTGGCTCTATTAAGCTTGGTAATGAGGAGCTCATTGGTAAGACCGACGAAGAGATGTCAGAGCTTCGTGGCACTAAGATTTCTATGATCTTCCAGGATCCACTGTCTGCTTTGACTCCAATGTTCTCTATTGGAGATCAGCTTGCAGAGGCTCTGCTTACCCACAATCCTCATATGAGCAGGTCAGACGTTCGTAAGCGTTGTATTGAGCTTCTCTCCATTGTTGGTATTACTGATCCAGAGAATCGTTTGGATTCTTTCCCACATGAGTTCTCTGGTGGTATGCGCCAGCGTGTTGTTATTGCAATTGCTATTGCAAACAATCCTGACATCATCATTGCAGACGAGCCAACCACCGCTCTTGACGTAACTATTCAGGCTCAGATTCTTGACGTCTTGAAGGTTGCACAGAAAGAGACGGGCGCAGCAGTTGTTCTGATTACTCACGACCTTGGTGTTGTTGCAGGTACTGCTGATGACATTATGGTTATGTATGCAGGTCGTGGCGTAGAGCGCGCAAGTGTTGATACGCTTTTTGCTGAGCCTCGCCATCCTTATACCATGGGCCTTCTGGGTGCTGTTCCAAAACCTCACCTTCAGGCAGAGCATAGGCTTGTTCCTATTAAGGGCAATCCACCATCACTTGCTGCCATTCCAACTGGTTGTCCTTTTAACCCACGTTGTCCTATGGCTACCGAGGAATGCTCCAAGAAAGAGCCAGCGCTGCTTCCTGCAAATGCTGCCGAGGGTCACTTGGCATCTTGCCACCACCTTCAGGAGATTTGCGAGAAGAAGCTCACTTACGCTGAGGTATATCCAGACTTTGAGCCAATCCTTCCAAAGTGGGTTGATGTTCCTCGTAACGAGCGTCCTGTTGTACTTAAGGTTGAGAATCTTACCAAGACTTTCCCTGTTCAGGGTAAGGGCTTTATTAGGCGCAGCAAGGGCACTATGACTGCTGTGGACCGTGCAAGCTTTGAGATCCATGAGGGAGAAACCCTTGCGCTTGTTGGTGAGTCTGGTTCTGGTAAATCAACAACGCTGATGCAGATTATGGATCTGCTGAAGCCTGAGGATGGTCGTATTACGGTCCTTGGTAAAGATGTTGCTGAGCTTAAGAATGCTGCACAGCGTAGAGAGCTTCGTAAAGATCTTCAGGTTATCTTCCAGGATCCAATGAGTTCTCTGGACCCACGTATGCCTGTCTATGACGTTTTGGCTGAGCCACTTCAGGCGCAGGGTTGGAACAAAGAGGATATTAATACTCGTATTGGCGAGCTTATGCGTCTGGTTGGTATCAACCCAGACTATGTTGACCGCTTCCCATCCCAGTTCTCTGGTGGTCAGCGTCAGCGTATTGCTATTGCTCGTGCTCTTGCAACAAGTCCAAAGATTCTTCTGTTGGATGAGCCAATTGCATCTCTGGATGTTTCCATTCAGGCAGGTATTATTAACCTCCTTGAGGATCTTCAGGTTCAGTTGAAGATTTCTTATCTCTTTGTTGCTCACGATCTTGCTGTTATTCGTCATATTTCAGACACGGTTGCTGTTATGCACCTGGGAAAGATTGTTGAGTACGGTGAGACTGAAGACGTCTTTACTAACCCACAAGATCCTTACACTAAGGCGCTTCTCTCGGCTATTCCAATCCCAGATCCAAAGATTGAGCGTACCCGTGAGCGTATGATCTACCAGGATGGTAAGCTGATTCCTGCAACCCACATCTCTAACGAGTAACAAAGATTCAATAAATTTTCTGAAAACCCGCACTTAAAACTAGGTGTGGGTTTTCTTTGTTACAAATAGTGAACCAGGTTGTTACGGGAATGTTTCTGCTATGGAGTATTTTCAGGCAATTTCGTATAGTTAAGTGAATATCTGTAGGCCTTTAACGAAATGGGTGATCATATGGCTGACAGTTTTTCCCGTCGTTCGTTCTTTGCTCTGACTGGTATCACCGCCGCAGGCCTTGGCCTTGCTGGTTGTGCTCCATCAAATCCTCAGGGCGGCTCTACCACCACTGGCACTGAGCCACAGGACGGCTCTCCTGCAAACACTCCTCTGGATCAGCTTCCAATCCCAGAGAAGGGCAAGACGTACAACAATCCTAAATCTCGTGATGAGGTTAAGGATGGCGGTACTCTGACCCAGCCAATCACCGAGATTGGTCCACAGTGGAATTACTACCAACTTGCTGGTAATACCACTTACATGAACATCCTTCACGGTCTTATCAACCCTCGTGACCTGTTCCTTAACAATGCTGATGGTGATAAGTTTGAGCCAAACAAGGATTACATCAAGGACTTCAAGGTAGAGGAGAAGGACGGCAAGCAGGTTGCTACCCTGACCTTCACTGATCAGGCTACCTTCAACGATGGTACCGCTATTGATTGGACCGCAATTCAGACCGCATTCATCACTATGAGTGGTCAGAATAAAAAGTTTGCAGTTTCTTCAACTGATGGTTATGACAAGTATGAGTCTGTTGAGCAGGGCGATACTGCTAAGACCGCTGTTATTACCATGAAGGAAGCAGTCTATCCAATTGAGAGCATCTTGAGTTATGCTCTGCACCCAAAGCTTCAGGACCCAGACTTCTTCAACAACGGCTACAACAATGAGCCACACAACGAGCTTGGTTCTGGCCCATACATTGTTGATTCTTACGATGATTCTCAGGTTACCTTTAAACCAAATCCAAAGTGGTGGGGTGACGCTCCTAAGCTTGATACCCTTGTTTACAAGCAAATGGATACCCAGGCTTCCATTAATGCATTCAAGAACGAAGAGGTTGACACTACCGGTTCTTCCGTCAATGGTTCTGCTGAGCTTCTTTCTAACTTCACCGGTCTTGGTGATAAGGCTCAGATTCGCCGTGGTCTTGGTATGTCTATTGTTGTTATCGAGCTTAACTCTACTCGCGGTGCTCTTCAGGATGTTGCAGTTCGTAAGGCATTCTGCCAGGTTGTTGATCCTGCAACTATCGTTTCCATCGTCTTCCAGGGTGTTAACTGGAAAGAGGATGCACCAGGCTCTATGCTTTGGCCTTATTGGGCAGCTGGTTATGACAATAACCTCCCAGACGATCTCAAGAACCTCAAGTCTGTTGACGAGCGCAAGGCTGCTGCAAAGAAGACTCTTGAGGATGCAGGCTACAAGCTTAACGGCGATTACTATGAGAAGGACGGCCAGCAGGTAACTTTCAGCTACACCTTGTTCGGTGACGGCACTACTGTTAAGAACCGTGCTGCTGCTATCCAGAAGATGTGCAAGGATGCTGGCATCAACCTTACCCTTGATTCTCACCCATCTTCTGAGTTCTCTGATGTTCTTACCTCTGGTTCTTGGGATGTCTGCCTCTTTGGTTGGGTTGGCACTTCAACTTCTTACAACAACGGTGGCCAGCTCTACGGCTCTGAGTCTGGATCCAACTTTGGTCAGCAGGGCTCCGCAGAGACCGATGAGATGTTTGCAAAGGTTGTCTCTACTCAGAACTTTGATGAGCGCATGAAGATCATGAATGATGCTGAGAAGAAGATGATGCAGACTTACGCATATCTTCCTGTCTACACTGGTCCAGACTGCTACGTTGTCAAGACTGGTCTTGCTAACTTTGGTCCTGCACTCTTCCAGAGCGTTCCAGCAACCATTGTTGGTTGGCAGAAGTAAGCAAGGGACAAGGCGATCTTCTCGCAAAGTTCTTTTGAGAAAAAGTTTTTAATTTTTCTCACAAATGTAGCTTGAAGATGTGTTAGTATATCCCTCGCTGCAAAGCAAGTCGGAGTGGCGGAATTGGCAGACGCGCTAGCTTGAGGTGCTAGTGGCCTACTAACGGCTGTGCGGGTTCAAGTCCCGCCTCCGACACCACGAAATTTCGGCGGATCTCTTCGGAGGTCCGCCTTTTTCGTATACTTAGGCTATGCGATTGTTTTGTCCTTGCTGGTAAGGAGTGGCTGTGGCAGATAACAAGCTGAGCGTAAGGCGTGTTGAGGGAGTTGTCGACGGGACCGTTGCTGCAACTCTGTCTCAGTTGCTACGACTGACCAGCGACGCAGTCATTGTATTTAATATGGATGGCATGGTTCTTCTCGCCAATGAGGAGGCCGAAAGCCTCTTTGCTAAGGTAGACGGTACCATTGCCGGCCTGGATGTTCGCTTTTTATTTACGCCGGCAAACCAAGAGAACTTGCAGAAGCCGTTTTCTGTAGAATCGCTGCCGTTTACGATTGATGGCTCCACCTCTATGGTGGCTGCTCCCGCGCAAGACGGCACGTCGCAGGTATTGAGCGTGCGCGCGGATTATGTGGGCGCGCCGACACAGGCCATTGTTTTGACGGTATCTAAGCTTCGTGATTTGTCGAGCCCCATGCACGATGATGAACGAATGGTGTTGGACCTTCGGCGAGCCAATAAGAGGCTCTCAGGAGCGCTTCAGATTGTTTTGGACACGCTTGACTCGGAAGATATGGGTCAGCTTATTGAACGCGTGTTAGAAGAGCTCTCAGAGACTGTCGAGGCTGACGGCGCGCTCATCTATCTTGCTGAGCAAGACGGGTATCACCTTCATGGCGCAACGGAGTCACTGAAGAGCGTGTCATTGAACAGAATTCCTCGCTACTTTGCATTTAACAGCTCACTAGAGCGTTTGACGTTTTATTCCGAACACGCACTTCGCTTGCATACCATGCCTTTGAACTCTGGCACTCTCAAGCAGGGAAGAGTTAAAAAGCGCAACCTGGTCAATGAGGAGACACGCGAGGTCATAACCGTTGATGCAAGTCATCTGCCTCCGTTTACCAGCTTTCTTGTGGTGCCCGTGTGGTTTGGCGGCCACATTGTTGCCTTGATTGAGGTGGGCTGGGAGCGCAAACGTGCGCTTCTGGTTGAGGACGCACGGCTTTTGGACTCCATTGCAAATTACCTCTCGGTACAGCTTGTGGGCGCGTTGTCGGCCATGAGGACGCAGCGTAGAGACACGCTTCGCGAGGCATTAGCTCGCGTGCGTCAGGGGCTGCTCCATAGCGCTGCAGAGGGCGAGAAGATCTCTGGCGAGCGTTTGCAGCAGGTTATGAGGTCGGTGGGCACCGATCTGAATGCACAGGTTTTCTCGGTAGATTGCTGTGAGGTAACGGGTAACGTCACGCTCCATGCGCTTGGCACTGAGCAAGCTGCGGCGGCGGTTGACGGCGCACAGGATGGCGGCAAGCAGATTGCGCTTCCATCGACGGTTGAGGGACTCAAGACAGGGGAGGGCGAGGCGTCAGTCAAAGAGGTCGAGCTTGAATCCGAGCTGAGCCGCGCGCTTGCAGCACAAGGTTTGCCCTGCAAGGGAGCTGTGCTTTTCTTGGGTAAGTTTGCAGGTGAGCAGCATACCTGGCTTTTCTTGCGAGAAGAAAACGCTGAGCCTCTGAGCGATATTGAGCTTGATTTCTTGGATCGCGTGATGCTTCTGGTCCACTCATTGGCTGTTGGCGCTGAAGAGAGCCAGCAAAACAAACATATCTCGCAAGCGCTGCAGTCAGGCATGAAAAATGAGTTGCAGCAGGTGGAAGGAATCTCTGCCGAGGGAATTTATTCATCCGCAACTGCTGACGCGTTTGTCGGCGGCGATTTTTACAGCATGATTAAGCTGCCTGGTCGTCGTGCGTGCATCATTATGGGTGATGTTTCCGGCAAGGGCATTGAGGCGGCTTCTATTTCGTCCGCAGTTAAAACGGCACTTTCTGCCTACGCGTGGGAGGGAAGAACTCCTGCTCGCATGGTGGCAACGCTGAACGAGTTCTTGCTGGGTTTCTCAAGAGTTGAGACGTTTGCAACGCTCTTTGTGGGCATTGTTGACCTTGCAACCTCATCGCTTATGTACTGCTCAGCTGGCCATCCACCAGCGATTTTGGTGTCTGCTCAATCGGGCGACGCCGAGCTTTTGGATGTGCAGTCGGGTGTTGTGGGAGCGTTCCACGACATGGAGTACAAAAACGGCACAGTTCGCTTGCATGAAGGCGATATCCTGCTGCTCTACACCGACGGAACTACAGAGGCTCGCAGTCCCGAAGGTGCGTTCTTTGGCGAGACTGGACTCCGCGACATGATCATGAACGAGGTTCCCCAAGGCTTTGACGGCCTTCTGAACAGGTTCTTGAGCACGCTTGACCGCTACACCGGCCGAAGACTTGATGACGACGTTGCCATGGTTGCTCTGCGCTTTGACGAGCTTGGCAGCGCCGATTCTGGCGCGCCTGGTAGCGCTGACTCTGGCGAGAAGAGCAACTAGACGGTCTTCTCGTCAACTAGACGATTTTCTCGCTTGAATTGTCAAAGCAAGTGCAACGTTTGGTGATGGTAGACTTCCCAAGGGCACTTCCAACCCAGACGCTTACGTGGCCTTAAATTGAGTTCATTATATACTGCCTCAATCTCTCTATCGCTAATCGATGAGAGGTCTGTACCTTTTGGAAAATACTCTCTGATGAGACCGTTGGTATTTTCATTGGTACCTCTTTGCCAGGGATGATGTGGAAGACAGAAGTAGATACTTACTCCAATAGCTTCTTGAAGCTCTGCTGCACGAGCAAACTCAGATCCACGATCAAGCGTTATGGTTTTTACTACCTCACCTCTCAAAGCTTGCTGTATAGCTACATTAACATCGGCACTAGACCCTGATGCAGCTTTGCCACCAACAAGGTAGCCGCTCATACGGTCAACTTGTGTGACCAGGCGTGGCCCTTTAGCTTTACCGATGACGGTATCTCCTTCCCAGTCTCCAATACGTTGGCGATCTGTAGCCTCTTTTGGTCTTTCGATAAGTTCATGGGTTATCCGTATTTTTCCTCTGCGCTCTATGAGCTGTTTTGTATGTCGTCGTTTACCTCGGTGTCTAAGTCTTCTGCGTACAGATTGTACACCTGGAAGTTCACAGTCTAGTTTCCCTGAGTGTATGGCTCTATATATAGTGCTACAGCTGACAGGAGCGTATGAAAGCTCTAAGTGTAGTCTTCCTGCAATCTGCTCAGGTGAGAAGTGGCGACTACAGATAAGAAAGACAATACGTGCACGAAGGTTTGGATCATCGAGTAGTGTCCGTTTCTTGCAAGCCTGGCGTCGAGCATCGGTTTTTCTCTGAGCAGTCGAGGCCCTGTAACAAAGATGCGAGACTCCAACAATTGACCAACCGTTTCTTTTAATCTCTCGTGAAATACTTGATTTGTTCCGTCCGAGCTTACGAGCAATCTGGCTTATACTTTCATGATTTTTCCACCAGACCATAATGTCTTCGCGCTCTTCAATGCTAAGATGGCTATAGTGACCCATGGAAATCCTTTCAATGAACGTTGTCGTAAGCGTCATTGTAGACCCATGGGTCACTACCTTGTCTTTTGTTGTTGCACTAGCAATGAGAATTCAAGTGTCAATAGCACATCAAATGAAGATATTCTGCACTAAACACGCATTTTTGGAGCAATGTATAGCCTTTTTTGACAGATTATGTGACATAGGTGTGTTTTGTGAATCTGTAATCGTAGGTCCAATTAAATTTGCCCCTCGGGCGATTAGGTAGAAGGTTTAGAAAGCCAACAAAAGAGCCGGTTACCTGGGTTTTAGGTAACCGGCTCTTGCTTTGTGCTTTACGCGCTTCGTGGTGGGCGCTCCGGGGTGGACGTGCTAGCGACGCGGCGCGCGGGTGCGAGGATTAGTCCTCGTAGAAGCCTGGCTCGCGACCGTAGTAAGCATCCAGGTAGAGCTCGCGGAGCTCGGAGACAAGTGGGTAGCGTGGGTTTGCGCCAGTGCACTGGTCATCGAATGCCTGCTCAGACATCTCGTCAAGGGTATCGAGGAAGTACTTCTCATCTACGCCGTAGTCCTTGATGGTCTCCTTGACGCCGATGTATGCCTTGAGCTCCTCGATCTTCTTGACGAAGTTCTCAAAGACCTCACGGTCATCCTTACCAGTAACACCGCAGAAACGACCTGCCTCAGCATAACGTGCAAGAGTGTGTGGGTGATCGTACTGTGGGAAGGTACCCATCTTTGTTGGGCGCTCAGCTGCGTTGTAGCGCATAACGCGAGTAAGGATAACTGCGTTTGCCCAACCGTGTGGAATGTGGTGGAAAGCGCCCAGCTTGTGAGCCATGGAGTGGTTGACACCCAGGAATGCATTAGCAAATGCAAGGCCGCCCAGGCAGGAAGCGTTTGCCATGTGGTCGCGTGCCTCGACATCGTTTGGATTGTCATAAGCACGTGGCAGGTACTCAAAGACCAGCTTCATACCACGAAGAGCCATACCGTCTGTGTAGTCAGATGCCATCATGGAGACAAATGCCTCGAGGCAGTGAGTAAGGACGTCAATACCAGAAGCAGAGGTCAGACCCTTAGGCTGGCTCATCATGTTGTCGGTATCAACGATTGCCATGTTAGGCAGCAACTCGTAGTCTGCAAGTGGGTACTTAACGCCATTGTCAGCATCAGTGATGATGGCAAATGGAGTTACCTCGGAACCAGTACCAGAAGAAGTTGGAATAGCAACGAAGAATGCCTTGTTGCCCATCTTAGGATAGTTGTAGACACGCTTGCGGATATCCA